>ERZ841120.1461-NODE-1461-length-9435-cov-18.996908_pt1 | contig 9435 bp, 13 predicted proteins | sample MGYA00519572_ERZ841120 | MGnify/ENA primary metagenome ERZ841120 (study PRJEB31850, sample SAMEA3708890) | human gut metagenome | biome: human gut; feature: human-associated habitat; material: faeces | place: China | collected 2014 ... | reverse complement strand
ATCATAACCGAATGAAATGAGGGCAATGCGCACTTACACTCTTGACACCTGTCAATAGTAGTTTGCCAAAGATTTCATCCTTGGTTTTTCCTTGTATCAGAAGGCTAACGCCAACCATTAATTAATCACATTATGCAGGATCCAATGGCTATAAGATAACCGGGCACTCATCGTAATTAACCACGGATGATTGACTTCGAAAATTTGTATTTCCGTTTCTAAGTACAGGAGTGTTTTACCATGATTAAAAGTTAAGATCGGTGCTGGAAAATCAGGTCTGGTCGCAACCTGATGTACGCTTTGCCGTGAGTTCATCTCCCAACGTTCTTTTAGATCTTCTCGTGATAAAAGTTTTGGTAACTGCTCTTTCTCAACTAACACTTGTTTTGTGAGTTGTGCCGTTAATTCTTCCTTAGCCGCATTGGGATGCCAATCATTTAAAATATCATATGCGTTATTACCTAAATCTAATTCCATGAATAGTCCTCCTAATGTGTCATGGTTACAAGACAAAATATTCACCGCGGATAGTAAACTTTACTATCATCGCCATGAAATACTTCAATGCTCAGATGGTAATAATTATCATAGATACCAGCTTGATACATCGCTTCCGTGATGTTGTGTAGCATGGGCGGTTCTAAGATACGTTCACGTAGCAACCAGAAATGTTCATTATCATTTTGAATAAACACACAGCACCGTTTATCTCTCACATTAAACACGCGGATTTCACGGCCGTCATCATAGCGAATAATAGCTTGTAAGGCTAAATTATCATTGGTCATGTACTCATCAAAATTAGTCATGATTCATCACCAAAATAATGATCCAGTAGTAGATAACCCAGTAGGTCAGTATCACCAGTATTATCCATGGTTGCATCAAAGGCATCTGCAAAATAAGTCTGGCTAGCTGTATCAGTGCCTTGTTTATCGGACGCTGTAATGATGTTGTCTAATTGTGCCTTAGTAATCCTAGTCATTAAAAATACCTCCATGGTGGTGCCAAAATGAACAAATACGGTCTAATTTAGGGAGATTAGTTGGTGTTATTACCCAAAATCAATTTGATCTAACATTGTTTCTCGACTTGCTTGATCTAACCCCAGATAAGTCAGTGTCATAGCCTCACTCGAATGATTCAATAAGTGCATGACTAAGCCAATATTATAATATTTTTACTTATTTAGAACTATTTCATAAACTTGATGGACGTCAAGTTTATATCTCCCAAAAGCTAATACACTTTAGTTGAACTAAAATTAAGGGAGAAATCATATGCAACATAATATTCTTAAACATAAAAATAAAATTACTAGTATCAGTGGCTTACTCATTGCTTTAGCACTAATCGCACACTTTATTTTTGCCAATACAACAATTTCTAATAGTGCTTTTATTATAGCTTCTATATTAGGCGTTACCCCCATTTCTTTACAGGCTTATCAGGCTATGAAAGTAAAAGTAGTAAGCATTGATGTTTTAGTAACGATAGCGGTCATTGGTGCTCTCTTTATTCAAAATTATGAAGAATCAGCAATTGTTACTTTTTTATTTTTGTTTGGATCATATTTAGAACAACGAACACTTAACCAAACACGATCAGCTATTAAAGAGTTGACGGAAATGGCTCCAGAAACTGCTTTTAAGCAATTGACAGGGGGACAATTTGCAGAAGTAAATATTGATGAAGTAGAAGAAGGGGATATTCTCCTAGTAAAGACTGGTGCCAAGATTCCCGTAGATGGTAGGGTAACTACTGGAAAAGGATATGTAAATGAGGCTAATATCACAGGTGAATCTTTACCTTTAAAGAAAGAAAAAGACGATGAAGTATTTGCCGGTACTATTATGGACAACGGTACTATTCAAATAGTGGCTGATAGAGTAGGGGAAGATTCTACATTTGGAAAAATTATTGACTTGGTAGAAGAAGCACAGGATTCTAAATCAGAAGCAGAACGATTCATTGACCAGTTTTCTCGCTGGTATACACCTGCAGTACTTACAATTGGGCTGTTGGTTTGGGTATTAACCAAAGATACAGAACTTGCGATTACCGTATTAGTACTTGGTTGCCCAGGAGCCTTGGTAATTGGTGTACCTGTTTCAAATGTTGCAGGGATAGGAAATGGCGCAAAAAATGGTGTTTTATTTAAAGGTTCTGAAGTGATTAGTCATTTTGCCAATGCAGATACAGTGTTATTCGATAAAACAGGTACCTTAACTGAAGGAAAGCCTGAAGTGAGCGATATTATTTATTATGGAAGTAATCAGGAGGAGGATTTATCTCTATTGCTTTCAGTTGAAAGTGAGTCTGATCACCCATTAGCTGTCGCTATTGTAAATAAATTAGCACAATATAAAGTAAGGCCTATAGAAAATACACAGGTTGTAAAAGGTGGGGGCGTAATTGCTCACGTAGATGGGCACGTTGTTTCAGTAGGAAATAAAACCTTAATGCAACAAGAAAGTATACCGCTATCTGATGATGTTCTTAAAAAATTGAATAAATTAGAAAGAACCGGTAATTCAATTGTATTAACGGCAGTTGATCATAAGTTAATCATGTTAATGGGTATCCGCGACAAAGTTCGACCAGGTGTTAAGCAGGACTTACAAAAATTAAAATCACTTGGTATTAAAAATCTCATTGTATTATCAGGTGATAACCAAGGTACAGTTAATTTAGTTAAAAAGGAACTAGGTTTAACGGAAGCCCATGGTGATATGCTACCAGAGGACAAACAAGCATTTCTAAAAAGACGACAGGACTCGGGTGAAATAGTTGTTTTTATCGGTGACGGCGTTAATGACAGTCCCTCTCTGGCTACTGCAGAGGTAGGTATAGCTATGGGGAATGGAACAGATGTCGCAATTGAAAGTTCAGATATTGTTTTAATGAATTCTAACTTTAACCGCCTTCCTCATGCTTTAGGCCTAGCAAAAGTAACATATGCGAATATGCGACAAAATATTCTAATTGCTGTTGGCGTCGTGATAATACTATTGGTTAGTTTAATATTTAGTGAATGGATGTCTATGTCAATTGGGATGTTGGTTCATGAGGCCAGTATTTTAGTAGTTATTTTAAATGCAATGAGATTAAGAGGTTATCGATTAAGATAATTGATCTATATCAAGTATCTTAAAAAGAATGGCCTATATAATTTATTTAAAGGAGTGATAGATATGACTAAAGCAATATTAAAATTAGAAACATTAACTTGTCCATCATGTTTACAAAAAATCGAACGTGGCTTAAAACAGACTGCTGGTGTAAAAAAAGATTCTGTAAAAGTACTTTTCAATGCGAGTAAGGTAAAAGTGGATTTTGATGAAAATCAGGTCAATTTGAATACAATTGAAAAAGCAATTGAAGACTTAGGATACCCAGTAATTAGTTCAAAAGTAAAGGAAGGTGCATAAAATGACGACGGTAAATGAAAGGCAAGAAAAATTAGCCGCCGAACAAGCATATAAAGAACACATTCATCATACTAAGATTAATTCTGCAGCTGTTACAGATCATATACTTGCTAATATTCATACATTACATGTAAAGTTGCACCAATATCATTGGTATGTAAAAGGCAAAAACTTCTATGCATTGCATAATGTTTTTGAAAATTTATATAACGAGAATGAGGCATGGTTTGATAAAATTGCAGAACGCTTACTAGCTTCAGGATTTAAGCCAGCATCAACAACTACTGAATTTCAAGAATTTACAACGATTTCTGAAGATTCTTCGGAAAAATATTACACTGCTGATGAGATGGTCCTACAGATAGTAGAAGATTTTAGATCTAATCGTGAATTTACTATTCGTGCAATTCGCTTAGCACAAGAAGAAGGAAATGATGCTTTGGAAGATTCACTAATTAGTTATAAAGCTTATTTAGACGTAAATATTTGGCAACTTCAAGCATTTATTAATAAGGATGCCTTAGAAGACGATGACTATATAGATAACGATTAATTAGGAGAAAAACGGTATGGCATACCATAATCATCATAGTCATGTAGATTGTATACGTTTAGTGCCGATTTTCAATCATCTCAATGATGAACAAATGCATCTAATTGCTCAATCAGCGAATGAAGTACAATACGTAAAGAATGAGCTATTATTTAGGTTTGGTGATAAAGATGACACATTATATATCATAAACAATGGACGTGTACGTATTTATAGCCTAAGTGAGTCTGGTCGTGAGCAAACCATACGTATCCTACATCCGGGTGATTTTATGGGGGAAGTTGCTGTTTTACAGACTGAAGGTTATCATTCGAATTATGCTGAAGCAATATCGGAAACAAGTATTTGTAAGATTCATAAAAAGGATTTAGATCAATATTTAGATCGCTATCCAGAAATCATGCGACGAATATTATCGGATATTACAAAACGGCTACAGTTATCAGAAAAACAAACTGTGCAAGTCAGTATTGAACCTGTTGAAGCTCGAATTATTGATTTTTTATCAGAAAATGTTGAAGATGAAAAAAACCATACTTATGTGACTTTACCCATGTCAAAAAAAGATTTGGCTACTTACCTGGGGACAACTCCAGAAACAATAAGCCGTAAGTTCTCATCATTGGAAGAGAGAGGTCTAATTAAACGGCATACCCAAAAATGTGTTGAGATATTTGATTTAGATGAATTATTATTTGTATCAAGTTAAGTCGATTTATACTTAAAAATAAGGATATCGTTTTAAATGATGAACATGGCGGTACACAGTTCATCGTCACTAACCTAAGTCTTCCACAAAAAGACATCGTCCGTGTTTACCGCAAGCGTGCGGCGATTGAAGATATTATTCGCGAGCTTAAAGGGGGATTTTCCTTTGGCAAAACTGATAGCAGTTCATTTTTCGCCAACAAAGCGCGCATGTGGATCTCAGTAATTGCATCAAACTTGATGCGGTTGATGAAGAGTATTACATTGGACGACCAGCAACAATCGTGGACAATCAATACCTTTCGAGACCGTTTGTTAAAAATCGGTGGACGTGTGTCACTAAGCACGCCCGCAAGGTGATTTTGACGTTAGATAGCCGCATCCAAGAACAATTTGATGGTCTGTTCTGGCGAGCTTGGGAACGACTAAATGCTTTGTGGCAATAAAACAACGAAGTAGATTTTCAAAAAAATAGCAAAATCTGGCTGGTTTTAGTGTTCCTATTTTTCTCAAAAAACGCTCAATCTAAAAAACACCCTGAAACTGTGCCAAGGTACTGGCAGTTTCAAGGTGTTTTATCATATTTTACTGATTTAGCTGTGGTTAAAAATTTAGTGCATGAATAATCCGGGTTTTATTTGTTTCGTTTTTTTAAACATTTTTAATCCGATGTGAAATTACCGATAATTGGTCACTTTTTTCTTATATATTGGTTTTATCACCACTGAGAGAAACTGGAGAAAATAAATGAAAAAATACGTTTCAGCCATCGTCTACGGTGGCTTAGATGGCATTATCACGACGTTCGCAGTCGTTGCTGGATCGGTCGGTGGTAACGTTTCAAACATCGTTATCATCATTTTGGGATTCTCAAACTTATTAGCCGATGGCTTTTCAATGGGAGCCGGTGCCTACCTGTCAGCAACATCGGATAACAATCAATCAAAAAGTAAAGCATTGGCAGCTGGTATCGCGACATTCATTTCGTTTAACGTCTTCGGTTTAATTCCACTAGGTGCCTACTTAATTACAAATGCGTTCATTCACGACAAATCCATCGCCTTTCCAATCGCCTTTGTCATCGTCGGTGTCTCTTTGGCGTTGCTAGGCTGGGTGAAGGCCAACCTGTCAGAGCAGAAAGTAAGAACAGAAATTCTACGCACACTTTCTGTCGGGTACGTCGCTGCAATTGTTGCTTATGGCGTTGGTATCTTACTGAATTATTATTTGTAGACAAAAAAACCTTGAATATTCAAGACGTTTTTCTTTTTAGATATTTAGTTATATGGTAATCAGTTATAGATTATTTAAGTCAAACAATCCTCGACGCTTAGCTTCTTCTTTAGCTGCGTTCATTAAATCAGCAGAGTATAGCGCATCAGGGTGCTTGCCTGTCGATTCGTTAGAAATAATCCGGGTAAAATTTTAAATCATATTTTTAGAACACCTTTAATTGAGTCGACCTGTAATAGCTAACCATGTATACAAAGAAACGATATGTTATATTACGTCATCGAAAATGGTGTCCTGAGGGAGTTACTTTTAGTGGTTACCAACACGCCTGCTGACAAAAAACACTTTTTTGTAAAGAAAACCCCAAACAGGTGAGTAAATCTGTTCGGGGATATCTAGAAAGACGCTCTATGGTCGAGAAAAGTGAGATGGTGTAGAACTTAATACCCGGATTATTCATCAAGACAAACAAAAACCCGCTGAAACAGCAAGTTAATACCGTTTCAGCGGGTTTTGCGCTTTCACCCGTTGGGTGAAAACCATAGGAGCTCTTTGTTATGATATTTTGTTAGTGAAAAACAAACCAAATACTCAAAAATTGGAGCGTCTAAAATTATGACTCAAAAAGTATTACCTAGCAACCCTTTAGTTGCAGTTTCAGACAATGGGGCACCAATTGCCTCGGATGGTGGCAACGTGTAATGATGTTGTCTAATTGTGACTTAGTAATCCTAGTCATTAAAAATACCTCCATAGTGGCGTCAAAATGAACAAATACGGGCTAATTCAGGGAGATTAGTTGGCGTTATTACCCAAAATCAATTTGATCTAACATTGTTTCTCGACTTGCTTGATCTAACCCCAGATAAGTAAGCGTCATAGCCTCACTCGAATGATTCAATAAGTGCATGACTAAACCAATATTGTAGTTTGACTGTGTATAGACGCGGTAAGCGCCTGTTTTACGCATCGTATGTGTGCCTAGATAGTTGATACCTAATAGATCACCAACACGTGCCATCACCTTATAAAACTGCTTCTTTGTGATATGTCGATCTGGATGGGACGTTGAGGGAAATAACCAATCCGAATTGATATTCTGTTGGACTAGCCAATCATGATATTGCAGCAAGTCTTGTTGCACGGGCTTTAGATATAATGTGTTTGCTTTACCGGTCTTTTTATCATGAATAAAGGCCGTGTGTTTAACAGAGCCATCTGGATTATAGACATCGGATTTCTTTAACGTCATCACATCACTCACCCGCAGCAGTGTGGCTTTTCCAACTTGGAAGATGGTATAGTTACGGCGACCAGCCCGAAAACTATCTAGTAAGGTATCTTGAACCATCTTTAAGACATTTGAGTCTTTGATTGGCAGTACAATCTGTTGAGACATCATATACCTCCGCTAACTAAATTTTGTCTATTGGATTGATACCAGACGTATCACTGTATTCTGTGGTGGCATTTGGATCATGATCCGTCACTAATACATCTTCTTCAGTCAATATTTTAATGTCTTGTTCGAAATCCTTTTGCGTATAATTGATGGACTTACCCAACTCATCTTTAAGTTTGTTAGCCATTGGTTTTAATGCCAGGTAGTTCATGCTTCCTGATAAAACCCCACCTACGACTGGAATAACTTTAGATACTCCCTTAGCAAAAGTTGCTTTCGTTAATCTTGTTCCAAAGATAGCCAATACTTTTTTCAATATTGTGAAGTAAAGATGCTTGGTTAAAGTCTTATTAGGTAGCTGTTTTAGTGCTTGTATGGCTAGTTTATTAGATAAAATACGAATGGTTGATCCAGCTGAACTGACACCGAACATGATTCCTAAGTAAAGAATTAGCGTATTTTTTGCATCTTCGGTCAATTCACCTTGGTCAGCCCAAATATTCTGATAGCCATATACGTATGATACTTCTTGAGCTAGTTTTAAAGAGTATCCGTAAAATTGCGCCATATCGGCAGGAATAGTTGCTGCAATCCCTATGCCACCTGGTAAGCCACTGGCAAATGATATTGATGAAGATTGCAATACATTTGATTTGATAACCTTGCTAGCAATACGATCAAGTTCTTCTTTTGAAAAAAAAGCCTGAGGCCCTTCTCTCAATAACTTTGGCATATCATCTATTTTGTTGCTAAATGTTTTAGTTAAAAAATCCGATCGATCTACTTTGATGAATGGTAATTTCAAAGATTCGTTGATTACATTTAATGCTAAGCTGTCCTCAGTTATTGCCATTGTATATACCTAACCTCTTGTAGTTTATTAATGGGTTCATTATAACATTTAAAACAAAAACAGCCCCCATTATCTAACTAGTAGATAATGGGGGCTGTTTTAATAGTCTTTTCGAGGGGTCATTATGTAATAATAGATCCCAATCAGGGTATCTTAATTCATATTATAACCGAAAGCTATAATCAATAATTCCAGCTTTATCGACGAAAATCCCCTTCAAAAACACGATATATGAACACAATTATTTGCATGGCTAGTGCCAAACCCAAAGGAACAGCCAGTAAATCCAAGTTTGCGGATTGCGCAAACATAGTCTCAAACAATTGATAAGTAAAGCTTTTTAACGTGAATAAGTAAGGCTCTTCGCCGTACCTGTAAGTGCAGGCCCCATATACTACAATCCCTATTGTTAAAATTTGCACCCAGTCCGAAAATGTTTGAAACCCAAAAATCTGTACAAATGCTGATAATATCATGCCAAAAATTAATGCGGCATTCATTTTTTCAAACCCCATTTTTAATCTCCTCTAGATATGTTATTAAATACATGTTTAAGAATCATTTATAGATACCTATACAAACATTCTTTGTAAGAATCCTGCTTTCTGTTCCTTAAGCAAATCCAACTTACGTTGATGAAGAGCGATAGTATTATCCAATTGTTTGAAAAACGAACCAATTTTTTCTTGTTCCGCAATAGTAGGTACAAATATTTTTATCTGATAAAAAGAATCTATTTCTAAATTACGTCTTACAACGCTCGCTCCTTGAGTAGAAGAGTTCTTATACTCTTCTAACATTTTTTGAGTACGTAATTGTGGATTTATAAATGAACTATCTATATTTCTAAATTCAAATGTTTTGTAGCTGGGAGATACTAGACCTTTTCCAATGTTATTGATGTTGATATTACCCAACCATAGATTTTGTGGAGATAAGACCAAATCTCCATTTTTTATGATCTTATATCCCAAATTAGAGGTACCTGAAACACGCCCCTCACGAAATTCCATTCCCGAGTTTGTGCTTGATAATACATTGTATTCATCTTCGATTTGAGACTTAATACTAAATTCTTTGAGTAACTCGCCAAACTTACGCTCTTCCCAATCGTCAGCAAAACCTGCAAATCGCAATTCAGGAACTTTGGCCCCATTTTTAGGGAACATTTTTTGCAAGTAGCCTTTTTTCTGTTCCTTGAGCAAATCTAACTTACGCTGGTTAGCAGCGATAAGGTTGTCCATATCGCGTAGAG
>ERZ841120.1457-NODE-1457-length-9457-cov-7.164433_pt1 | contig 9457 bp, 9 predicted proteins | sample MGYA00519572_ERZ841120 | MGnify/ENA primary metagenome ERZ841120 (study PRJEB31850, sample SAMEA3708890) | human gut metagenome | biome: human gut; feature: human-associated habitat; material: faeces | place: China | collected 2014 ... | reverse complement strand
ACCGGGGCGGCTGCCCCGGCAGGAACTTTTCTCTTATTATAACACCAATCTTGTGTAATCACAATTTATTCTTGTATCCTGCCGCTGATACCGTCTGGATTGTGCTTTTCCTTTCTTTTTGTTCCCTTTAATTAGCCATGAACTGCTTAATGCCCTGGCTTTTTGCCGCAGGGTTGTCCGACCCGTAACCTTCCAGAAGGTTGATGACGCCCCACACCGCCAGACCGGCGCCAAGAGCCATGACCAGAATTTTAAGAATGTCGATTGCCTGATTGAAAAATTCCATATACGTTCCTCCATTTTGTTTGTTTGATGGTTTTGGGTACAAAAAAAGCCGCCCACATCGGCGGCGCTTCGGGTCAACATGGCCCGAAGTTACACAAACTCGTCGCTGTCCAGATCATCGAAGTTCAACAGGTCAGCTTCTTCGCCTGTGTCGGAGCCGTCCACTTCGTACACCGTGTATTCGTCCTCCGGCTTTAGTCTCAATGGCCGGTGGCGGAACAGGCTTTCCAAGCGGAAGGCGTTTTTCTTTTTATCAAATTCGGCTGTGTACTTGTAATTCGGGTGCTTTTTCAAGTCATACTTCGGGGACCGGAAGGGCGGGAGCCCCCGAAGCTGCAAGATACATTTATCCCCGGGCATGGTGGTGATCTCGCTGGTGGTCATCAGCTCCCGGCCAAGCCGCTGCATATTCTGGCTGTAACTTTCAGACTGTCCCCGGCTTCGGCCCTCGGTCTGCATAGAGATGGTGGCCTTGCCCAGCCAGTTTTCCGAAATATCCTTTAGGGTGGAAGCCTCCCGGCCTCCGAGGAACACGATACTGTCCATGTTGCCCATGATGGTTTCGGAATGGTCTTTGTACAATGCCTTGCACTGGCTCATTGCCTGATAAAAGAGCGTCAGGCTGATCTCACGGGAGCGGATGACGGCCACGATCTTTTCCAGCCCCGGCACCTGTCCGGTGTTGGCTGCCTCGTCCCACAGCACCCGCACATGGTAGGGCAGACGCCCGCCATAGGTGTTATCAGCCCGTTCACACAGAAGGTTGAACATCTGCGAAAAAGCGAGGGCAACCAAAAAGTTGTAGGTGGTGTCCGTGTCGCTGATAAGAAAGAACAGCGCCGATTTTTCATCCCCCAGCTTATCAAGATCCAGCTCGTCATAGGACATGATCTCCCGAAGCTGGGGAATATCAAAAGGAGCCAGTCTTGCACCGCAGGAAATCAAGATGCTTTTTGCTGTCTTGCCGCTGGCGAGCTTGTATTTCTTATACTGCCTCACGGCGAAGTGCTGGGGGCTGCGACGTTCCAACCCGTCAAACATATAGTCCACCGCATTTTTGAAGGTTTCGTCATCCTCCCGGACTTCCATGCTGTTTATCATTTCCACCAGCGTATTCATGTTGCGTTCTTCCTCCGGCCCCTCAAAGACGATGTAGGCCACAAGGGCGCAGTACAAGAGGGTTTCAGCTTTAGTCCAGAACTCGTCGCCCTCCTTGCCGTCGCCTTTGGTGTTGGCGATCAGAGCAGTAACGAATTTCAAAACATCGCTTTCCGTCTTGATATAGGCCAGCGGATTGTAGTGCATGGATTTTGAAAAGTCGATACTGTTGAACACCCGCACCCTGTATTTCTCCCGTTGCAGGAACCGCCCGCACTGATCGAGGGTGCCGCCCTTCGGGTCTACCACCACATACGAGGAATGAGCTTGAAGGAGCTGCGGGGTCAGCCAGAACCTTGTCTTTCCCGAGCCGGACGAGCCGATGACACAGGCGTTTAGGTTCCGGGCATTGGCGGGTATCTTCGGACGGGTGTTCATGGTAAGGAACTCCGTCCCGGTCAGAATGACATTGTTCTGAAATTTAGGGTCAACAAATGGCTTTATATCTTCCTTTGTTCCAAAGCGGGCGGTGCCGTACTCCGCATCCCGCCGGAATTTTTTCGCCTGCCTGATCTTTGACTGTATCAGCAGATACATCCCAGCCGCACCGGCAAGGCCCACCAGCAGGTCAATACCTCCCAGCCCCGGCCAGTAGGTTTCAAAGGCTTTGGGGAAGGTATCGAGCATCCCCATGAGCTTTGTCCCGAAGTCTGTGCCGGGGGCGATCCGGTAGGCCGTCCCGATTTTGGAGAAAAACCAGAACACAAAGAGGTACGGCAGGTTTGGGAGCACATATTTTCTGATCTTGTCACTCAACGTCCGTCCTTCACCGCCTCTCTGGTCCGCTGCTTTTCCTTTGCCTGCGTCCTGATCTGCTCCGTGAATTTCCGAAGCTGACCGAGGATGGAAGCCTTGTCCTGCTCTTTGTTCAGCACCTTTGCGCTGTACTTCTGGAAGGCCGCCGTGATAGCGTCCGCCTGATTGGCTTTGAAAAACAGCAGGTAATGACCGGGGCTCACTTTATGGAAAGCGTAGTCCACATGGAACTCCTTCGCGATCCGGTCAAAATCCTTTGGAGCTCCCACATAGGGCATGGCACTTTTGCCGCCATAGTGGTTCATCAGCTTTTTCACGCTCTGGCGTCCCTGCGGGGTCAGCGCCTTCTGGTGGTGCTTTTGCAGCGCCCGAACCACCTTGCCAAGAGCGGCAGCCAGCACTTTTCCTGTGAGCTTCGTTGTCCTGATCGAAAGGGCAACCGTTTTTTGGTTTACTTCTTCCTGCATAAAACCTCCTTTCCGTCGGGGTTCTCGCTATCCGGGAGGCCCCCGTACAATCTCGGGGAACAGAAAACCTCGGGCCAATGTGGCCCGAGGCTTACCGCTCGGCATCTCTGCCGGACGGAGCTTTCTTTTCCGGCTCCGTCTGGACTTTTTCGTCCTGTTCCCGCATGGTCTGCAAGATAGAGGGCTTCTTTTGAAGTTGGGAGGGCTTTTCGCCGGACAGCGGCTTGATACATTCCAGACGGTCAGCCGACCGGATGGCGTTGTCCGTGAGCTGCCTCTGCCATGCGCCCACGCTGGGAGCCCAACGAAAGCCGCTGCTTTTCAGCTCGGCCCGGGTGTCCGCGTCAGGCTTTCCGTCAAAGAACACCTGCAAGCGGTTGTCCTCCCGGTTCATTTCCACACGACCCCCATCGAACTCCCAGCCGGAAAATTCCTGCTGTGCCTGTTTGGAAAGCTGTTCGATACGGGCCTTTACCCGGCGGATCTCCGCATTGTTGTTGGTTAGCTGGTAACTTTCAAAGGGCCTCGGGTCGCTTCGCCAACTTGACGCCATGCTTGCTTTCAGCTTTTCAATCTGGTCCGGCGACAGCAGCGCACAGCCGTCCAGCTTGCCATGCTTGCGGTAATAGGCGTTGACCTCCTTCATAATGAGCTGGGAGCGTTCCAGCCCGTCCAGCTTCTTCTGGAGCTTTTCAATCGCTGCCGGGTCATCGGCGCTGATCCCGCCCATGCCGGTGCTGCGTATCTTATCCAGCAGCCCTTGAATATGCCGCCATTCCTCCATGTTGCTGTCCCGCGCCCGGTTCTGTTTTTCCTTCTTTCCCACCGGGAAATTGGAAGGCCCGGCGATCAGCACAGAGGGAACCCTCGCGTCAATGGCAAAGCCTTGGTTCATGTTTTCGGCCAGCTTGCGGGCGTAGGTGTCTAACAGATGGTCGATCTTCTCATGGTACATGGGGTCCACCCGGGATTTCTGCTTTTCCGCTATGGCGGCGGCCTTGTCCACCATTGCCCGGTATTCCGCCGTTGCGCTCCCTTCCTTGTAGTCGGAAAAGCTGTTCATTTCTTTTGCCCGGCGGGCGGCTCCTTCATTGATAGGGTAATAGTTGATGGTATGCACCTCCTTTATGCTTCGGGCCATGCTGGCCCGAAGTCTTACCGTTCTTCATGAGAAGGCCCCGCCTTGTCCTTTTTCGGAGCGGGTGGGGCTTCTTGAAACCGTTTGAGTGTAGCGAGAATGGAGTGGACAGGCTCGGCCTTTTCAGGATAGGCAAATATCCGGTGTTCCGGCGGAATGTCCTGTGGCCCGTGGTAATACTCCTTGAAGCCCTCCGGGACTGCCGACACATACCCACCGGGAGCGAATACGCCGCCCTCGTTGATACGCACATCCCGCCCGTATGCCTCATAATCGAAGTAGTTCTGAATGTGCTCCGGTATGTCGATAGTCCCAAGCTCGTCGGCGTAAAGACGGCCCAGCCCTTCATCATCGGAAATATCCGGGTAAAAGCGGTAAAGGTCAAGGTTCTGCGTCAGGTTTATCAAATCCTTCACGCTCCTTGTGTGGTTTCCCAAGACAAGAGCGGCTTCAAAGGTTTCCAGTCCGCCCTTATCCCGTACTTCCAGCAGGGCATGGCCCAGCTCGTTCAGCTCGTCGATGTTCTCACATTCGTAGAGATAATCGTAGAGCCCCAGCACATCACTGTCAAAGCTGGTAAAGAACACTTCGCTGTACCGTTTCCCGTCTATCCCGATTTTGGCAAGGGCGGCCTGCAACTCCTGTGTCGTCATGGGGAAATGTACCGTTGTCCCTACCTCGATCCCCATTAAGGGGTATAGGGCTGTATTGGTTATATAGGCTTCAAACATGGGCTCATTCCTCCTTTCCGGCCCGGTCAGCCAGCACCTCATAAATCCCGGCCATAATGTAATCGGCGCAAGGGAGGGCAATCGCGTTTCCCAGTGCCTTGTAGCGTTGCAGAGGCCGGATCTCCACGCCGTCCGCCCCGTACTTTGTCCAGCCCTCTGGCAGCCCCATCAGCCGTTCGCTTTCCGTTTCCGTCAGAAAACGGATACAGCCGCCCTTCGGGTTGCCCTCATACCAGAAGGCAAAGGGCGTTACATCACTGGCTAAAAGAGTGGGAAAAGGGTCAGTTGGTAATCCGAAGCTGTTTCGGAAGGCCGTTTCTTCCTGCCTTTTTGCCGCTCCCCGCATACGGAAGCACTGAAAGGGGTGGATGACTGGTATCTGCCGCCCTGTTTCAAAAGAAGCTGTTCGATCTCCTTCGGCGGCGGCCCACCCGCCCTCTCCGCAAGGCGGAGGAAGTGGGAGCATTGGACGGGGCTTAAATAGTATGTCTGCGGCACGTCTGCCTCCAAAATCCGCCACGACGAAAATCCGCTGCCTTCGTGCCAGCCTTCGGGAGCCTGCCCAATACTGGGCGTCCATGAGCCGCCAGCACACATCAGGCGTTCCCCCTCGCACCATTCCGGCGTTTCCCCATCTTCCCGAAGGAGGCATTGGAACTTCGGTGTCCGAGAAGGCGGATAGGACGGCTCTAAAGTCCATCCGGTCATTTGTAGAAAACGCTCCCATGACGTTTTCCCAAACAGCGATAGCTGGATATAGGTTATCAGTAGCATCCCTCATTTCCTGTATGATACGAAACGCCTGATAGAACAGGCTTGATTTTGCCCCGGCAAGGCCGGAGCGGTTGCCGATCAGAGAAAGGTTCTGACAGGGGGAACCGAAGGTAATTACATGAACCGGCGGGATTTTCCCGCCGTCCACCTTCGTAATATCCCCCAAATGCACCATGTCGGGAAAGTGCCTTTTGGTTATGGAGATGGGCGCTTTTTCAATCTCACTGGCCCATACCGGACGGATACCGCACCGGGAAGCAGCCAGAGGGAACACGCCAATCCCGTCGAAAAGGCTTCCCAGCTTAATGTCCGGCATGGCCCGGGGTGCCGTGTCCCTTCACGGCAAGCACCCCTTCCAGTGTGGTCGCCGCAATGCCCAGCCGCCCGGCAACCGCAATATCATTTTTTACATCCTCGTCCACAGCGCTGCCGCAGACAATCAGGGTGTGGGAGCGCCGCAGCATATCCCGGCGCATATCAATCCCAGCCTTGTGTTCCTCGGGAACGCTGTCATTCAAAAACAGCGGCAGATACAAGAGCGGGCAGATCGGGGAAAAGCCCACCTCATAAGCAAGACGGCAGTAGTGGGCCGCCAGCTCCATATCAACATCCGGCTCGCCGCTCCATGCGGCGGTCAGGTATGCTAAAGGTCGTTTCATTGGTTGAGCCTCCATTTCTGTTTTGGTTTAGGGAAAAGCAAGAGTTCGCCCAACCCCTCCGCCCCTTCCCCCGGGAAGGGGAACGGCTCTGGAGAATTTATATCCCCGTCGCTTGACCGGGAAAAAGCATAACCGGGAGAAATCCGTCAAGGGTGCCTCTGGCACCGCCTGCGGCGGCGCTGCCCTTGACTGATTTTCCCGGCTATGCTACGGAATAACTGGCGACGGGGAATCATTTATATCTCCAGAGCTTCGGGGCGCGGGGCAGAGCCCCGCAATCCTCGGGCCATGCTGACCCGAAGTTTGGGCTTACTTTTCCTGTTCGGTTTTCTTCTCCGGCTTTTCATGTTCCTTCTGCTGACCCTTCCAGTCGTCCAGCAGCTTGATGATCTGGTCCTTCATTTCCCTCGGCGTAGTTTCCTTGCCGAAATACTTGCTCAGTTCCGCACCTGTCAAAATCACTTTGTCTACCTCCTTTTTGTCCTCCATCATAATGCCGTCAATCACATCCCCGTTGAGCAGCTTCTTTTCGTCCAGCTCACGCATACGCTTTGCCTGCGCCTGTGAAGGCGAGGACTGCTGGCTGTCAATGGCGACGGCGATATAGTTCTGGTTCTTCTTGCCGATATAGGAAAGCTCCACCGCCGTAGTAAAGCCCAGCTTTTTTTCATCCATCAGCTTCATCAGGTCGGGAACCAGCTCATTGAGCCGGATATACCGCTGCACCTGCTTGACCGCCATCTTATTGCGCTCGGCTACAATTTCGTTGGAGCGTTTTCCTGCGTCCTTCGGGTCAATCTGGCCCGAAGTGCGGGAGCCCTGGTGCTTGATGGCCTCAAGCTGCATTTTCAAGGCTTTGGCCCGCTCACTGGGGAGGATTTCTTCACGCTGGTTGAGATTGTCCTCGACCATCTGCGTGATGGCTTCATCGTCCGTCAGATTGCGAACAATACAGGGCATATCCGCATATCCGGCAAGCTCGCTGGCCTTCTGGCGGCGGTGGCCGGACACGATCTCATAGCCGCCATCCTCACGGGGACGGACGATAGCGGGCTGGGTCACGCCCTTGTCCTTGACGCTGGACACCATAGCCCGCATTTCTTCATCATCCCGAACCTCAAAGGGATGGTTCTTGAAGGCGTGAAGCTCGTTCAGCTTGATATAGACGATCTGTTCCTTGCCCCGGCGTGGTGCATCCTTCGGTTTTTCGGGTTCCTTCGGAGCGGGAGCGGCCTGTACCGTTGGCGCCGTTTTTTTCTCCGGTTCCTTTTTGACCGCATTTTCCGGTTTCTGTGCGGGAGCTTCGGGCTTCGGGGTTGCGGCCTTGTCCTTATCTGCTTTCGGGGGACGGCCCCGGCGCTTCGGCTGTTCCGGCTCTTTGGGTTTTTCCTCCGCTTTCTTCGGAGCCTCCGGCTGCTTTTCCGGTTTTTCCGTTTTTGCCGGGGCAGGCTTTTCCCCGCTGGGAGCTGCCGCCCGTTCCTCGACCTTCTTTTCCTTCATAATTTCAGCGAAGTTATAGACGGAAACCTGCGGGTTCTTTACCTCCGGTTCCGTCTTTTTTTCCGGCTCCGGAGAAACGGAAACCTTCTCCGGCTCTTTTGGGGGAGCGGGAGGCGTTTCCTTGCCCGGCCCGCTATCCGTTACCGGCTGTTCCGGCGTTTTTGTGGTTTTATCATCTGCCATAAGCATTTACCTCCTGTTTTTTGGCATGAAAAAAGAGGCTCAACTTTTCAGTCAAGCCCCCGTGGGAAGTTCCTCCTTTCTCCGCCATGATACAAAAATACCGCCCGTAGTCTCATTTGGGCGGTACTTTGTGTAAGATTGGCAGTCCATTATTAAGTTTTTTATTATGTTCCCTTTGTACACCGTTGCAAATTTATTTGCATGTAAGCAATAAAACTCTGCTTGGTATTAAAAGCCCATTTGATGAGATGGGTGGTGAATGATTATGGATAAATCATGTACGATACAGGATGTATTTGAACGGTTCTATCCTTCCTATGAAAAGAGGAGTAACCCTCCTGCTCATCACAGAAAAACGGCTTATCACATCAGAAACTGTAAAACAGGAGTTTTTGGTGTAAACATCAGTGTTTGTGAGGACTGCGGATGTATCAGTGTTCACAACAACTCCTGCAGAAGCAGATGCTGTCCCATGTGCCAGGAGTTTCCGAAAGAGAAATGGATTGATGCACAAAAAGAGAACGTATTGGATGCACCCTATTATCATGTAGTATTCACAGTTCCTGAGGAATTGAATTCCATTATTTACAGCAACCAGAAGCTGTTATATGATGCACTGTATCATGCTGCTTCAGCCACATTGAATGAATTGTCAAAAGATGCAAAGTATCTGGGAGCTGATATAGGGTATATCTGCATTCTTCATACCTGGGGTTCTGCAATGAATTATCATCCTCATATTCATACCATTGTTCTTGGAGGTGGGCTTGATGATGAAAATAAATGGAAAGACACAGGTGGAAATTTTTTTCTCCCATATGGTGTCATCTCAAAAGTGTTCCGTGGAAAATATCTGGATGAGTTAAAAAGCCTGTGGAATGATTCTAAGCTTAAATTTCATGGTACAGCAGAGAAATATCAGAACAGCTATCGTTTTAAAGAACTTCTTGATAAGTGTTATGAAAAGAACTGGGTCACTTACTGTAAAGAAACTTTCAATGGTGCACAGTCGGTTATCAATTATCTTGGAAAATATACCCACAGGATAGCAATCAGTAATCATCGAATCAAATCCATGACGGATACGACAGTTACATATGCAGTAAAAGACTATAAAAACGAAGGCCACTGGAAAGAGAAAACAATTTCAGGAGAAGAATTCATCCGTCGATTCATGATGCATGTTCCACCCAAACGATTTGTCAGAATCCGGCACTATGGTCTGCTATCATGTAGAAACAAGAGAAAAAAGATAACTCTCTGCAGAAACCTGCTTGGATGCAAGAAATACATTTCTACATTAAAAAATCTAAATGCAGTAGAAATGATAAAGGTTTTGTATCACATTGATGTATGCAAATGTTCTTCTTGCGGAGGGAATATGGTATCACCCCGCAAAGATAAATACAGTTCTTCTTTTCATGCACATATGAGATGTTAAAATCTACAATTGCATAGAATAAATGACTTCCGCATAGGAGGTTTGTTTGTCATGCCTGAAATTGATTTCTTGAATAAAAAAACTTTTACCAAAACACCCAGTATGATAAACTTAAGGAAAAGAGCAACGATTGAATCCCCATAGCAATCGGCTAAAGGGACGCGACTTTGTTCACCAAGATAAAATCGAAATTGATGTAAACGAAAGGGCAGTTTTTATCAGAACTCAAGGCTGCTTTTTCGTTTACATCAACTCCGATTGTTTCCTTAACAGTTTATCGTTCTGATTTTCAACTGAATAACCACAGTAAAAACCGCTGCTACATGGAAGCTAACAAACCATGCAACAGCGGTTTTTCTTTACCG
>ERZ841120.1454-NODE-1454-length-9470-cov-2.866596_pt1 | contig 9470 bp, 8 predicted proteins | sample MGYA00519572_ERZ841120 | MGnify/ENA primary metagenome ERZ841120 (study PRJEB31850, sample SAMEA3708890) | human gut metagenome | biome: human gut; feature: human-associated habitat; material: faeces | place: China | collected 2014 ... | reverse complement strand
TTTCTTTTTCGTTCAGTTCCAGCCCTGCATCGAAGATTCCGCTCATCAGGCTTACAATGGAAGGCCGGGAGATGATACCGGCAGAAAGAGCACTGGTCAGGGACGCCGTATGAGGATCCTCCATCAGCTGCCGGCCCCCTTCCACCAGGTTCAGACAGGCGAACTGGGGATCAAAGAACTGTTGGAGATAGGTTTCTCCCACAAAAAGGAAAATATGGGTGGGTTTGGTAATCCGGGCCCCTTTGGCCGTCCTTTTGAACCCATAGGCCGGGTTGGGCAGCTTGTCCGCCGGGACCTTTTCCGTAAGGAAGGGCTGGATGGCTTTCAGGTCCTGGGCATCGGTGTGCTCATAGGCCGGATTCAGTTTGTGCTTCATCACCTGTTCCAGGGCCACCAGGTCGTCCACTGTGGCCTTGGCAAAGAAAATGTCCTTTTTTACCACACTGGGGATGGTATCCCATTCCGGCTTGTCATCATGCCAGAAAGTCCCCCCGTACCGGAACCAGTAAAAAGCCGCCACAGCCCCCAGGACGATCACCGTACTGGAGCACCGGGCTGAAAAAGATCAGATACTGGAAGCTGGGAAGCTGGAGCAGCTTGTGGATGCAGAAGCCGCACACCCCCAGATAGGGCAGGATGCCCACGAGGATCCAGACCCCGTGGTCCTGATGGAAGAAAATATCCACCAGGTTGTGCTTTTCCGCTTTGGCCCCCAGCTTCATGGTCTGGTTGAAGATATCATGGAAATGCTTGTAGAACAGCATCTTCCCGGCAAAGGCCAGGTACAGCACCAGGCTGTAGGTAAGCCCTCCCGCCATCCGCAGCAGGTCCCCTTTCCGGTACCAGTCGGTAAAAAAGGCCCCGGGAATGGACAGCACCACCAGGGGGATCAGGAACACATAGGCGTTGAAATCCATCCCCCACCAGAACCCGTACCGGAAACAGTGCCAGATTACCTTCCCCTTGCCCTTCAGGCTCCGGTACGGATTGTACACAGCAATGAAAATCAGACGAAAAACAGCACACAGAATGGGAAAGAACAAAAACAGCTTTCCATCCTGCTGCAGCGATGCGTAGAATAGACTGAACAAAATTTTCCTCCTTTTGGATTACTGCCGCTGGTAACGGGTACCCCGGCCTTTGCCCACTTTCAGCACGGCCTTTTTCTCCACCAGCCGATTCAGCAGACGGATGACTTTGGTCTTTTCAAAACCGGTGGCCTGTTCGATTTCCTGCCGGCTCAGCAGGCCATTTTCCGGAAATACGGCACAGATTCTTTGCTCCTCCTGGTCCAAGGGCGGCATGGCATCCACCAGAGGCAGGGTCACCTGGATAATATGATCCGTTACCTGAAAATCCGGTTTGACCCGGCTTTGGCGGTAGGCATAAAGGATCCGCTGGATGCCCGTTCCAAAGGCTTCAATATACCCCAACCGATAGAACACATTGGCCAATTTGGGATTCCGCAGAATGGAAATCTGATGATGGAGATATTCTTCCTGGCTGATGCCTGCCGGCAGTCCTCCCGGCGAGGTAATTTCCACCTTGTCCGGATACATGGCCACCCGTATAGCAGTGGGAATATCCCAGGTACGATGTACCAGAGCGTTGGCCATGGCTTCTCTGATGGCCTGGCCGGGAATCTTCTCCACCATCCGCCGTTCCACTCCATCGATTTTCTCCACCTGGTATTCCCGGGCAATCCGTTCCACAGCCTGGTGGAACAGGGACAATACGGAACATCCATGGATTTTGATCCGTTCCCGGATTTCGTTGATGGACCGGCCAAAGACCATCATATCCACCCCCGGAAAGGTATTCTGATCAGAAAAAAGTTCCGCCACATGGGAGAACTTGCCTTCTGCCGTATAAAATCCCAATGTTTTCAATACATCCGTATCCACCTGAGAAACCCCCAGTTGTTTTTCCATTTCCCGGGACAGAACGGAAAAGGTTAAAGAAGAATCCTTCGCCGGCAAATCTTCAAAATACCGGTGGGACCCTTCCAGGATCAACCGGTTCAAAGCCAGGCGGTCCAGCGTATTGCTTTTTCTTCCCAAAAACTTCGCCCCCTTTCACAGTTCTGTGATTTGCGTTGCATCAATTATAATAAAAATTGCAACGCAAATGCAACGTAAATTTTGCGTTGCATTTGCGTTTGCAACGAAAAAAAACCGCAGGAACTATACAGCCGGCGGCCCGCAGAACACATGAACAAACAATGTATCTGCGGGCGGCCGGGCCTGCCGATTCTACGGTTTTACACAATAAGAAGGACCTGGCCCATCAAGCCAGATCCTATCCTGAGGCTTCCGACTTCAGACTCCTGACTAAGGAGGGGCTGTTGCTCATGCAACAGCCCCTCATCCAATCAATTCATTCTAACCTTTTTACAACTTATACCGCATTTTCAAGATTGCATACCAGCCCATTCCCCACAGATAATCTGCCAGGCTGTCTTTTTTCCGGTATTTGGCCCACTGTTTGAAGTCATGGTAGTTCTCCGGCTTCTTGATGGGCAGGGTATTGGTGATGGTCTCCCAGGGAGACAGGGCATTGTACTGCCGCCACTGGGCATCGAAGGGGGCCAGTACCATCTGCCAGGGCTTCCGCCGGCCGGTCCAGTGGATGATCACTCCCTCACCCTTGTCGTCTTCCCCACCTCCGAATTCGTTGTACACCGGAGGCAGGAACAGATTGGTGCCGTCAAAAGTCAGATTCAGCACGTCCTGGCTCTGTCCCAGGAACCGTTCCCGGGGTTCCTTCTGGAAGGAAAAGGCTTTTTCCGTAATCCCCTGCTTTTCCCATTCCGGGATATTGATCAGCATGATTCCGTCGTTGAAATACTTTCCGTTCTTCAGCTTCAGATAGCCGCCCCGATAGGCCGCATCTTTCGGCCGTTCAGAAACAGCCCCCATGGCCTTGCCCTCCATGGAAAGACCGAACAGGTCCTCCAGGGAACGGATCACCATGGTATCCGCATCCAGATACAGGAACCGGTCCGTTTCCCCCTTCAGCACCTTGGCCATATAGAGCCGGCCGTAGGTGATCCGGGAGAACCGGGCCACTTTTACATGGAAATCCTGGAAGGGTGCCATATCCAGTTCATACAGGGTGCACCGGCAGTGCCATTTTTCTGCCAGCTGCCGGACTTTGTCCCCGTTTTCCCGGCTGTAGCCATCGGTAAACAAGTGGAACACAAAAGGATGGTCCGGATTGTTTTCCAGCACCGAAACCATGGAAGCCCCCATGATCTGGAAAAAAGGATCGTTCACATTGTAAGCCACATGCCAGGGTTCCCCGGAATGGGGATCCAGAAAATCGAAGGTTTCCTGCTTCCGAATAAAATTCTCCAGGGCAAAAAAGCCCGGTTCAAATGTTTTCATTGAATTCCCTACCTTACAGTCAAAAATAAAATTCTATAATTTGGTTATCGCTTTCGTTGTCAAATACCTTACCAGCCAATATAAGCTGGTCCCAAGCTTCCCTTCCTTGCGATAATAACGGGACATGTAATGCATTTCCCTATAATTGCGAGGCTGGGTAAGAGACACCTCTTTCCAGGGAGACAATCCATAATATTCATAAAAATACTTTTGCATGGGAAATCTCAACCAACAATACCATGGCTTGGTCCCCGCATAATGAAGGAAAAGTGTTCCTTTCGGGAGTCTGTCATTTTTTCTATCTGCATCGGGGATGTAATTAAATCTTTCATCCAGGAGCATTTTCTGATCCTGCAGTACGATATTCAAGGCATCCTGATCCAAATGATTGAGCTGTTTTTTATAAGTAAAGCAAACATCCAGAAACTGTTCAGGGATATGATGTTCCTTCCATTGAGAAAGGTTGATATAGAGCATACCAGAATTAAAGTAATTCCTTAAATGAAATTTGGCTTCCTGTTTTTGAGCAGTATCCGGTTTGTCCTTCACTACCATAACCGTAGCCTTTTCGAAACTTTTTTTACTAAGCTCCTCCAAATCCCCTAAACAGATAATATCACCATCCAGATAAAGAATTCTCCCAAGACTTTTGGGAAGGATCTGATCCAAAAAAATTCGAATATAGGCTGCCTTCCCTAAAGATGAGAATACCGGAAGCCCATCAAGAACACTTAAATCCAGGCAGTGGATACAAATGGCGCTTTGAGAATATTTTTCAACAATCTGTTCCAGTTTGTTTTTACTTTCTTCACTGATATGTTCTGTTAAGATATGAAAAGCAACAGGTTTCGTTTTGTTGTTTTCCAAAACCGAAATGATGGAGACGCCCATTGGCATTACAAAATTTTCATCGGTGCCATACCCAATATGGAAAGCAGCCTCATTATCTGCAATAGATTTATTGCCAAGCAAGATTCTCTTTTTTTCTATATCAGATGAGATCTTCATCATATTCCTTTCATTCTTAAAAAATCAATTCAATACAAGTCTGACTTTTTCCTCTACCATGGCTACTGATACTCCATCCACACATTTCGTTTCAGGGCACCGAGTCGGTCCAATACAGACATGCTTCCCAGAACAAGGCAAATTCGCGCTGACTGTCTCACAGTGAAGTCCTGGGGCTTTATAAATAATTGGAGAATTATGAGTAAAAATGGTTACTACAGGACAGCCAGAAGCAGCGCCAATATGCGCTGTTCCCGTATCCAAAGACAAAAGTAAATCCATTTTTTCCAATAACGCTATTAACTGACCGAAAGTCGTATTCCCAATCAAGTCCGTAATCTTTTCTGTATGTTTCATTCCCAGCAGAATTCTTTTACCTTTTTCTTTGTGACTTAAAACACCTGTCATATACAGCCTGGCATCATACGTTTCAATCAGCCAATCACAGATCTGACTGAATTTTTCAGCCGGCCAGTCTTTCGCCTGAGAAGTGGTCTGAATGCAAAGGGCAATTTTTTTCCCTTTTGTACCTTGCAGCAACTTGTTGGCCCAGGCAGCATCTTCCTGATTGGAACTCTTCAGTCTCGGTGGAATAAAGGACGTATCCGAATCATGAAAGAACTTTCGCATCATTTGTTGAAAACTGGAAGCCATAGAATGTTCCTGATAGTTCCACCCTTCCGGCAGTTCCAGATCCTGGGTATAAAAATATTTTTCCCATCCCAGATTCCACCCCAATGCCTTTTCCATGCTCAAACGTTCCGGAATCCGGGCAAACCACTTCATCAGAGTTACCCGCTCTCTGGGATCCAATGAAATACCCAAATCAAAGTGCTGTTTGGCCAAATTGCGTCCCATATGGTACACATCCATATAGCCACCTTTACTTTGATAACTGTAAGGAATCACCTGGTCAATTCCTTCCAGACGATTGGCAACGAATGCCAGATTGGCACTGCACAAATAAGTAATTCTGGCATCAGGACAATTTTTACGGATAACAGGCAGCACAGAGGCTGTCATTATCATATCCCCCATATGCATAATGCCATCCAAAAAAATATTTTTATAACTCATTTCAATCCTTCTGATAATACAATTCCTGAATATGTCTGACCAATCGGCGCAAATGAAAAGAAATTTTTCTCATTGCAGACAGGTTGCTGTACCAATATTGAAAATGCTTTTCCCTGATTTCTCTGCGATTCAGCGAAACAGCCTGATCTGTTGTTACTTCAATTGTAGATTCTTTACTCAGCACATCATTAAGCTGAACCAAATCTTTGCTGACACAGTATAAACGAAGAAAGCCCAATTTCTGATATATAGCCCAGGCATCAAGTTCAATTCTTACCGGATTCTGCGCTTTCAATAAATTCGCAGCGGCCTCTCTGTTAATAACATAGGCCTGCGATGCCGATCCGGCAAGGCTCTGCATAATCCAAACATCGGAGTCAAGCCGCTCAACTTTCTTTTTAAGTCCGTGAAATTTATATAATGATAATACTGTCGGACCACTTTGTTTTTCCATAAATCTTTGAATCACTGGCTGCAGCTTTATAAAATGCTCTGTCAGCTGGGCATCATCTTCAAAAACATATACACATGGTTCTTTACTGTTCAACAGCTCCTGATAAATTCCCAAATGAGACAGTACACAGCCAATGGCACCTGGTTTCAGTATCCCACCATCTGCAGTCAGTTCTTCCAATTGTTTTTTGGTTAAATCTCTCCCCATTACAGCATCATAGAAGTTTGGTTCTATTCTCCAATGATGAAAACATTGCAGAATATTTTCTTTTCTCTTGCTGAACTTTTTTTCACTAATCACATAATGAAAAAATTCCATTGGTACAATTCCTTTCTTTATTCCTTTGTTAAGCAACTTTCACTTTTCCTTCAATATTGGCAAAGAGGCCAAAGTGATTCCCCAAGCTGCAAAATAAAGCCGCAATCCATATTTTCCAAACATGGTATTGTCAACCATGCCATGAATAAAGAAAGAAATAAATACCCAAAGCATCATGAGTAAAAATCCATTTTGAAGATTTTCCCTTCTGGATTTTAGAAGAAAGTAAAAAGAACAGCAGGAAAACAACAGATATCCGACGCCTCCCAAAAGCCCTGCCCCAGAAAAGAAATTGGCTATGTTGTTATGGGGCAAAGCTAAATAACGTTCTTTGGCCCCTGGTAAAATATACTGTTTCTGATATACATCATTCCATTCGTGCAGCCCCACTCCATACAGCTTATGATCATCCCACATGTGATAAGCTGCAATCCACAAAAGTTTCCGTTCCCCATCATAAGTCCTCCCATTATAGGAAACAGCCGCTTTGAAAAAGAGGACAGTCAATACCATAATAGCAAGCAACAGTATTCCTGTAAGCTTTTTTATATTCAGGAATTTCTTTTCCTGTATCTTGGAAATGCCAAAGGTAATGATACCTCCGATGCAAAAACCAATGATACCTCCCCTGGAAAAGCTAAGAAACAAAAGGCTGGCCGAAACAATCCCCGTAAAAAGTGATACCAGATAACGGCTGCGCATTTGCTTTCTCTGATACATCCTGATTTTAAAGAACAACAAGGGCACCAAAACTTCCAGCAGCATGGCAAAAGTATTGGGTGAAGCAACCGGGCCATGGACTCTCTCCAAGAGAGAAAACTTTACCAGCTGACTGATGCCATATCCATTAAGCACCCATATCCCAGCAATCAAGCCATACCACAGTTTGCTCAATAAATCAGGGTATTTTGATAAAGTCAGATAAAACAGCCACATGGGAATCGAATAGGTAACCAGGCTGAAAGCTGATTTAACATTTCCTGAATTTCCCGTCAGGAATGCTGCCAACATAACAAGCCCCATAAAAGCAGCATAAGAGCCAAGAAATTTTACTGGTACCTGCCTGATTCTTTCTTTACGGAAAACATAAATGTACAAGATGACTGCCGTTATAATTCCGGTACATATACTTAACCCTGCATTCCAATTGGTACTGCACAAAAAAAATACATATAAGTTCACAACAACCGCCAACAGCAATTGATGTTTATCACTTACTGTCATGTCTTTCAATTCTCCCCCAACTTCCCTAGAACAGTTTTTTCCACAATTCAGCCAGCTTCAGCCGCAGTTCCTGACGGGTTACGGATTTTCCCCTCATATCCGTTCCCGGCTGGGGCATTTTTGCCCCGGCAAAGGCTGTGCTGGCCAGGTAGGTATAGTATTTTTCGTTGAAATGGCCCTTGGGCGGAAACTCCCATGGTTTGTACCGGCCGGCCCAGTGGAACACCCCCGGCCGTTCCAGGGCCTCCAGGGCCAGGTTCCGCCAGCGGGATTTTTTCAGCACTTTCACCGGCAGGGTGAACACAGGCGGAATCACATTCCACCGGAGGGGCAGGGGCTTCCAGTTGTCCTGGAACACCTTGTTCAGCCCGTCCTGATCATGATGGCGGAAGTTCCCCTCTTCCACACACCGGATCACCTGGGGCCCATACTGGTTTTCCCGCCAGGCCTTCAGATCCATCACCATCACCCCGGAATTGAAGTACAGCTCCCCCTCTTCAATTCCCAGGGTTTCCTCTTTCTGCCGGCGCATCCGGGAGGAAGCCAGGATTCCCAGATCGGGCACCGCCCCCAGAGGTTTCCCTTCCAGGTCCATCTCCCACAGTTCCTGGATGTCGTCCAGCACCACCAGGTCCGTATCCAGATAAATCACACGGTTTACGTTTTCCGGTACCAGTTCCGGGATCAGCAGCCGGAGATAGGCTGCCCGGTTCACATGGCCGCTGGTATGGGCCTGGATTTCCTTCTGGGCAGTGGGAACAAAGGTAATGGTTCCCCTGCCCTTTGTCACCGTGGCGGCGATTCCTGCCTGCTTTTCCTCACTGATCCCATCCTCGAAATAGTAAAAATGGAGGGGGGCCATTCCCCGGTGGTTGGCCAGGATGGAAGCACAGGCTACAGCCCCATGCTGGGCATAATTGTCATCAGAAGCCAGTACAATGGAAATTTCATCCATTTCTGTCACCTCTTTTGCTTGATTTATGTCTTGTCACTTTTTCCTGCAAAGTTCCGCCAATTTCATGTATTTCATGGCTGTGTAGATGCCGTGCTGGAGGGTGGCCACAAACCCCATGCTCCCTTCCAGGAAGCCCCCTTCCAGCACATAGGCTTTCACCATTCCCATCAGGGCGTGGCCGGCAGCGGTCCCTGCAGTAGCCTTTTTCCCCCGGCCATAGGCTTCTTCCGCCCACAGGGTGGTATAATGCCCGGCCTTGTTCCACCACTGGGCAAAGGTGTCGTAGGTATAATGCTCCAGAGGTTCTTTCAATTCTGTCACCGGCAGGGGACATTCCGGCCGCTCATGGACCTTCCCCACCCAGCAGACCTTTTCCCGGGGAAACAGCCGCTTCACCCGGTCCGGACTAAAGGCTCCGTGGTGGAATTCATGGCCGAAGGCGATGTTGATCCGCCGGAACCCATACTGATGGTCCAGGCTGCCGGCTTTGATGGCGTTGATTTTTTCCGCCAGGGCCGGAGTCAGCCGCTCGTCTGCATCCAGGTACAGGATCCAGTCTCCTGTAGCCTGGGCCAGGGCAAAATTCCGCTGGGCGGCAAAATCCTCGTCCCATTCCCGGAAAGCAATGTCCGCCCCGGCTTCCCGTGCCAGGGCCACCGTATGGTCCGTACTGCCGGAATCCACCACCAGCAGCTGGTCGGCACAGGGCCGGGCAGAATCCAGGGCCGCCAGGATATGTTTTTCCTCGTTTTTCGTCAGGATAACTACCGTACAGGTTCCCATGATGAATCTCCTTTTCTCATTCAACCTTTAGTCTACCGTAAAGGGGGAGGAAAGGCAAGACGGCAAGGTGGATTTTGTAAAAATCAACCCTTTCAGCGGTCAATGGTCAGCGTCTTCTGGAAACCGGCTTGCTGCTGGCTCTGAATAAAAACAAGGGCCGTTGCAGTCAGCAACAGCCCCTTCATTTCGTTATGGAGCGGAAAACGAGATTCGAACTCGCGACCCCCACCTTGGCAAGGTGATGCTCTACCACTGAGCTACTTCC
>ERZ841120.1452-NODE-1452-length-9482-cov-1.981648_pt1 | contig 9482 bp, 6 predicted proteins | sample MGYA00519572_ERZ841120 | MGnify/ENA primary metagenome ERZ841120 (study PRJEB31850, sample SAMEA3708890) | human gut metagenome | biome: human gut; feature: human-associated habitat; material: faeces | place: China | collected 2014 ... | reverse complement strand
TGTTTGTGATCCGTTTTCCTCCGTCCCCTTCGGATCACGTGATCTGTTGGGGACGGAGGAAAACGGATCATTTCGTAGGCCCGTGGCGACCTTGGAAACCGAATGATGGTACGAGCATCCATTCGGCTCCCAAGACCGCCGCGGACAGAGCAGGGTGAGCCGGCAAACGCGGCAGCGTGCTTACTCCCCCGCCACGCTCGCGCGCAGCTTGGCGGCGATGGGCTCGGATGCCAGCAGGAACACGAGCATGACCACGGAGCACGCCAGGCACACAATCCAGGTGCTCGCAAAAGAGCCCGTGGCATCGAACAGCACGCCCGAAACGATGGCGCCCACGGTGCCGCCGACCATCTCGAGCGAGGTAATGGTGCCCGTGACCTTGCCGAGGTCGGCCATGCCAAACTGCTTTGACGCGGCAATGGTGGGCGTGATGGTGCCCATGCACGTTCCGATACCAAAGCTCACAGCGGCCACAATAGGACCAAGGTCCGTCGTCGGGAAGCACAGCGCCACACAGGCGACAATACACGCAACGGAACCCAGCACGTTGCCAAAGCGCAAACCAAAGCGATCGTAGATGGCGCCGAGCGAAATCTTGGCGATAACAACCGTGACCATGTAGGCAGAAAGCACCGTACCGGCCCACATGGGGTCGTGGCCGCCCGTAACGATCTTGGCGCCGTTGACGGTAACGCTCGTCATGTTGGTGACCTGGTTGGGCAAGATGGCGCCGTTAACGAGTCCCATAAAGAGGAAGGCGACGACAAGCAGCCAAAACGCCGGGCTCTTCTTGATGCGAGACCAGCCAACGTTAACCTCAGGCGCCGTGTGCTCATCCTTGTCGCCAGCCGTCGAGACGGACGGATCGCCCGGGTTCTCGCCGAGCGGCTTAAGGCCGATCTCGGAAGGCTTGGTGCGGAAGGAATAGGCCGTGATGGGCAGCGCCGCCACCATGCAGATAGCCGAGCACTAGGAAGGCGGAACGCCAGCCAACGCTCACGATAAGCGAGCTCACGATGGGAGACAGAATAGCGCCGCCAAAGCCCGAGCCCGAAAGTGCGATGGAGATGGCAAGGCCTCGCTTGGCCGTAAACCAGTTGGCGGTCACAAGGCTAATGAGCAGGCGGGTCGAGGCGACGGCAAAGCAGCCCGAGACGGCAAAGAGCACGTAGACCTGCCACAGCTCACCGACAAAACTCATGCCGGCAAGAACGGCAGAGGTGGCGATAACAGTGAGGGAGCCCAAAACGCGACCGCTCACTTTATCGGCCACATGACCGATCACAAGTGAGCCGATAACGCTCACCACGGTGGAGATGGCGTTGGAGATGTTGTACTGCGCAAGAGAAATGCCCAAGTCGCTGACGATGAGCGGCTGGAACAGACTCATGCAGTTAACGAAAATCGTGTAGCACGTGGCCATGATGACAAAGCCGGAGGCCACGGCGAGCCAACCGGGGAAGAATTTATGCTGCCGGGACATACTGCTCCTTTTTAACGAACGAGTAGCAAGATTGGGTGCTACCGGTGGTCGGCGATGTAGCCCAAAGCGACGGCGGCATAAGCCGCGGCGCCAAGGGGAAGCTCGGCATCGCTAAAACGTGCCTTGGGATGATGCTGAGCAAAGTGCTCGTCCGTATCAGTCACGGCAGCGCCCACGGTAAAGTACGCACTCGGGATCTCGCTCGAGATCAACGCGAAGTCCTCGCTCGCCATGCCTTGGGCAGCACCGCGCCCACGTAGCCAAGCGACGCCTGCGTCATGCCGTCGTCGAGTACCAGCGGCGGAACATCCGAAAGCGTCTCGATAGTCGCCGGCGTGCGATACGTTGCGGCCACGCCGTTGACGACCTCGGCGATGCGGGTCTTGAGGTGCTCCATGAGCTCGACGTCGAAGCCACGCAGCGTTCCCTCAAGCACACAAGTGTCGGGAATGACATTTGCGGCCTGACCGCCGGCGAACTTGCCAATGGTAAGCGCGACCTCCTTGGCCGCCGGCACCTCGCGGGAGATGAGCTCCTGAAGCGCCAGATGCACATGGACGCCGGCCGTGATGGGGTCGATGCAGATCTCGGGGCTCGAGCCATGGCCGCCCTTGCCCTGAAGCGTGATGCGAAAACCGTACACGCCCGAGAGCGCCGGGCTGCCGTAGAGCACCAGGCCAAGCGGCGACTGGCTATTGACATGTATGGCGAAGGCGGCCTGGGGACGCGGGTTCTGCAGCAGACCGTCGGCGATGGCGGCGCGGGCACCCTCAAAGGTTTCCTCGCCCGGTTGGAACAGCAACTTAATCGTGGCGTTGGCGTCGACAAGCTCGGACTCGCGGGCCTTGAGCAGGCGCGCCGCACCAAGCAGCGCCGTCGCGTGCATATCGTGTCCGCATGCGTGCATGCAGCCGTTCGTAGAGGCGAAAGGCTCGCCTGACTCTTCAGCAACAGGCAGGGCATCCATGTCGCCACGGAGCATGATGACCGTACCGGCCTGTTTGTCCGTGCACGTACCGTTACCCCGAGCAGCAGCTGCCGCGCCGGCACCGATTAGGCCAACGACACAGGAGCCGTCAACAAGCACGGCATAGGGAATATCCATCTCGTCCAGACGCGCCTGGATAAAGGCGGACGTCTGCGGAAGGTTGTTACCGAGCTCAGGCGTTTGATGGAGATCATGGCGCCATGTGGCAAGCTCGTTGGCAAACGCCTGAGCTTCTGCAACAAGACCGTCACCGATAGCGGCCTGCGCCGCCACGGTGGCCTTGGACGCTGATTGCGGTTGAAGATCGGACTGAGCTAGTGCCATAAATGCCCTCCAGTAACGTTTTTGCAGTAAGCACTTTGATAGCGTAAAGCGCAAGGTACAACTTTAAGGGCGAGGCATAAAAAATGCCGCCCCAGGAGGGCGGCGCAACAAGTTGTTTACAATTGCGGGCGCGGCTTTCGACGCAAAAAATCGAAGTGAGTCTCGCTCAAGATAATCGACAGGAAGATAAGCACAAAGCCGGCGAGCAGGCGCGAGGTGAGCGCCTCCCCCATCAGCAGCACCGAAAACAACACGCCCGAAGGCGACTCCATCGAAAGGAGCAGCGAGCCCGTCGAAGCCGGGACATGCGCCAGGCCGACGTTTTGGATGAGCAGAGCCACGCATGTGCAGCCCACCGAGAGAAACGCCATCACACAGATAAAATTCGGCGTCCACACGGACAGAGGCGCCTGGGTCTCGAATAGCAGCGACGAGATCAGGCTCAGCACGCCATTGCCCACAAACATCCAAAACGTGATGACGTTGATGTCCATTTTGCGACCGTACTTGGCGGTCACCGCCATCTGGATGGCGAAGAAAACCGCGCCGCCCAGCGTAATGGCATCGCCGATGTTGAACTCGACGCTATCAAGCGCCACCAGGCCAATGCCCGCCAAGCACAGCAGTGCCGCGCCCAGATTATAGCGGGTGAGTTTTTCGCCGCTCAGAAAATAGCTCGCAAAGGGCACGAGGATGCAGTACGTACCCGTCAAAAACGCGTTCTTGCCCGCCGTGGTGTGCGCCAGACCGACCGTCTGCAGGACGTAGGCGGCCCACATAAGTGTGCCCATTCCAAGTCCGACGATAAGATTGCGGGCGTTGAGGTGCGCGATGATGCGCTTGTGGAAGATGACAAACATGACCAACGCCGCAGGCAGAAAGCGCACGTAGAGCAGTTCAAACACCGGAATGGTGTCGAGCGCGTCCTTCATAGTGGTAAAGGAGTAACCCCAGATAATCGCCACCGAAAGCAGTAGAACTTTCCAGAACAACGGCGAACGAGCACCGGCACCACGGGAGGTGCCGCCCGCACCCAGGTCCTCGCGAGCCACAGGGCCATCGGGCATCATTTCGATATTGTCAGTGACATGCTGGGGCATAGGGCATCCTCGCGCTCAATCTGGGCGTGGTGTCCGCACGCGCGTGACCGCATGCCGCCTCATGGTCAAATAAAAACAGGGCGCACCGGACCCCCGGCACGCCCCGCTACTGTAGCAACAACCAAGCAGCCCATGCAATTCACTCAACTAAAGCGTCGGAACAGAAATCCTCGATGTTCCGACGGCGTTTACGTTGCTGTATTAAATCAATTTGGTCGACTCCAGCTTTTCGATAATCCAGTCGTTGGCTTTGATGACCGGACGGCGGAAGACGACGCCCAGGGCCAGCGACGGAATCAGATAGCTCGCCAGAATACCCAACTCAACCCAGTACTCCATATGGTAGGCGCCAGCCATGGCGGCATGCATGGCGTTGATGCCGTGAGTAAACGGCAGGAACGGATAGATCGCCTGGAACACGGGGCCGGTCATCTCGATGGGGAACGTGCCGCCCGAACCGCCGACCTGCATGACCAACAGCACGACAGCGAGCGCCTTGCCGATATCGCCAAACGAAACCGTAAGCGTGTAGACGATATTGGAGAACACGAGACTCGCGACCCAGCCCGCCAGCACAAACTGCAGCGGGTTGTCGCACTGAATGCCAAAGAACAGAATGTCGCCCGCGCACACGAGCGTTGCCTGCAGCAGGGCCAAACCGCCAAAGAACAGGTAACGGCCCAGATAGATCTCGTGCAGGCGTACGGGGATGAGCTCGTTGATGAGCTCGTCGTCGACCGAGACCTTCATCATGGCCGCCAGTACGATCGAGCCGACCCAGAGCGACAGAATCGTATAGAACGGCGCCATGGCCGAACCGTAGTTGCGGATCGGATAGACCGGCTTGCGGTCGAGCGCAACGGGGCCGGAAAGCGACACGGCCAGGCCCTCGGGGTCGTTGCCGATCATCGTCTTGATCGTCGCCAGGTCACCCGACATCAGGGCGCCGTCGAGCTCGTCCTTGAACGCGCTGATCTTGTCCGACGCCTCGCCCAGCTGATCGGAAGCCTTGTTGACCAGCTTTGCGGCCTTGGAGAGACCCTTTGCCAGCGAACCGGATGCGTCGGTCAGGCCGGCAACAGCGCTATCTAGGTCGCCCGAGATGCCGTCGAGCGAATCCAGAACGCCCGAAATAGTTTTCTTGAGCTCCTTGGCCTTGACCGAGAATGTGGAATCGTAGTCGGACTTAGCGCCCGAGATGCCCGCCTTGGCATCGGCGATGGCCTGGTCGACCTCGGCACGCGTGCTGTTGACCTCTGCCATGCTGTCGGAAAGGGACTTTGCGGTTGCCCTCAGGTCGTTGGCATTGTTACGATACTCCGTCGCGATCCTGCCCAGCGATGTAGCCACAGACTTGAGGCTGTCCTGGAGCTTTTCGTCACTCACCTGATCGGCAAAGCTGCGGAGCTGGTCGGCCGTGTCGTCGATTTCCTTGGCGCGCGATTCGAGTGCCGACGCGGCTTCGTTGAGCTGGGTCACCGTAACGTGGACATGCTGGTTTGCGGCGTCGAAAGCCTTCGCGAGCTCGGCGGACACGTTGTCAAACGAGCCCGCACTTCCGTCAATCGCGGCGTTGATGGCGTCGTTGGCGGCCTTGAGTGCTTCCTTGGAATCACTAATGCCGCTCTCGGCGTGCTCCATCAACTGCTTGGTAGATTCATCGACCTTACCCGTCTGCTGGAGCATACCGCTCGCCGACGTCAACGAATCGGAGGTCGAGCTCAAAATGCCCGCCAGCGAAGTCGCGTTGGCCTGAACGTCCTGCAGGTCCTCGACCGAATCGCCCAGTGTCGAGGACAGGTTGGCGATAAAGCTGCTGACCTGATCGGTGCTCATGTAATCGAGCAGGCTGGACACGGTCTTAAGGCCGATGGTCGTGATGGTCTTGGTAAAGGTCTCATTCACCTGGCTCTGGACGGCGCTCGAACCCTTTTCGGTCACGATCTGGGCGATGGCGTTAGCCTTCTGGTTTTCGTAGAACTCGATGTCGGCGTGCTTCACGTTGGTCGAGAAAAGCGTCATCATGTCGGCGCTAAACGTCTTGGGGATAACGACGGCGGCATAGTATGTGCCCGACTTAACGCCCTCAATCGCCTTATCGCGGTCGTTGAGGACAACCCAGTCAAAGTTCTCGTTACCGCGCAGGGTCGCCGTCACGTTTTCGCCCACGTTGATCTCGACGGGAATCAGGTCGCTCTCGTAGCCCTCATCGGTGTTGACCACTGCAATCTTAAGGTTGCCGGTATTGCCGTACGGATCCCAGCTGCCGGCGATGTTAAACCACGCGTACAGGCACGGCACGATAATGAGGCCCATCACGACGACCATGCCGATCACGGAGCGAGACACGTTTTGGACATCACGCTTAAACAGGTGCAGGATGTTCTTCATTTATGCCTCACCTCCTTTAGAGTGCTTGCCAAGCAGGGTGGTATCTCCATCATTTGTAGCTGTGCTGTCGCTGCCCTGAGATTTACGATGCGCACCAATATGCGGCAGACGGCTCGTGGGCTGTTCGCTGTCCTTGGTGCCCCGCTCGCTGGCGTTGAGACCAAACATACGACGGGCGGCAGGGATGGCAGCCGTGTGCTCGCGCATCTCGCGGCGCAAGTCCTCGTCCGAAAGCGCCGAGATGCGCATCTGGGTGTTGAGGCTTGCACGGATGTACTCGATGTTGATGAGCCAGCCGCAGATGGCAATGACCGAGATAATCCAGATAACGAGCAGGATGATCTTGCCGTTATTGTCGATATCGAGCACCGTCGAAAGCACAAAGAGCAGAACCTGCACGCCTACCACGGCGGCAAAACCGCCCTTGATGTAGTACGGGTAGCGATGCTCAAACGCCACGGCATGATCGAGCAGCTCGCGACGGTACGAATCCGAATCGAGCATGACGCGCATGGCCGTGCGCAGCGAATAGCGCTGGCGCGGTAGGTCGTTGGACTCGCAGATCATGAGGCCCGTCGTGGAAAGCTGCTTATCAAAGAGCAGATTGAGGTTGAGCAGCAACGGGCGCAGCTGCAGACCGATAAAGAGCGCGATGGCAAGGAACACGCCCAGGATGCACAGGTTGAACAGGTAGTTGAACGAATACATGCCACCGACGGTCTCGCGCAGCAGGTTGATGCCATAAGTGAAGGGCAGCAGCGGATGCAGCCATTGGAAGAAGCCGGGCATCATCTCGATGGGATACATGCCCGACGAGCCGGGGATCTGCACAATGACGAGGATGACGCCAATGGCTTTACCGATATGCTTAAACGTGGTGGACAGCGCATAGATGATGTTGACGTAGGTGAACGAAATAGCGATGCCGCCCAGTACAAAGACCAGCGGATTGACGCACTGAACGCCAATGACCAGGTCGCCCACCGTAACGATAATGGCCTGGAACGCGCCCAGGATCACCAGCAGCAGCCAGCGGCCAAAGTAGCCCTGACGCGCCGTAAAGCTACCGATGCCCTCGCGGTCGACCTCGAGTTTATAGATAGCGATGAGCACATAGCCGCCTACCCACAGCGCCAGATTGGTGTAGAAGGGCGCGATGCCCGAGCCAAAGCTCTTGACCGGATAGATTGACTTGGACGTCAGCTCAACCGGAGATGCCATGAAATCTGCCACGTCATTGACGTCGACGTCCATGAGGTCGGCTAACTCGCCCATAGACTCAGAGGTCTGCAGCGCCGCAATGTCATTGGCGGCGGTCGCGAGCTTGTCCTGAACCTTGGCAAGGGAGGCGTCGGTTTGGGACAGTGTGGTCTTTGCCTGCTTGAGCGTGGCGTCGAGCTGCGCCAGCGTGCCGCGCGCGCTCGCTATCGTGGGGGTCATACCCGACACAATGCCGGTCAAATCGCCCGAAACGGCGGCAAAGGAATCAAGCGCGCTCGAAGCCTTCGGAAGTGCGTTCTGACCCAGATCGGTCTGAGCCTGACCGAGGTTAGCCGTACCGGTCTGAATTGCCGCGTTGAGTGCGTTGCTCGCGTTCGAGATTGCCGTAGCGTCGTTTGCCATGGCGCTCGACTGTGCGGAAAGGCCATCCTTGATGCTCTGCAGCTTCTGGTTTTGCTCGCGAAGCGAATCGATGGTCGATACAATGCGCGCGTCAATTTCCTCGGAACCTGTCGACGTGTCATTAACGAGAATCTCCAAGTGCCCGATAACGGCCTTATTGTGATCGATCGTCGCCTGGAGAGACTCGAGCGAGTTGTCGATGCGGGTGGTCGTAGATGTGACCGTACCCGTTAGCTTGCCAATCGCAGCGTTCGCGGAGGCTGACGTCTTGGTGAGTGCAAGGCTACCTTCCGAGAGTGCCTTGGAGAGCGAGGTGATAGAGTTGCCCGCCGTGGCGCGAGCCTCGCCCAGCAGGTCGTTGCCCTGGGAGATTGCCTGCGTCAGCGACGGTGCCTGACCTTGCAAGCCGGCAAGCGCCGCATCAGCCGAGGCGATAGCGCCACTCGTCTTATCGATGGCGGCATTCATATCGCCAATCGAATCGCGCACCTCACCCAAGGTGTCGGATGCCTCGGACACCGAACTTGTCAGCGAGTCCTGAGTCTGGGTTGCCTTGTCCTTTAAATCGATGCCGGCATCCTTGGCGATGCCCGCTACGGTCTCGCCCACCGTGGAGACAAACTCCGAGTTGATCTGCTCCTCGATGGTGTTGGCACCGGTATCGGTAACCTTGGGCGCAATGGCGCTCTTTTTCTCGTTGACGTAATAGGTCAGCTTAGGCTGATGGTAATTGCCATCGAGCATCGAGACGAGATTGTCGGAGAAGTTCTTGGGGATTACAATCGCCGCGTAGTATTCCCCGCTCTCGACGCCCTCTTTGGCATCGGCAGCCGAGTCGACGAAGGTCCAGCCCAGCCGATCGTTTTCCTTGAGCTGGTCGACCACCTTATCGCCCGCATTGAGCTCGCCCACTAGGTCGTTCTGGGTGCCCTGATCGTTGTTGGCGATAGCGATTTTAATGCCCTGGGTGTTTCCATATGGATCCCAGTTAGCCACGATGTTGTACCAAGCGTACAGCGAGGGGATAACGCACACGCCCAGGGTAACCACCAAGGCGACGGGGTTCACAAGCAGTCGCTTAATGTCGCGCTTGAATATCGCAAAGGAGACCTTTGCATCGGATAGTTTGCTGCCGAGACTCACGCTTGGACCATCCATCCTGTCGTTGAATCAAATCGTACTATCAACAACCATTGTACGTAGGCGCTTTAGCGTCTCGAAGCACAATGGTATTGAGTTTTGCGGGTAGCAATATACTACGAAGATTAGTTAACGTACAGTTGTACAGTATCTCAAATTTCAGCAGGTCGCAAAACCACAACCCGCACAAATTAACAATCCGAATAGTCATCGGGGGCGTTCTTAAACGACCAGTCAAACAAGAACGTCCCCGATGACTACTTAGGGCCACGAAAGCGTCGCAGGTTGAGCATAAGTCAGCGAAAACGCCCCTGAGCGAGCAAGGTGACGTGAAAGAGGAGGGAAGCGTACTTTGGTACGCGACCGACGATTGAACGTCAGATTGCCGCTTAGGGGCGTTTGCAGCGTCGACTCGTTACGCGGTTTGGTAAAA
>ERZ841120.1442-NODE-1442-length-9572-cov-14.661133_pt1 | contig 9572 bp, 10 predicted proteins | sample MGYA00519572_ERZ841120 | MGnify/ENA primary metagenome ERZ841120 (study PRJEB31850, sample SAMEA3708890) | human gut metagenome | biome: human gut; feature: human-associated habitat; material: faeces | place: China | collected 2014 ... | reverse complement strand
TATTCTGAAGAAGCGGATGGGATGAGCAAACGCACCCAACTGGAAGAATATTTTTTGCAGTCTTTGGAGGTAGACCTCCTGCTCCGGCTTTGCCCGGATGATGAGGACACCATCTATCAGATCGTAGATTTGTTGGTGGACACCTGCGCTCCCAGCTGAGCTATAGGCCCATATTTAGGGGCGTGACTCGGTTGGGCGACCAACCGACATACTCCCCATTTGAATGCCCACAACTCTGTGGGGCACAAAAGCGATACGCTTGCACTCCCAGCAATATCGCTTTTGTGCACACCTTATGCACTGCGAGAAAAGAAAAATCAACGTATATTCGTCTATATAGAATATTCTGCCATTCAAACTACCTTTCTTGGTCACAAATATGGTCTCCAAGCCGCTGATTTTCAAGATGAAGCTGTTTGGGGCGTAATATGGTTGGCGGACAAGTGAGCTACAGGCCCTTGAGATGTAACTCACTTGGGGTTCAGATATATCGCATCCTAATTCACAATAAAATACGATGTACCGTAAAAGCGCAACTTCTACTCTCAATGAATGGAAGCTGCGCTTTTTGATTTTGACAACAAGTTATAGATTGACAAGAGTACACATACACGATAAACTTTATATAGTATTATGTAAATCAGAAGGAGGCCAAACTATGAGCGCCAAGCACACTACCCCTGCCCAGCACAAGAGCAACCTCCGCAATGTGTACGGCACCTTTGCCATTGAAGGCATGACCATCAGCAAAGATACACGCAGCAACCTTGACCGCATTGGCAGCGGTCAGGCCAGCTATCAGCAGGTCGTGAATGAACTGCGCGCAAAGTACGCGAAGAAGGGCTGATTATGTTCTCAAAGTATGATGTCTACACCACAGTGCAGTCCATGTACTGCTACCCGGATACGGATGTTCTGATCAACAAGTTGAACATTCATGATAAAGCCGAACTCAAACAGGCCGAAGAAGAATTTACGGCGGTAAAACAGATGGCTCTGTTGCAGGAGCCAATCAAGGGACGGTTTACCAAAACTCACCTGTTTCGGATTCATCGCTTCCTTTTTGAAGATGTGTATCCCTTTGCAGGGCACATCCGCAAAGAACAAATCAGCAAGGGGGACACGATGTTCTACCCGCCAGATCTGATTGACCGAGAATTAGAGCGGGTGTTCAAAACTATTCACTCCAAGAAGCTGCTTGCCGAACAAGATGAAGAAAAGCAGATTCAAAATCTGTCGCAGACGATGGCAGAGCTGAACATCATCCATCCCTTCCGCGAGGGAAATGGCCGTAGCACCCGTGAATTGATTCGCTGCATGGCGTTGGAATATGGTCTGCATATTAACTGGGGCAATACGGACCGTGAAACTTTGATCAACGCTGCAATTGCCGCCGTAGATGAAGATATGGCATTCTGCGATGTTCTTAGACATTGTATCGAATCGCAGAATTAGCATACGATAACCGCGAAGCGCAACTTCTATTCATCAGAGTAGGAGTTGCGCTTTTTAATACAACTGTTATTTACCCAAGAAAATCGACCAGCCTACATGGAACATTCAAAATTTCAGATGTACTTTTTTATTGGAAATGGTATACTTGATTCGAGATATACCCTGCTCTCAGTCGTTTGCTTAAAAGGCTAGGACTACAGTTGATTTTCAATTGGTACGAAAATTTTAGTGAGAGGATGTTGTAGGATGGAGCGGCCTCTGTATATAAATTGGCTTGTCAACGAGGAAGGAGTGACCTTTGAAGATGGTGTTGCTTTAAAGTGCTATAAACTTTCCTATGAAACCGATGAAGCGGTCTTTGACGACTGGGCACTTCATATCAGAAAACATTATGTTGAAGACGATGAACTGACAGATGACAGTGTTGCAACAGGATTATCTATAGAAGATTATCTGCGCAAATACATTGTTCCTCAAAAACAGGAAAAGCTTGGTCCAACTGCACGTTCAAATGATATTAGTGAAATTTTATTCGCAGATTTATTTGAGTTTGTTCTGCATTATGAAGTACCCCGTTGTAAGCAATATAACAGATCGGGAAAAAATGAGTCCGAGCACGGAACCGATATAATCGCGTATAAATTCCATAGTAAAGAAAAAACTCCTGCCAAAGAAGATGAGCTGATTGCAATAGAGGTAAAAGCACGTCTGTCGTCAAAAGAAATATGTAAAACCATTCAAGAGGCTGCTACTGATTCTAAAAAAGATGAACACCGAGTTGCTCATACATTAAATTACTATAGAAAAAAGCTCCGTAATATGGGTAAATTCGATGAATCAAACTGCGTTGAACGTTTTCAAAAAAAGACGGAATCGCCCTATAAAATCTCTTATGTTGGAGCTGCTATCTCAAGTCAGCCAGAGATTGAAAATAAAGTAATAGCAGGGATTAAGGGAAATGATTTGCAATTAAAAGTTAATCAGTCCATTTTTTATGTACATGGTGCCGATTTGATGAATTTGACCCATCAAATCTTTGAGAGGTGTACAAAATGATTTTTGGAACGAATTCCAACTATATGCTTAAATATCAGAAGGCCAAAGCGAAGCTGGTAGAATATGATATTTCACAAAAAGACTATCCCAAATTTCCGCTAAACTCAAATGAACTTTCCTATCCTGTCATATATATCCTTTCTCGATATGCAGAGAGCATTATAGAAAATGATGAAACTGGGAAGGCAGAATTCGCACCCTATATGGTGAAGGCTTCTCAATACTTTGATGCCTCCGTTGGAGCTAATGATAGAACAGCATACGATACGGACTTTTTATTGTCCGGTGCAGCAGCCTATTTCTTATCCAATGATTTTGGTAGTTCCAAAGTATTATGTGCGGCCCTTTTCGAAAAAATAAAAGATACGCCCACTATGGGTACATCTCAAATAATACTTAGAAATCTATTAGGGTATCTCCTCTTGGATAAGGTTTTCCCTATAAGTTCTGATACCTTTGGCGGTGAAGAACTCTGCCGGGCATTACTATTCTACTACACCAATGGAGAAGGCTTGCCTAACATAGAACAGGCGATTCGGAAATATCGAACTGCAATTTATAAAAACAATGATCCTATGGAGATATACTATGTCGATATACTCCTTGCAGTAATTACGATAGCATTATCAAAAGCCGCATGGAAACTGATTCCTCAATATTCAAAATTGGAGCCCGGACAATGGGAAGAGTATTTAAAAAGCTCAAAATCTCCTAAAATGTTGTGGCCTGCACAGCAGCTTATAGGAAAGAAAAATGTGTTAAGCGGAGAAAATGCAATCGTTCAGCTTCCAACAGGTGTTGGGAAAACCAAAAGTATAGAACTAATCATTCGGTCATCCTTTCTCTCGAACCGAACGGCTACTGCTATTATTGTTGCACCACTTCGTGCTTTATGTAACGAGATTGCAAGCGATATGACTTCAGCTTTTGGAGAGAGTGTTTTAATAAACCAATTTTCAGATATTCTGGAAAATGATTTTTTCGTGGATTTTACTTTGAAAGCGACAATACTAATTTGTACGCCAGAAAAGCTCAGCTATATTATCCATCATCAAGTTGAGTTTTTAGATGAAATCGGTTTGTATATATTTGATGAGAGTCATATGTTCGATGATGGAAGACGTGGAACAGCTTATGAGCTGTTGATTTCTGAAATTCGAAAACACATAAATACAGAAAAACAAATTGTGCTTCTTTCTGCGGTGCTTTCAAACGCCGAGCAAATTAAGCAATGGCTTTTTAATGAAAATGGAACCTTGGCTTCTGATCCGGCAATTAAAACAACACCTAAAAGCATCGGATTTTCTTCACAAACACGAGATATTCATTACTACTCAGAAGATCCTGAACGTGAAGATTTCTATGTTCCACGCAGCATAGAAGTCAATTTGCTAAAAAAACTTGGAAAAGAAAGAAAAAAGCGTTATTTTCCGAATTTGACAGATTCCAAGGATATTGCAATATATTATGCAAATAAACTTTGCAAAAATGGTGGTGCTGCAATTTTTGCCAATCGAACTCGAAGCGTACAAACCATAATTCAGCAAATTATTGACCTTGATAGTCGAGAATATGATCTTTCTGGAATTCAGAAGTATAGCAACACATTGGAAATGAGTCGTATTGCCAAGTTAATGGCCGATTATTACGGTTGTGATCATCCATATACAAAAGCTTGCAATTTGGGTGTTGCACCACACTATTCAAATCTTCCGAATGGTTTGCGCCTTGCTATTGAATACGCATTTCGTAAGAAAGACCTGCACCTTGTGATATGTACATCTACACTTGCTCAAGGAGTGAACATTCCCATAAAGTACCTTTTTATGACTAGTTTCATGCTTGATCAAAATAGTATGAAAATTCGAAATTTTCAAAATTTAATGGGAAGGACAGCACGTTCGGGAATGTACACGGAAGGAAGTGTTATTGTTACAGATTCAAAGCTATTTGACAATAAGAACAATCGAAGTAACGGAGGATTTTACAAATGGGAAAACTGTGTCAAAATGTTTGACAGTCACGCATCAGAACCATGCGAAAGCTCTATTTTATGGCTTGCCCAAGATATTGAAATCAATCATGATGACTATGTAAAAGGCGTATATATTGCTAACTATATTATCAACAATTATAGCCATTGGGATTGCTTTGAATCGTGCTACGAAAAAATTCTGCAAGCATATGAACGGAAAAAACAGACGCCGATGAACCAAAAAAGTGTTACCGTACTTAAGACTGCTCTAACGGTTCGGCAGCATGTCGTAGAGACAATCGAAAATCATCTATGCTTTGTCCTTTCTAATGATGAAGGTTCCGACGCGCAGGTTGTGGCATTAGAACTTTGTAAAGAGACTCTCGCTTATTTTATGGCCAACGATGCAGAAAAAACGTTGTTGGAAAAAATATTTGATGTCATTGCACAAAAGGCAAAGACAGTTGATCGTGTGAAGATCAAACGATACTCCAAAAGTATGCTTGGAATAGATGATGCTTTAATAATTGAAGCATGGCTAGCAGAAACTCAATTCATGGAGCAGCAACTTTCAGATTCAGAAATTTTTGAAATGTTGTTATCCTTTTTTATCGATACTCATAAAATTGGTAAAACAGAAGAATATTTTCCAGATATTTGTCGAATGTGGCTTGATGGATACTCCTTTATAGCAATGCAAAAAGCGACTGGACTTTTGATACCGGACATTGAGAGCCTGTGCAGCAAGCTCATTTCCTATGAATTCAGCTTTTTTATAGGAAATATCATTGATGTGATTGATGATGACGATGATGAAAACAGAGCACTTCTTGTATCAAAGTTACTTCTTTTACAAAGGAAATTAAAATATGGAGCATGTTCAGAGACGGCCATCTCAATCTGTGAAAAAGTATTTAATGATCGTCTTTTGGCTAATTCTATTGCAGAACAAATTGGAGCGGAGTCGATTGACACTAATCATATCATCGATGCTTTAAAAATGTGCAAAGAAAAAATATTAGGATTTCTATCTGTGTATCCAACATATTTCTCAGTGAGAATCAACTGGATTTGTAAATAATAAAATTATTATTGCGGGCATCCATAAAAATGGCTGTCCGCAATTTTTATATGTAAAATCAAAAGGAGGATGCCAATGGATAAAGACTTTATGCTGAACTACTACGACAAAATGGTACGTCCAATATGGACGGAGCTGATGAAGACATCTCGCTATCAGCGAGTTGCCTGCGAGCGTGACAAAATTGAACGTGAGTTCCGGAGGCTGCTGGATGAAAAGCTGGGGCGGAAGTATCTTGAACTGGATGATGCACTGTTCCGGGTGATGGATGACATCGCGGAAGCCATGTATATGAAAGGTGCCGCAGACCGTGAGATGATGATTCGTTAATACCATGAATTACGACTACTTCTACGGTCAGTCGGGCGAATTGTTCTCCTACTTCCGCATCCCGAAAGCACTGTTCCAAGACCACCGCTTCCGGCAGCTTTCCACCGATGCCCGGACACTGTACGGCATCCTGCTGGACCGCATGAGCCTGTCGGTCAAGAACGGCTGGCTGGACGAGCAAGGTCGGGTGTATATCATCTACACTGTCCGGGAAGTGCAGGAATCCCTCTGCTGCGCCGAGCACAAGGCGGTCAAGCTGTTCCGGGAGTTGGAGGACATTGACCTCATCGTGCGCAAGCGCCGTGGTCTGGGCAGACCCAGCCTGATCTACGTCAAGGACTTTTCCTCCGGCTTGCCCAAAGCGCAAGTACAGAATTGCCCAAACAGCAATTCAGGTGCTGCCGAAAGCACAATTCTGGTGCAGCCAAAACCGCAAGCAAATAAGACTGATAAGAATAAGACAGAATGGAACGATCCTGACCCTATCTATTCCGAGGGCATCCGGGAACAGCTTGAGGATTATTTTTATCAGGCGTTGGAGGTGAAACTTCTGCTCCGGCTCTGCCCGGACGAGGAGGACACCATCTACCAGATCGTGGACTTACTTGTGGACACCTGTTCTACCAAACGCAAGATGTTGCGGATCGCCGGAGATGACAAGCCTGCCGAGGTGGTACGCAGTCGGCTGAAAAAGCTGAACGCCGACCACATCCGCTTCGTGATGGATTCGCTGGCAGAAAACACCGCCCCGGTGCGGAACATGAAACAATATCTGCTGGCAATGCTCTACAATGCGCCCACGACCATGAACCTCTACTATCAGAACAAGACGAACCACGACTTTGCGCGCGGTTCTCCGAAAGCGGGGTGATGTTATCGCAAAGAAAGCTACGATTATCGCAGTCACCAATCAAAAAGGCGGTGTCGGGAAAAGCACCACCTGTGAAAATCTGGGCATCGGGCTGGCAATGGAGGGCAAAAAAGTCCTGCTGGTGGACACCGACCCACAGGGCAGCTTGACCATCAGCATGGGCTGGCAGCAGCCCGATGAACTGCCTACCACCCTTTCCACCCTGATGCAGAAAGCCATGAACGACCAGCCCATCCAGCCCGGCGAGGGCATTCTGCACCACGCAGAGGGCGTTGACCTGATTCCGGCAAACATTGAACTGGCAGGGCTGGAAGTAGCTCTCGTGAACAGTATGAACCGGGAGAAGATGCTGAAGCAGGTGCTGGACAGTGCCAAGCGGAAGTACGATTTTATTCTGCTGGACTGTATGCCCTCGCTGGGGATGCTGACCATCAACGCACTGGCGGCGGCAGACGCTGCCCAGATTCCTGTGCAGGCACAGTATCTGTCTGCAAAGGGTCTGGAACAACTTTTGCAGACGGTACAAAAAGTCCGGCGGCAGATCAACCCCAAGCTGAAAATCGAAGGTATTCTGCTGACCATGACCGACAGCCGCACCAACTACGGAAAGCAGATCAGCAATCTGATCCGGCAGGCATACGGAAAGCACCTGAAGGTGTTTGAACAGACCATCCCTCGCTCCGTTCGTGCGGCTGAAACCAGTGCGGCAGGCAAAAGTATCTTTGCCTATGATCCCAAGGGCAAGGTGGCAGAAGCCTACAAATCTCTCGCAAAGGAGGTGCTGGCGGATGCCGATCGACAGCGGAAACTTAGCTCTGAAAGGGCTAGATGACCTGTTTTCCACCGAGGAAAACCGACAGGAGGAACAGCGGGAGCAGGTACAGCAAATTCCCATTGATGCGCTGCACCCCTTCACCAACCACCCCTTCAAGGTGCTGGACGATGAAGCCATGACCCGGACGGTGGAAAGCATCGCACAGTACGGCGTGCTGGCTCCGCTGATTGCCCGCCCCCGCCCGGACGGTGACGGCTACGAGATCATCTTCGGGCATCGCCGTCAGTATGCGGCTAAACTTGCCGGGCTGGACACCCTGCCGGTCATTGTGCGGCAGATGTCGGACGATGCTGCTGTGATATTGATGGTGGATTCCAATTTGCAGCGTGAACACATCCTGCCCAGTGAAAGAGCGTTTGCCTACAAAATGAAGCTGGAAGCTCTAAAAAATCAAGGTGCTAGGTCGGATTTAACTTCCCGACAAGTTGTCGGGAAGTTGGAAGCGGCTGATTTGGTCGGAAAAGGAAACGAGGAAAGTGGCAGACAAGTCCAGCGTTTTATCCGCCTGACCAACCTTGTTCCCGAATTGCTGGACATGGTAGATGAAAAGAAAATTGCCTTCAATCCCGCTGTGGAATTGTCCTATCTGGACGAAAGCCAACAGCGGGATTTTTTAGAAGCCATGGAGGACACCCAGAATGCGCCGTCCTTATCGCAGGCGCAGCAACTGAAAAAGATGGCACAGCAGGGGGAGTTTAGCTACGAAAAAGCCTTTGATGTGATGGGACAGGAGAAAAAAAGCGAGAAAGACACTGTGACCATCAAAAACGAGACCCTGCGGAAGTATTTCCCCCGCAGCTACACGCCCAAACAGATGGAGGAGAAAATCATCCAGCTTCTGGATGCGTGGCAGAAAAAACAGCAGCGCCTCAACGAACGCTGACCCGTAACGCAAGACCCGATGAGGTCTTTTTTGTTTGCAAAAATTTGGAGGTAACGCCTATGAACAATACGATTCCTTTTCACTCCGCAACTCACGCCCCGCAGATCACGGTGGATGTGAACATCCTGACCATGCTGAAGCAGGCGGCATCCTGTTTGACCGAGGCAGCAGGCAAGGATGTGTACCTTGCCGCCATCGGTCCCGATATGGAGCTGACCATTATCATGGAGGAGGATGCCCCTTCCGTTCTGCCTTGTTTTGACGAGGACGATGCCCTGATTTCCGTGAAGGGTGCGCCGCTGTTTATCAGCTACAATCCGGCGCAGGTCCTCAAGCTGGCAGGCAAGCGGTACCTGACCGGGCCGGTCATCTTCTACCGTACCGATGGGCACAGTACCATCGTGTCCCTGACGGTGGAGGACATTTACCGCTTTCAGACCTATCTGGAAAGTCACAGCACCACCCTGATGGCAGATGGGCAGAAGCTGACCTGCATCTGCATTGACTGAGGTGTGCCATGCTGAACTTTTTTATCGGTTTCGCATTTTTTGAAGCCGGTGCCTTTTTCGGCTTCTTCGTGGCGGCTCTGATGCAGGCGGCACGGAGCGGAGAGATCAGTCTGAACGGAAAGGAGGATTCGCATGGAAGAAAATACCCTGTCGGTGCTGAAAATTGCACCGGGGCAGTATCCGCAGCAGGTCGAGATCGATAACGATCTGAAAGCCTTGCAGCAGGCAGTGGGCGGCTCGATTGATGCTGTTTACCCCTTTGCAGACCCGGTGGCTATCATCTGCCATGACGAGGGCAAACTCATGGGTCTGCCGTTGAACCGTGCCCTGCGGGACGAGGACGGGCAGATGTACGATGCCGTTGCCGGGACCTTTCTGGTGGTAGGACTGGGCAAGGAGGATTTTGCATCCCTGACCCCGGAACTGGCACAGAAGTACGAGCAGCTGTTCCATCAGCCGGAAGCCTTTCTGAAGCTGGGCAACCGTCTGCTGGTGCTGCCGGTTCCCGATGAACCTCCGGCGGAAAAGCCCCGCACCAAGCCCCCGGCAGAGCATGACCGCTAAAATCACCCTGCTG
>ERZ841120.1428-NODE-1428-length-9663-cov-28.815050_pt1 | contig 9663 bp, 9 predicted proteins | sample MGYA00519572_ERZ841120 | MGnify/ENA primary metagenome ERZ841120 (study PRJEB31850, sample SAMEA3708890) | human gut metagenome | biome: human gut; feature: human-associated habitat; material: faeces | place: China | collected 2014 ... | reverse complement strand
TCGGTAGGCCTTTAGGCCTCGGCCGGTAGCAGAGGCTTTCAGCCGAAGAGCAAGCTACCTGTTCTCACGGGTAGTTTTGACTTGTAAGCGGTATTGAAAGTAATAATTATTTTTCATTTCACAATTGAAATAGTGAATATTGGGTGGTATACTATTACAAATCATAAAAATTATAATAGTTTCAAGTAATAGGGAGCTAGCGATGTTTGGACAAGACTTTGGTCATCGGTTAAGAGAGTTGAGATTAGCACAAGGACTCACTAAAGAAAAATTTTGTGAAGGGAATGAGGTTTTATCAGTACGACAATTGACACGTATAGAGACAGGGAAGTCTCAACCTAAACTAGAAACCTTAGAGCACTTGGCAAGACGTCTGAATATATCTTTATCGGAATTGCTTGGAGAGAGAGCTATAGGCTCAAAGTTGCCGGTAGAATACCTCAATCTCAAATATCAATTGATGCATGCGACTAGTTTAGATAAGCCAAATAACCTAATGAAACTAGACGAAAAGCTGGCTAGATTATTAGGAGATACCTCTTTAGCTGACATCATGTCAGAGAAAATGAGAGATGCTATGAAAGAATAGAGCAGGACATACGTGTCCTTTTTTTTTTAAATATGCAGTATATTAGATTCATAAGAAGAACTAAAGAATATAACTTATTCATCAAGATTTTTGAAAATGACACAGTCTAAAATAGAGTATTAAGGAGAATTATTATGAAACCTGCTACAAAACGTTTCACAACTTTAACCGCACTCGCTTTAACTTCCGTTCTATTACTTGGTGCATGTGGTAATAACAAGAAGGAAGGCACATTAACATCGAGCTCTAGTAAGGTTAGTCAGAAAGTGAAATCGACAAAACCATCCTCAAAAGAAAAAGAGAAGAAGTCTGAGAAAAAGACAAAATCTTCTAGTTCAGAAGAAGTCTCAAAAGCAACCTCTGGAGAAAAGGCTTCACAACCATCAGCCGGAAATGTTGCTGGATCTGCTCAACAAGAAGTTGCTCCAACAAATCCTAGTGAAGAAACAGCTGGAGTAAATCAAGGATCTACGACAGAACAACCAGCTGCTTCAGCGGAACAAACACCGGCTACCACAGCAGTTGATGTTACGGCAATGGCTAATGGTGATTTCTCTAGTGTTGCTGGTACCTATCAAAATGACTTAGGAGATACAATTACAGTATCCCCATCCGGTAGTGTAACTCGTGTAGGCGCTGAAAGTGGTTATAGTGATACAAGTAGTCAGCTCTTTAATGGTTTTGCTCAAGATGGCGGTTATGTAGCAGGTTTTGCTCATAATGATGGACCAACCAGTGACCCAATTTTCTTTGACAGTAATGGACAGATTCGTTTCGGTTCTGATGCGATATATGGTCGGATGCATGTTTACAATAAATTAGATTAATGGTATTGTCCCTCGGTACTTAAGAAAAGGAAATCACAAGTAGTAGAAGGAGCACACTTTAAAAATGTCTCAAAAAGAACATGGAGAAGTGAGAAGTACTAGTGGTACCTTAAAGGGTATCTATCACTATTTAAATTCTCCCAGTCCTCGTTTGTTTCCGTTTGTCTTTATTAGTAATGTAACAAATAGCCTTCAGATGTTTCGCGTGTGTAAGAACGGTAAGCCAATTGCCTTTCCATTACTTCTACCAAATCAGTATAAAATTGTTTACATTAAGGACTTTCAAAATGTTAGCTCCTGCGATGAGATTACAGTGACTGAACATTTAGAAGAATACATCTATGATGAATCATAGTTAGACTAGATTGATACCTATAGTCAAATCAACCCAGAATGAATTAATTAATCTATTCAGATTTGCTTAATGTGTCAAGGAATTAGATGTAGCAAAAGCCCTCAGGTAGCCCCTTTGGGCTTTTCTTAATCATAGTTATCTGAAAGAATTAGCTATCAATTTTCTACAAAATAAAGTTTAGTAATAATATTGAAATAATTGTAAAAAATATTTCAAAGAGGTATAATAGAAGTATGAAAACGGTTCCAATCTTTATCAAACAGCCTAGAAAGTGAGAGTGATCAAAATGAGAAAGGCATATGTTTTTAAGGAACGTCAACGTTACTCAATACGTAAATATTCTTTTGGAGCTGCATCAGTCTTAATTGGTGCGAGCTTGATGCTTGGTGGGCATGCTTTGGCTCAGGAACAAGCCAATAGCACAGGTTCTATCACAGACTATGAAGTTACTGTAAATAATTCTGAAGCACCCCAAATTGACCAGGCAACTTCAGAAGCTGTTACCGATGTCCTCAATGAACCTGCGTCAAGATCAGAAGCACCAAGACCTAAGCTTGCTAGCAGTGAAGTTGCTTCTTCTGAAGCTAGTAGTGTAGTGTCCAGCGAGGTTGCTTCTTTGGAAGTACCAGCAGAGGTTGCTCATTCTGCATCTGCTGTCGCTTCTGTTTCTAGATCAGAAGTGGCTACTCCACGTTCTGAAGTGTCATCAGTAGCTAGCTCTGAAGTAGTTAGTGAGATTAACCGTTCAGCAACTTCAGAAGTAGCAGAAGTTAGAGGTACTGACCGTGAAGCTGTCGATACTAGTCTTCGTACTGTCTTAACTAATGCTAGTCAGCCAGGTGTAGATGGTCCTGTGACTGCTGATGGCTCTCTTGACATCCCATCGAACGGTACCTATTATTTCCGTCGCACAACTGAAATTCGTACAGCTCCAATCATGGATATCAAACCTACTTTCGTCTTTAGTGCAGGCGACCATGTTATCTATGATAAGGTCTTGAAGAAAGATAATCACCAATGGATTTCTTACATTGGTTACGATTATGAACGCTACTACGCTGATATCGCAGCTTTGAAGGCCGAAAACACTAGTAGCACTACTGAAGAGACTAGAGATGAAACTATCCCTGAACGTGGTACTTATTACTTCACTAAACCTGCAGATGTGAAGAACCAACCTAGCTTGACTGCCAAGACTGAGTTCAATTTTGATCCAGGCATGTCAGTCAACTACGATAGATCTTTGCTTGCGGACAACCACCGTTGGATTTCTTATACTTCGTACAGTGGTACTCGTCGTTATGTCGACCTAGGTGCTGTTGCAGAGGCTGTAGCTAAACCAAGAGGCGATATCGCTATTGAAAGTCATGACAATGGTGACTTTAGTGTAGTTATCAGTAATGTTTCAGACCAAAACGGTGTCCTCGGGGTATCTGTTCCAATCTGGTCTGAAAAGAATGGTCAAGATGATATCATCTGGTACAATGCGACTCGTCTTAACAACGGTAACTACAAGGTTAACGTCAGCCTAACTGACCACAAGAATGAACGTGGTCTCTACAATGTTCATCTTTACTATGTTGAAACTAATGGTAAATTGGTTGGTGTTGGTGGCACAACTTACACAGTTCCTGCCAAGGTTGAAGAAACTCATACAACTACTAGCTATAGCCTTCCTGACTCAGGAACTTACACCTTCAAAGAACGCACTGGCATTAAGGCAGAACCTCGTGTGGCAAGTCCAGAGTTAGCCTACTACGTTGCTGGTATGTCAGTCAATTACGATAAGATTGTCAGTGGTGATGGTTATGAATGGCTTTCTTACCTCAGTTACAATGGCAACCGTCGTTATGTAGCCGTGGCTAAACTTGCTCAACAAGAAAGCAAACCAAGCGGTACTATCAATATTGAAAACCTCTCTAACCTTGGTTTCGATGTTCATATTACTAATGTTTCTGGTGGAGACAAGGCTATTCAAGGCGTAAGTGTTCCAGTATGGACAGCTAAGGACGGCCAAGACGACCTTGTATGGCACCAAGCTAGCAGACAAAGTGATGGTAGCTATAAGGTTCGTATCAATGTTAGTGACCATAAGGCCGAAGCAGGCGAATACATTGTCCATCTTTACTATGTCCAAGACGGTAAGATGGTAGGTATCGGGGGCACTAGCACAACTGTTCCAGTTCAAAATGCAACTCGCCACAACCTTCCAGCTTCAGGTTCATATACCTTTACCGCTCGTACTGGCATCAAGACTCAACCTTTGGTAGCCAACCCAGATGTTAGCTACTATGATTCAGGCATGTCAGTCAACTATGACAAGGTTGTCAATAATGATGGCTATACATGGCTTTCTTACCTCAGCTATTCAGGACATCGTTTCTATGTGGCTATCGCACCAACGAGTGTGACTAAACCTGTAGAACAACCTGTTCAACCAAGCACACCATCATCTGGTACCTATACTTTCAAGGAACGCTCTAGTATTAAAGCAGAACCAAGTGTAGTGAGTCCAGAGTTGGCTTACTATGATGCTGGTATGTCTGTTAACTATGACAGATTGGTGACCGCAGATGGTCACACATGGCTCTCTTATGTTAGTTATGGAGGCAACCGCCGTTACATTGCTATTGATGGTAAGGCAACAGCAGTTGCTCAACCAACAAGTCCAAGCCTAGCTGCAACTGGTACTTATACCTTTACCAAACCTAGCTCTATCAAGGCTCAACCAAGCGTGGCAAGTCCAGAGTTAGCCTACTATGATAAAGGCATGTCTGTTCACTATGACAAGGTCCTTACAGCTGATGGTCACACCTGGTTGTCTTATGTAACCTATAGCGGTGCAAGACGCTATGTGGATATTTCTTAAGAGTTGTAACATCACTCTCTTTTGAGGGTGGTGTTTTTTTAGTTTCAAGAGTTGAATCAATATATTGTTCAATATGCTTTAGAAACATTTGCTGTAAATTAGCGAAAGTTATAAAATCAAGGTGAAAGTATAGGATTCGTTCTATGAGTAACTAGCATCTTAAGTTATAGAATAAGGATGTTGTAATTAGAGGTGTTCAATTATGTTAGATATTTTTGTTTTAGAAGAAGATTATTTTCAACAAGCTCGTCTTGAGGATGCTATCCACAAGTCTAAACAAATATATATTTTAAGAATTGGGAAGGTTGATTTATACGATAAACCCAATCAATTATTAGAGCGTATTACGGAAAGGGGCTCGCATTTACTGTTTTTTCTAGATATTGGATCTGACAGTGATGTCGAAGGGGGAATATTGGTTGCTCAACAGATTCGTGAGCGAGATCCGTATGCAAGTATTGTTTTCATCACAGCACATCCCGAACTCCTACCTTCAACCTTTCAGTATCGCTTAGCTGCACTTGATTTTATTGACAAGAATTTGCCTGATATTGAATATGAAGATAGGATTATTTCTGATATTGGATTAGCACTTTCTAAAAATGGTCTGAGCCAAATAGAGTGTGCTTTTACTATAGATACAAAGAATGCAACTATACAAGTTCCTTTTCATAAGATTCTCTATTTTGAAACATCTCCAACGGTTCATAAGGTAATTCTTCATACAACAGAAGAGCAAATTGAGTTCTATGGTCAATTATCAAAAGTTGTAAAACAAGATTGCAGACTATATAAATGCCATAAATCATTTGTTGTAAATCCCGAAAACATTGTGAGATTGGACAAAGAATTAGGTGTTATTTATTTTGAAAACGGAGAGTCATGCTTGGTTTCGAAAGCTAAACAAAAAGAGATTGTTGCTAAGATGCTTGTTCCAAAATCCATGGCAGTTTGATGTATATAGTATTTTTATTTTAAATGTTATTTTCTGATTATGACGAAAAAACGACTGTTTATGACTTCAATGAAAAATTTAGCTTTCTATATATTATAATAATCTCGTAAATTATCAGAAAAGGAATCTCACTCATGAAAAATACAAGTAAACTTATTGGTATCCTATCAGCTCTAATTGTAGTTATCCTTGCTGTCTTCTTGGTGACTAAGTTTAATAGTCATGAGTCAGCGCGTGTTAGCACAAGTAGTAGCCCAGCTAAAACGGTTAAGAAATCATCTTCAAGCTCAAGCAAAGCTGTTAAGAAGGATAAGAAATCAGCTCAATCATCAACTTCAGCAGTTTCAAATGAAGAAAATGACAATCAGGCTTCAGCAGTAGCACCTAAAGCTTCTTCTCAAGAACAAGCTCAAGCAGGAACTGCAGATGGCGGACAAGTGGCTGAAGCAGCAGCTGGATCAGACAAGGTTAAATCTGAAAAGAATACAAATAATAGTCAATCATCGCTTGACTTTGGTGCCCTTGATAATGGTGATATTAGCTCTCTTGTGGGAACTTGGACTAATGCGAATGGTGAATCAGTTACAATTAACGCTGATGGTACAATTATTAAAAACTCAACAGGTTATACTGCTCAATTGAAGCCTCAAAGAGTTTCAGATAATATTTTTTATGCAGGAGTATTCTCAGATACAAGCTCAGCTGCATTGAGAGCGATTTCTGGAGGTAGTAACGGCTCTGATTACCTTGTTATTGGTCAAGACCAAACTGCTGAAGGTTTCCCTTATTATCGTAACTAGTACGAAAAAAGATTGCTATTTATGAACTGCACCCCAAAAGTTAGACAGATAAAATCTAACTTTGTGGGGTGTTTTTTAATTGATTGAAGTGAAAAATGTTACAAATTATTGTCTTTTTTGTAACAAAAATGTAAAATAAGTAAAGAGAACAATAAATCTCATTTTGAATAAATAAGAGAGGTTCATTTATTAAAGAAATGCTCTAACTTAGAATTTCTCTTAAGATTATGCCAAAGGAAGTTATGCCATGCTTAACATCTATGTTTTAGAGGATCATTTTATCCAACAAAATCGTATTGAAGAGGTTATTCATATGATTCTTAAGAAAAATAACATTAAAGTGGGCGACTTTGAGGTTTTTGACAAACCCAATCAACTGTTAGACTTTATTACCGAGCGAGGGTCTCATCAGCTCTTTTTCCTAGACATTCAGATTAAAGACGATACTAAAAAAGGCTTGGAAGTTGCAAAGCAGATTCGCAAGAGTGACCCCTATGCCAATATTGTTTTCTTCACGACTCATTCAGAGTATCTTCCCTTAACTTTTCAATACCAATTGGCAGCTCTAGACTTTATTGATAAGTCTTTGGAGGGTGAGGACTTTCAAAAGCGTCTGGAAAGTATTATCTTATTAACCTGCAAAAAGATACAGAGTCAGAATCCAGAAGACGCTTTTCGGATTGAGAATGTTAAGACCGTTATTCAGGTTCCCTTTCATGATATCTTGTACTTTGAGACCTCGGATATCGTCCACAAGGTTATCCTTTATACTAAAGAGGAGCAGATTGAGTTTTATGGCAGTCTCTCTCAAATTGAAAAGAGTGACCCTAGACTGTTTAAATGTCATAAGTCCTTCCTAGTTAATCCAGAAAATATCATCAAATTAGATAAAAGTACGGGGACGGTCTATTTTGAAAATGGTGGCGTTTGCTATGTTTCAAAGTTGAAACTAAAGAAATTACTTGAGAGAATTAGCCTATGACAGCGATTAATTTTGTGTTGGATAATCTAGACTTTTTAGCGGAGATTATCCTCTTTATTCTCATTTATCAATACATTACCTCCGAGAAGATAAAGCTAAGATGGTATATCATCATCCCCTTGATTATCCGATTTTTGTTTGTGCTTTCTCCAGTCCTATCCTATGTTTTAGGGCATGCCTTCTTGGTTGTTTGTTCCCTTTACAGAAATCGTTATGGCAATAGGTTATTAGATATTTTCTATGGCTTGTTTCCAATCGTCATAGAAAGTCTTGTTCACAATCTTATTATTTATGGGATTGCCTTAGTCATCAATCGACATTATCTGATTGTGCTGAATCATTTTCATTTAAACCTTGTCACTGAGTTGCTAGTCTTTCCTGTGTTTTGGTTAATCATTAAGACCTTAAAAGTAGATTTCAAAGCGCTGAACTATGGTTTTAGAAAGTCATTTTCAAAGTACTTTTTATTGCTTATAGATATATCAATGTTATCTTATGCCCTCCTTCTCCAATATATTACCTTTTTTGTGCAACAGATCCCTGGAGGAAGAGATTGGCATGTTTATCTCGTGGTGACCTATGCTTTACTCTTTCTTGCGACCCTTGTTTACATTAATGCGACTTTCAGCGAAAGACTAAAAGAAGAAGTCCTACTCCAAAAAGATAGGCAAATGAGTGATTTGGCTCATTATAGTCAACAAATCGAGCAACTCTATACTGATCTTCGTCGATTTAGGCATGATTACTTAAATATCTTGTCTAGTATCAAATATGGCATTGACTCCAAAGATATAGCTATCATTTCCGATATCTACGATAACATCCTTGAAAAAACAAAGACTCGGATTGAGGGGAAACAGTACGAAATTGCCAACTTGATTAATATTAAAGATGAAGCCGTTAAAGGTGTCTTGGCTAGTAAAGTCTTGGAAGCACAAGAGCAGTCTATTACCGTTCACCTTGAGGTCAGCGACGTCTTTGAAGTATCGAGGATGGAATTGTTGGATTTCATAACAGTGCTATCCATTTTTTTGGATAATGCTATTGAGGCTAGTTTGGATAGCATTACTAAAGAAGTAACCATTGCTCTTATCAGTAGCGATACAAAGGTAGTAATAGTAGAGAATACCATTGCTCAAGAATCTATCAATACAGTCGGCATCTTTAAACTTGGTCGCTCAAGTAAAGGAGAAGGACGTGGTATAGGTTTGTCCACTGTTCGAGAGATTTTAGGGAAGTATCCTAATTGTTCTTTGTCAACACAATCTAAAGACTATCGTTTTAAACAGACACTAAAAATAGAAGATGTGGTCTGACTATGACGGAAAAAACACAGTTTATGACTTCAATGAAAAATTTAACTGTCTATATATTATAATAACCTAGTAAATTATCAGAAAAGGAATATCACTCATGAAAAATACAAGTAAACTCATTGGTATCCTATCAGCTCTAATTGTAGTTATCCTTGCTGTCTTCTTAGTGACTATGTTTAATAGTCATGAGTCGGCGCGTGTTAACACAAGTAGTAGCCCAGCCAAGACGGTCAAGAAATCATCTTCAAGCTCAAGTAAAGCTGTTAAGAAGGATAAGAAAACAGCTCAATCATCATCTTCAGCAGTTTCAAATGAAGAAAATAACAATCAGGCTTCAGCAGTATCACCTAAAGCTTCTTCTCAAGCTCAAGCAGGAACTACAGATGGTGGACAAGTGACTGAATCTACAACACCAGCTTCTCAAGTTGGAGGAGTTGAAGGTGGTCGAGGTGCTTGGACAGCAACTTCTGGGACATTGACACTTGATGAGGAAACACCTGTATATGCTGCACCAGATAAAGATAGCGGAGCAGTATCTACACTTCCTGCCGGAGATGTTGATTGGGATAAATATGAAATTTTACCTGATGGAAATTGGTATAGCTTTGTCAAAGATGGACAACGTTATTATATTTCATATTCAGATGTAGGACATTGATAAATGATTAAAAAGAAAACATGATAACTCGCATAAAGTTATCATGTTTTTTATGTCTCACTCTCCTTTTTCTAACAAAATTACGAATAAATAAGTATGACTTGCTTTGGCTTCCGATTATGACAAAAATTGGACAGTTTATGATTTAGGTGTGAACAAGTCAAATAAATTTGGTATACTAATGGTCAAGTGAGAAATATTTAGTAATATTCTGTAAAATACTTGTGATATTTGTCACTGAGTGTTACAATCAACCAGTAACATCAATTCGATAGAGAGAATAATTGATATGAAACGAGAAAAATTTTTACA
>ERZ841120.1426-NODE-1426-length-9665-cov-2.861394_pt1 | contig 9665 bp, 6 predicted proteins | sample MGYA00519572_ERZ841120 | MGnify/ENA primary metagenome ERZ841120 (study PRJEB31850, sample SAMEA3708890) | human gut metagenome | biome: human gut; feature: human-associated habitat; material: faeces | place: China | collected 2014 ... | reverse complement strand
TCGGCTCCAGACTTCAGACTCCAGACTTGAGCCGCTATGCGGCTCTACAGCTAGGAGGTGTTGCACCTAACGTGCAACACCTCCTTTTCACATATCCTTCCCCGGCTTCAGGCCGCTTCCGTCGTTGTTCTGGAGGAGGCTGAAGCTTTCCACGGACTGTTTGAAAGCCCGGAGTTTCAGGTCGTAGTTGATGGTGTCGTCGGTCTGGTACCGGATCTGGTACCCGTTGCCCTGGGCGTTCATCAGATAGGTGTTCACCACAAAGACCTTTTTCAGGTCCCCGCTGTCGGTGCATTCCGCCATGCTCCCGTTGAGGGTGCCCACGGAAATGGGTTCGTGGCGCAGTACCGTAATGTTGGGGGTGTACCGGGTCACCTTCTGGATGAAGGCGCTCTCCGCTTCCTTCAGCCCTTCGGGGGTGGAATTCCCCAGTTCCGCAAAGGTGTCATCGGAAAATTCCCGGACCATCATCCCGTCGGTGTGGACGCTGCTCAAAGACCGTCCGAACAGCACATTGTCCGCCCGGAGGGTGTACATCCGCCAGCCGCTGGGGATTTCCATTTCATAGCCCATGCCGGGCACCGTCAGAAGGTTCACATCGGTGTACTTCACCCGGCTGAGCGTCAGGTCGGAACACAGGGACTGGAGGGCGGACCGGGCCGCCGCTTCCAGGTTTTCCGGCGCGCTTACGTTCACCACCAGCAGCACGTTCTTTTCCGGCTGGTAGGCCCGGCCGATCAGAAAGGGCCGGTGGGTCCGCAGCTTGTCTTCCGGCACCGCCACATAAGTGTAGCTGTCCAGTTCCTTCTTCTTGTCCTTTTTGGGTTCCGGTTCCCCGGAGGTGCTCCGATACTTTCGGAGCTTTTCTCCCAGGATCCCGTCCAGGGCCGGCTGGCTGCCGAAATTCCGGGAGCTGCCGTCATCCTGGATGGTATCGTTTTCCTGGTCCTGGATCTTCCCCAGGAACTTCTTGAAATCTTTCTTCTGCTCCGTGGAGTACTGCTTCATGGGGACGGACACGAAACTGGGCAGGGTGTACAGATCCGCACTGACCAGGAAATCCTTCCCCACGGTGAAGCGGATCCCCGTGGAGGTATGGTAAATCTCTTTGCTGCCGGGAGGCACCGTCAGGGTATAGCCTCCGCTGGCAGGTTTGTAGGTGTTTTTGGGTGCTGCCGCTCCGGCCTCCCCGGCCTGGAACAGACCCAGGCACAGGAAAGCCGCAGCCAGCCCCCATCGTTTCAGTTTATTCATGCTCTGCAGTTACTTCCCTAATTTTTCTTTCAGATAGGCATCCATTTCCAGGGCGGCCTTCTTGCCGGCCCCCATGGCGGAAATAACGGTGGCTGCCCCGGTGACGATGTCCCCGCCGGCAAAGACTCCCGGGATGGAGGTTTCTTCCTTTTCATCCACGGTAATGAGCCCCTTCCGGTTGGTCACCAGATCCGGAGTGGTGTGTTTCAGCAGGGGGTTGGGGCCCTGGCCGATGGCCATCACCACCATGTCCACATCGAACACATGGTTGGAGCCGGGGATCTCCACCGGGCTCCGGCGGCCGGAGGCATCCGGTTCGCCCAACTGGGTCCGGACACATTCCATGCCGGTGACCCAGCCATCTTCGTTCCCCAGGATCTTCACCGGGTTGTTCAGCATGTGGAGTTCAATGCCTTCCGCCTTGGCGTGCTGGATTTCTTCCTTCCGGGCGGGCATTTCCGCTTCGCTCCGGCGGTACACCACGTAGACGTTTTCCGCCCCCAGCCGTTTGGCGGTCCGGGCAGCATCCATGGCCACGTTGCCGGCCCCCACCACGGCCACGTTCTTCCCTACATACACAGGAGTGGCCATTTTCGGGAACTTCCAGGCCCCCATCAGATTCACCCGGGTAAGGAATTCATTGGCGGCGTACACCCCGTTGAGGGCTTCCCCAGGGATCCGCATAAAGTGAGGCAGCCCGGCACCGGTACCCACGTACACAGCCTGGAACCCTTCTTCCCCCAGAAGTTCGTGGAGGGTAAAGGTGCGGCCGATCACCACGTCGGTCATGATCTTCACGCCCAATACCTTCAGCTGTTCGATTTCGTGCTGGACGATGGCTTTGGGGAGACGGAATTCAGGGATGCCGTACATGAGCACCCCGCCCACTTTGTGGAGGGCTTCGAACAGGGTCACGTCATAGCCCATTTTGGCCAGATCCCCGGCAGCAGTGAGACAGGAGGGGCCTCCGCCCACTACAGCCACTTTGATGCCGTTCTTGGGAGCCAGGCCTTCCTTCACCATGTCCGTGCCCTTTTCCCGGGCCCGGTCCGCCACGAACCGTTCCAGACGGCCGATGGCCACCGGTTCTCCCTTGATGCCCAGGATGCAGTGTTTTTCGCACTGGTTTTCCTGGGGGCACACCCGGCCGCACACCGCAGGCAGGGAGTTCTTGTTCTTCAGGATGTGGATGGCGCCGTCAAAATCCTTTTCCGTCAGGGCATGGATGAACTGGGGAATGTCCACGTTCACCGGGCACCCCTTCACGCACTGGGGATTCTTGCAGTTCAGGCAGCGCTGGGCTTCATCCACCGCTGTGTCTTCCGGATAGCCCAGGGCCACTTCCTCGAAATTATGGTTCCGTACATCAGCCGGCTGTTCCGGCATGGGATTTCTCATTCCTCCACGCATCTGCAATGCCCCCCGCAACTGTATTCTACTGCTTCCTGGTCCTTGTACATCTTGGAACGCTGCATCAGGTTCTTGAAGTCCACCTGATGGGCATCGAATTCCGGCCCGTCACAGCAGGTGAACTTGCTTTCATTGCCCACCTGCACCCGGCAGCCGCCGCACATGCCGGTGCCGTCCACCATAAGGCAGCTGAGGCTGGCAGTGGTCTTCACGTTGTAAGGCCGGGTGACCTTGGCCACGTTCATCATCATGATGATGGGGCCGATGGCCACCACCAGATCCGGATGGTTCCCTGCTTCCAGCATTTTCCGGAGGGGATCGGTAACAAAGCCCTTGATGCCTTCGGACCCGTCGTCGGTGGTGATGATCACTTCATCGCTGATCTTTTCCATCCGGTCCCGCCACAGGATCAGGTCCTTGTGACGGCCCCCGATGATGGTGATCACCTTGTTGCCCAGTTCGTGATAGGCCCGGGCGATGGGATGGACCGGCGCCACGCCGATGCCCCCGCAGACCATGACCACGGTACCGAATTTGCCCATTTCAGAAGGCTGGCCCAGAGGTCCCAGGATGTGCTGGATATCGTCTCCCTGGGCGAAATCTTCACACAGGTGCCGGGTGGTGTTCCCCACCGCCTGGACCATCAGGGTGATGGAGCCTTTTTCCCGGTCGAAATCGCCGATGGTCAGAGGGATCCGTTCGCTGGTTTCATCCACCAGTACCATGACGAACTGTCCCGGTTTGCATTTGTGCGCAATGAGAGGCGCATCCACTTCAAATTCCCAGACTGCAGGTGCCAGCTGCAGTTTTTTCAAGATCTTTGCCACACCAAACACTCCTTTATTGTCGTTTTTCATTCATCGTGAGTCGTTATGGAAGGAACCCGTGCCCGGGTTCCTATGAAAAGGGGACGCAGCTGACGCTGCTAACCCACCACCAGCCTGACGGCCGGTCCCCCGCCCTTGTAAAGGGCGGATAGTGGGCACGCGGGCTAATGCCCTGGCACCCACATAAATCAATGGGCGTCAGCCCTGAGCATATATTCGTCCTTTCGACGGGTCCGCCGAAGAGAAGGAATCTGCTTCCGTGGACAAGAGCGGGAGACCAGCCGTTAGACTGATGGCGGGTCAGCAGCGTCAGCTGTGTCCTCATTCAAAGGAACCCGGCCACGGTTTCCTTCCATCAGCGTGGGACGGGAGACGTTTGGCGTGAGACGCTTTTTGCTGTTACAGTCAGGTTAAAATCGCCAATCCTGGTCGGATTAAAAAAGCCATTGCGTCCATGGATGAAGTTATCCAATATTTTGCCGGAGGAAGGACTGCCACCTGGAAGGATGTGTGCCTGGATGGGGCAGGGGTAATGGCTGGGATTGTGATGTGGAGAATCACCAAAGGATTGTGGAATATGAAAGGAAAATAAATGTAGATAAAAACGAGGAAGCGAGATATTATTTGGAATTATATAGGAATATTTTTCTCCATGGGATCCCAGGTAATTTGGCTTCCTGTATTGATTCACTATCTTTCTCCCGATTTGTTGGGCCTCTGGTATGTATTCGTTAGTATAGGTGGACTGGTTGAGCTGCTGGATAGCGGCTTTACGCCTACGCTGAGTCATAGTATGTCCTATGCCTGGAGTGGTGCAGAAGACCTGCAGAAACAGGGGGTTGTATTTTCTCAAAATAAGAAAGAACCCAACTATCCCTTAGTTTGCAGTATTATGTATACATGTCAGAAATTATACTTTGGAATAGCGTTAGCAGCTTCTTTATTGATGATTACTGCGGGAACGGTTCATATTCAGCACATTGCGAAATCTTATTTGAATATGCAGGTCTATGCAGCCTGGGGCCTATATATAGTATCCACCTTTATCAATTTGTATATTGGTTATTATTCTGTTGTTTTGGTTGGTATTGGAGATGTTTCCAATAAGAACAAGGCTAATATTTTATCCAAAGCAGTTTTCCTGATATCCGGTAGTATTGGTCTTATTACTGGAATGGGAATATTGGGAACGAGTGTCGCTTATTTTGCCAGTGGATTTGTTATTCGTTTTTTAAGCAAGCGTTATCTAATGAAAACCCACCATTTTGATACAATCCTCAAAGAATACAAGCACCAGAATCAATATTCCCAACGACATATTTTAGCAATGATGTGGCCTAATGCATGGCGGGATGGGTTGGTGACAATATCTTCCTACTTTACTGGACAAGCTACAGTTTTATTCAGTTCAAACTTTTTATCCCTCTATGAAACAGGAATTTATTCCTTTTCAGTGCAGGTCCTCAATGCGATATGTTCTATAGCCAATGCCTTGTTTGGAGCTTATTTGCCGGCAATCCAATCTGCCTATGTTGCAAGAGAAAAACATCTTATGAAACTCTATTATTCCAAAGCAATGGCCTGCTTTTGGCATTTGAGCTTTTGGGGTATTACAATATTTACCATAATTGGAATTCCTGTGGTACAATTTTTAAGAAAGGACTTTGTAATTGATCGTTTAGCATTTATTGTATTGGCCATTTATATCTATCTTTTGAGTCGACACAGAAATTCCACTTCTTTTATAGTAACGATGAACAAATTGCCTTATACCTTTAGTTTTATTTTCTTTGGAACAATTAGTCTGGGAGCAACCTATATAGGACTTGCGCATTTCCATTTGGGGCTGTGGGGTATGATTCTTATTCCGTTGGCGGTCCAGTCTCTTTATAACAACTGGAAGTGGAATATGGTGGTCAATCGGTATTTGGAAACCAATGAATGGCAGCTGATTATGGATGGGACAATGGATTTGATCCATGGGGTCAGCAGGATTGTGATGGAGAAATTGGGGAGAGGGAAAAAAGAATAGATATGAGTGATAATCATTATGTGATTAATTAACGGTATGAATGGTTTTACTCCTTTTATGATGTTTAGGAAAGAAGGTCAAAATATGAACTCGGCTTTAAGTACATCAAAGCTCCATAATATGACACCAAACAGCATTGAAATAAGCTCAACCTCATCAACTACAGCGGATGCATCTCCAATCGTACTACATGAGACTGATCTTCTTAGACTCATGTTCATTCCTAAATTAGTAGAAAACCAACAAGATCCTGCCAAACCAGTTTCTGGGAAATTACTATATGAAAAGAAAAGAAAAAATGATGATGCTTTCCCAAGCGACATAAATGACACTTCAAAAAAAGTCTCAAGAGGATCTGCTAAAGTGGGAGATTGGATGGAATTCCAATTTGACACGAGTGAAACGTATAAATTATATAAAGGATTACAGCATCTTTATGAATTGTATGAAGAAATAGGGAGAATACCATATGGAACAGCTACATACACTAGGATAGATAGTGCTTTTCGGAAGTTTTTATCCATTATTCAAAATGAACCATCTGAAGCCATTATGATAGGGGAAAAGGAAAATTATAATCTTATTAAAATTTTACTTCAGCTTATTAGTAAAACAAATTCCCTTGATTATTTAAGAAAGAATTTATCAGAGCTACAGAATGAAAGCATCCAACATCTATCATCTTCATTGAATTTTGAGAGGCTTCAAAGAGTCGCAAATTTGATGCAGGAAAACCTTGATAATAGTAACGAAGAATTTTGGCAAAAAGATGTATTTAAAGAAAATCAATGGGTTTTAGCACAAATTTTTTCGTGTCCTTTTACTATCTTTGAAGATAAAGCATATGTCGGTGGGAAGGGAATCGATAACAAGAACGGAAATGTATGCGACTTTATTTATCAAAATAAAATATCACAGAACATTGCACTAATAGAAATAAAAACGCCATGTACTGAAATAATTGGTGGAGAGTATAGAGGTACGGTCAGTTTTAGCCAAGAATTGAGTGGCGCTGTAAATCAAGTCTTGAATTATCGTGATAATCTTATGAAATCGTATTATATGCTATCTAATTCAAAGCCGGAACCATTCAGTGTTGTAATGCCCAAGTGCGTAATTATAATAGGTAAACTTGCTTCTATGAAAGAAAAAGAAATCTCAGCGTTTGAAAACTTCCGCAATAGCTTGAACAATATTATAATTATGACATTTGATGAATTGCATAAACGTATTGTGGATTTAATCAAGCTCATATCATGACCACGGTAGATACAGGTGAGAATTTCCGCCAAAGTTCCATTCAAGGCGTCATGAAACGGATCAAAGCAAAAGGGGCTCAGATTATTATCTACGAACCCACACTGGATGATGGGACGACCTTTTTTGGCAGTGAAGTGGTCAATGATTTGGATAAGTTTAAAGCGAGAGTCACAGTATCATTGCCAACAGGTATGATCACTGTTTGGAAGATGTAAGAGAGTAGGTTTATACCAGGGATTTGTTTGGGAGAGATTGAGGAAAAGGGAATGCCACCGCTGGGATGAGCGGTGGCGGTTTCCATTTTGCAGCAGGAATTTTGACAAGATATAAGTTCTATCCTAACTTTGTCCATATGGCTAATTTTAATTATGGTATAATATTGCTGCAATGTGATAACTTGCCTATAGTAAGAATTTACTAGAAATTGAATCGATTTCAGCTTTAAGTAACTGCAAAATCCATGCTATATATTTTTATAGGAGGTTAAAACCTATGTTTGAATCTGGCCTGTCATATATTAAAGTAGATTTTCATCTTCACACTCATAGAGATAAAGAATTTAAATATTCTGGGGAAGAAAATTCTTTTGTGAAGGATTACGTAGCTGGCCTCAAAAAAGCTGGCATAAATCTTGGCGTAATTACAAATCATAATAAATTTGATAAGGATGAATATGTTGCTATACGAAAAGCTGCAAAAAAAGAAGAAATTTATATATTACCGGGTGTTGAACTTACGGTAAAAGAAGGAGCTAATGGTATTCATACCTTGATTATATTTAACCCTGAAGAATGGTTGTCGAATGGTGAGAATTATATTCAAACTTTTTTAACAGGAGCATTTGAGACTATTTCGAATCCTAAAAATAGGAATACGCAATGTATATATGATTTAAGACACACTATAGAAAACTTAAACAAATATAACAAAGATTACTTTATTATATTTGCACATGTAGATCAACACAGTGGATTATTTGAGGAATGTAAGGGAGGATTATTACAAACATTAGCTGGGATAGCATCGTTTAACAATCGCGTATTGGGTATTCAGAAGTCTCGAACCCGTGAAAACAAAGAAAATTTTAGGCGCATTTTTAAATATACTCCAGCCTGTGTTGAAGGATCTGATCCAAAATCAATTGAAGAGATTGGAAAAGGCGATAGAGAAACGTATCTTAAAATTGGCGAATATTCATATTCAGCAGTTAAATTTGCCTTACAAGATTGTGAAAACAGAGTCTTTACATCAATTCCTAGTATAAAGCATGGATATATAAAAGATATTTCGTTTAAAGGTGGAAAATTTGATGGGGAGAAAATTTTGCTATCTCCTGGTCTTAATACTTTGATTGGAATTAGAGGAAGTGGTAAATCTGCACTTTTAGAAATTATTAGATATGTCCTTGATTTTGAACCTGATATTGATTTTACCTATAAGAAAAATTTAGTTGACAATATACTGGGATCCGGGGGTAAATGCTCGCTGTCTATCGTTGATAAGCATGGGAAAAATTATATCGTTAGCCGTATTTTAAAAGAAAAGACATCTATAACTGATGCAGAAGGAAATCCTCTTACAATTTCACCGAAAAGCCTACTGGATGGAATCCAATATTTTGGTCAAAAAGATTTAGCAAATAGTGCAAACGATGAGAAGCAGCTTATTGAACAACTTATTTCTTCAAGAATAATTCAACAACCTTCTACATCACATTATGAAGACCAATTGAAAGAGGACGTTGACCAACTACTTAATGCTAGTAAAATTCCTAGTCAAATTGATGACGCAAAAATTCATTTGAAAGAAATAGAACATAAAATATCTATATATGAAGAAAAGGGTGTCGCCGATAAAGTAAAAAAACAACTTATTTATACGCAGGATAAGGTTAAACTAGATTCAGCGCAGAGCAAAATTTCAAGTTTAATACAAAACTTAAAAGAAAATTACAACAATAAAGAAAAATTTTCCGAATTCAAAGATTATGAGAGCACTTATAATAACGATATCTTTGATAAAGGGAAAGATATCTTGAATGAAATTGATCAAGAATTTTTAACCATTGGCAAAAGCATTAAACGGATAGAAGAATATAAAATCAAGTTTTGCGATATCATTGATGAATTTTCTAAAAGACAAGAATCTTTTACAGAAGAATTCGCTGAAATCCAGCGTGAAATCCAAAGTGAAATCAAAGATGATACAATAGATACAAATTTACTCATAAAACTAACAAGAGAAAAAGAAAAAGTAAAAGATCAGTTAGCACTGCTTGAAGAGAAAGCACAGTCAAAGGAGAAAATTGAACAAACATTTAAAAAATCTGTTCAGGAAAGGAATGATGTACTTCAACAAATATTTTTTGCTTACAAAACTGAAATAGACAATATTAATGATTCACAAAAAGAATTGAAAATTTCGATTGAGTTTAAAGGTGATAAAGATACGTTCAAAAATGATCTAAAAGAAGATTTCAGAGGAACCGGTATTAGCGATATAAAGTATCAAAAGTTAAGTGAAGTTTTTACCGATTACGTTGCATTAGTAGAAGATTGGATATTAGATTATGGAGAAGAGTTAAAAAAAATTTTAACAGACAATGAATATGATAAACTCAAAGAAAAATTGAGAAATCAATATGCAGAGTTATTGAAAAAGCCTGTGCCAAATAAAGTGGATATATATTATCATGATAAGTTGCTAAAACAACATTCCATTGGTCAACGTGCATCTGCTTTACTCCTCTTTATCCTTACACAAAACAAAAACGATCTGATTATTATAGATCAGCCAGAAGATGATTTAGATAACAAAGTAATATATGATGAAGTGATTAGCACTATTCTCAAAGAAAAGAAAAACATGCAGTTCCTATTTGC
>ERZ841120.1423-NODE-1423-length-9696-cov-2.245203_pt1 | contig 9696 bp, 10 predicted proteins | sample MGYA00519572_ERZ841120 | MGnify/ENA primary metagenome ERZ841120 (study PRJEB31850, sample SAMEA3708890) | human gut metagenome | biome: human gut; feature: human-associated habitat; material: faeces | place: China | collected 2014 ... | reverse complement strand
AGAGGTTTTGGCCAAACAGCTAAAACCTCTTTTTTACTAGATTAAATTTTAAGCAGTTTAGCCCTATTGCGCTGGTAAGTCTGGTTTCTTATAGACTTCACGCGGTTTAGAGCCATTAGCTGGACCGATATAGCCACGCTGCTCCATGTCATCAATGATCCGTGCCGCTCGATTATAGCCAATGCGGAAACGACGCTGAATCAGTGAGGTTGAAGCTTTTTGCTCTTGGGCAACAAACTGCAGTGCTTCGCCAAACAGCTCATCTTCATCTTCTTTTTGTTCTTCTTGCTGAATCTCAGCATCGCTAACCATCATCTGATCATCATACTCTGCTGGCCGCTCATTTTTGATAAAATCAACGACTGCCTCAACGTCATGATCAGAAATAAAGGCGCCTTGAATTCGAATCGGCTTGTTTTGATCGATTGGCTCAAACAGCATGTCGCCCCGGCCAAGCAGCTTTTCAGCTCCATTGGTGTCAATAATCGTTCGCGAATCGACCCCACTGGAGACCGCAAATGCAATTCGCGAAGGAACGTTGGCCTTGATCAAGCCGGTAATGACATCAACGCTGGGCCGCTGGGTTGCCAAAATCATGTGAATTCCGGCCGCCCGCCCCATTTGCGCGATTCGTACGATGGCATCCTCAACATCTTTAGAAACGGTCATCATCAAATCAGCCAATTCATCAACGATTACCAAAATCAATGGCATTGTCGGCTGCTGTTCATTCGGATCGACATGACTTTGATTTTCTTTTTCAACCATTCGATTATAGCCATCCAGATTGCGGACGCCTAAAGCAGCAAACAGCTCATAGCGCCGTTCCATTTCACCAACTACCTTGCCTAATGCCCGAGCCGCTTTTTTCGGTTCGGAAACCACTGGACTGAGCAGATGCGGAATCCCGTTATACACGCTTAGCTCTACTTTCTTAGGATCGATCATCAGCATCTTAACTTGACTGGGCTTCGCCTTTAACAGGATGCTGGTAATGATCACGTTAATGGCAACCGACTTGCCGCTCCCGGTTGCTCCGGCAATCAACAAGTGCGGCATCTTGGTCAGGTCAGCCGTCATTACCTGACCAGTAACCGTGCGACCAAGCGGCACGTCAAGCGGTCGATCATCATGGGGAGCAGCTTCGATCATATCACGAAAGCCTACCGTGGCAATCTGTTGATTAGGCACCTCAATCCCGATCAATGACTTGCCAGGAATCGGTGCCTCAATCCGAATATCTTTGGCAGCCAGCGCCAAGGCCAGGTCATCAGCCAGATTCGTAATCCGACTGACCTTAACTCCTACGGCTGGACGCAGCTCATATTTAGTTACGGAAGGTCCCAGGTTTACGTTTTCAACCGTGGCATCGACACCAAACGATTTTAACGTATCCTGCAGTTTTTGCGTATTGGACTTAATCGAATCAAGATCAGCACTTTGATCCGTTGGCTTCACTTTGGTTAAAAGATCCAGCGGCGGGAATTGATAGTCCTGATCCTCTTTGGCTTCAACCCGATTCAAGGACAGTTCAACATCGGTCTGATCCTTGGCATTCAATGATGCTGGCCGCTCATTCTCGCTGGCTACGGTAATGCGGGGCGCGCGGCTTTGCTGATCAGATGCAGCGGTTTTATCAGCCGCTGATTGACCAATTTCAAATTCTGGCAGCTCTCGTGATTGTTGCTCACGTTTCCGTTCAGCATGCGGCGTTGGCAGATCCTTTTCATCGCTCGGCACTGCCATTGGCTCTTTTGGCTGACGTTGCCGACGCTCTGCTTGCCGAGCCTGCCGATCAGCATTTAATTGATGGAAGCGTTCTTTAAGCTGCTTTAGCATTTGGGCAATCGCCAAACGCAGCTTTTGCACCGGCAGATCAAAAAAGACCACAACGCCGATAATCATCAGCAAAACAGCCGCTGCCTTTGTTCCAGTACTGCCAAGCAGATACCCGCTGCCAGAATATAGCGCTGCCCCCAGCATGCCGCCGCCAATCGGCATACTGGAATCATCATTTAAGACTGCCGCAGTTACGCTGCTCCAGGTCTGATTCCAAAAATCGCTGTGGCGGCCTAATTGATCAAACATCCGTGCATGCAGCATCAATAAGAGTCCTAGATAAAAAATCAGCATTCCCCAGACCCAGCGTTTTCTAAAGCGCGGCCATTGCGCATAGATCGTCAGTCCCAGACTGTACAGGATTACGATTGCCATTAACAATGGATAGCTTTGACCAACCAAAACCTTAAAAATATCCTGCACGCCAGCACCTAAAATTCCCAGTTTAAACAGACCGGTCAGCGTTAAAAGAATGATGGCCAGACCGCTTAAGCTGCGAATAGCTCGCTCGTCACGCGCTTGTTTTCTTGATCGCCGCTTGGCAGCCGTTTTATTGGAACGGCGGCGGGTCGTATTGTTTTTGCGGGCCATGCAATTCCTCCTTTTACCTTACCGATTATTTCAGCTTATCGTCCGAATAGCGATGCACACGGGCTAATTTAGGAAATCCTTGTTGACGAAGCGCTTCATAAATAACAATCGCCGCGCTGTTGGAAAGGTTAAGCGCACGAATGTTGTTGTCATCTTGCGGAATCCGAATACAGTTTTGCGGATAGCGTCGCATAAACGGTTCCGGCAAGCCGGTCGTTTCCTTGCCAAACAAAAAATAGTGGTCGCCAGGCAAACGGTAGTCAACTTCAGTATAGTCGCGTTCGGCAAACTTCGAAACCAGATACAGCTGGTCAAGGTTAGGCACCGTTGCCATAAAATCAAGCAGATCCTCATGATAGACAACCTTAACCTTGTCCCAGTAATCCAGACCGGCACGCTTCATATGCTTGTCATCCGTTGAAAAACCAAGGGGCTTGATCAAATGCAAAACAGTGTCGGTTCCGGCGCAGGTTCTGGCAATATTGCCGGTATTAGCTGGAAACAAGGGTTCAAACAGCACAATATGATTAGTCATAGTCAGTCTTCTCTCTCCTAAAAAAGGCAATAAAAAAAGCAGGGTCTCGGTGTGGGCACGGCGAAACGCTGCTTTAATGAAGTACTCTTTGACCAATGCCAACGATTAAATCGATGTCCTCAGTCAAACGATTTCTATAAGATAATATACTACCATCACTTAAAAAAAACAATTAATTAATCAAATTTTTTTACCGATTAACAAGCTGACGTCAACGGTAACTTGTTTTAATGATGATAAATCGCTTTCATCAAGCTGTTTCGCATTCCGGCCCCAATGCAGCGGCGACATCTCTACCAAATCTTCAGCCAGCCCCAGCGGAATCTCAAACTGATATTGAAGCGGTATGATCCTGGCCTGCTGGTAATGCTGCATAAAACGCTCGACTACTGGTTTATTGTCGTAGGCAGCATGCTGATCGTTTTGATCGTATAAAAGGTGACGCAGCTCGATCAGGTAGTTGGCGTTGGGAATGATTTTTAAAAGCTGACCACCTGGCTTGAGGATCCGATCGAATTCTTGATAATCAGATGGCGAAAAAAGCTCCATCACCTGATCAAACGACTCGTCCGCAAACGGCAGCCGGCGCAGATCAGCTACGCAAAAAAACAGCTTGCCTGGCAGCTGAGCGGCTAATTGCACGCCGGCCTTTGAAATGTCAAAACCAATGGCAGCATCTTTTTGATCCCGCAAAGTCTCTAATTGAAAAAGCGGCGTTCCCTCACCCGTGCCAACGTCTAGAATCGTCTGCGGCTGGTCTGGCATCACGGCATTGATCTGCTTAAGCATTGGCAGGAAAAGTCCCGCGCTCAGCATGCGGTGTCTGGCTTCAAACATCGCCCGATCATAGTCGGTACCATTGCCGTTATTCAAAAAATAAAGATAGCCATGCTTGTTAAAATCAATGGCATGCCCCTGTTCACAGATCAGACTGTTTTCAAAAACGCCCTTGATCGGTGCCTGACAGACTGAACAGCGAAAAAGCCGTCGATGCTCATTGACCCATTGTTTCTTAATTACGATTTTTTTCATTGATGATCCTTTCGATTTGCTCATAATTTCTCAATTCTAAGCGAATAGTTTCTGCTATTATATAGGTGTACATTTTTAAAGGAGGGCTTCGTTTTGACTGAAGACTTTTTAATTGGAACCTACACCAGTAAATCCAGCCGTGGCATTTACGGTGTAACCTTAGACACGGAAAAAGAAGAATTGACCAACGTTCGCCTGGTAGCTGCTTCCGGCAAGCCAGCCTACCTGCAGTACGGTGAACAAAAGCGGCTGTATGCCTTGAAACAGGATGGCGAGCGTGGCGGCGTAGCGTCATACGATCTGTCCGGCGACAAGGCTGAACTGATCGATGCCAAAAAGGACCTACCCCTGCCTACATTGGCGTTGATGACCAGCGTCACTTGTTGTTCTCTGCCAATTACCATACCGGTGAGCTGAAGGTCTTTAAGATTGCCGCTGATGGCAAGCTGACCCAAACTGATTCCGTCGTTCATCAAGGAGCAACCGGCCCCCAACCAGAACAGGATGCGCCACACGTTCACTATATCGATTTAACGCCGGACAATCGTCTTATCGTCTGCGACCTGGGAATGGATCTGGTCGTTGTCTATGACGTATCCGGTGAAGGCAAGCTCACGGCTGCATCCCGCTACCAGTTCGAACCGGGCTTTGGTACGCGTCACCTGGTCTTCCATCCAAATGGCAAGATCGTCTATGTGCTGGGTGAATTAAGCAGCAAGCTGGCCGTAATGCGCTACAACGCTGCTGACGCTTCCCTGACTCACCTGCAGACCATCAAGACCATTCCGGCTGACTGGACCGCTCATAACGGAGCCGCAGCCATTCACATTTCTGCTGATGGTCGATTTGTCTACACTTCCAACCGTGGTGAAAATACCATTGCAGTTTTTGCCGTCCAGCCAGACTTTACGGTTGCCCACGTTCAATCAATCAGTACAGAAGGCGATTTTCCACGCGACTTTGAATTGAGCCATGACGACGCCTACCTGGTAGGTTCAAATCAAAACAGCGATAACCTGACGCTTTACAAACGCGATGCTCAATCTGGCCTGCTGACGCTGCTGCAAAAAGACGTGGCTTGTCCAGAACCAGTCTGTGTCAAGCGCTGGCCTAAATAACTGCTGACAATTCAATAAATAAACGGGGTGCTTGATCAGCGTCCCGTTTTTTATTGCGTCATTTTTTCAATTACGGCAGTCATGTCGCTTGGAATTGGTGCTTTTAGCTCAATCTGCCGGTTTAAAAATGGGCTGTAGAAGCTCAGCCACTGACAGTGCAGTGCCTGCCGAGCCATTACGTCTGGTCCGCCATACATGGCATCGCCCAACAGCGGATGACCAAGATAGCTGAAGTGAACGCGAATCTGGTGGGTACGCCCGGTATGCAGCCGAATCTTGACGATTGAGGCATTCAAGCCCGGATATTTCAGCCAATACTCGGTAACGGCCGCTTTACCATCCGAACCGACTTGACGCTGAACAAACGATTCTGGATCACGCTGGATCGGTGCATCGATATAGCCATGTCTGGTTGCCACCTGCCCACTGACTAAAGCAACGTATTCCTTTTTTACCAAATGCCGCTTGAGCTGATTATCCAAGACGGCATGAGCAAAACGATGCTTAGGAAAGATCACCAGGCCGCTGGTGTCTTTATCCAGACGCGTGGCGACATGAGTTACCTGATTTTCATAGCCTTGTTTTTGATAATAGTATTTAACGCGATTGACCAAGCTGTCTTGTTCGGCAACGTTATGAGCCGGTACTGTTGCCACGCCGGCAGCTTTGTTGATCACCAAAAAATCCCGATCTTCATAAACGATATCAAATGGTTTGGAACAGATTGGAACATGATCATTAGGTACTTCTGGCGGCAGCTCAATGGCAAAACAGTCCCCCGGCTCAACCAGATCGACGGCCCATTTCACCTCATGATTGATCGTCATCTGACCACCATGAAAGATGGCTGCTTTGATCAATGAACTGGTAACGCCCTGCTGTTTGAGTGCCGAACGCAGCTTGATCGGCTTTTCTCCGGTATAGACCCAGGAAAACTCCATTATTGAATGCCTCCAATAAATGAATCCTTAACCCGGTCCCAGAAGTTGGTATGCCGGTACTTGGCAAAACGAATCACTTTGTCGGATACGCGATAGGATACGTCGACCAACCGATGCGACTGCGAATCCATCATAATCTGATCGCGATCACAGCTTAGCACCGTCCCGGAATCATCAGGCAGCCGCAGCGTCAGTTTGGTATCTGAGCCAAAAACGACCGGCGAGCCCAGCGTTCGAAAAACCCGGTTGTTTAACGAGGCCATCTCACCCAGCTGGAAACCGATAATGCGCGGATCCAAAATTGCGCCGCCAACTGATTTATTATAGGCCGTTGATCCAGTCGGTGTTGAAATGACCAGTCCATCACCGCGAAAACGCTCAAACAGCTGATTATTGATGTATACGTCGCAAACCATGGTCTTGACGATATTGCGCAGCGTTGATTCATTCAGCGCCACACGTCGTTCAATCTCACCATCATCATAAGTAGCACTCATTTCCAGCAATGGATAGCTGACGGATTGGCCACTGTCGTTTTGCAGACTTTCGACCAGATCCTCGACCTCAAAATTACGCCAATCGGTATAAAAACCCAGGTGTCCAGTATGAATACCAACAAAACGAATCGTCGACAAGCGATCCTCATAGTGATGAAATGCCGAAATCAGCGTGCCATCACCGCCAATCGTGATAACGACATCTGGCTGCTGCTCATCATAGGTAATTGCCGTTTCCTCTTCCAGACGATTCAGCAACAGTTTGCGTACGCGCAATGACTCCGGCGATTCATAGTTAAAAATGGCTACCCGCATTGGTTAATCCGCTCCTTTTTTATCTTCCAGCGATGAGTTCAGCAGTTCATCAGGTGCTTGCTTGCGGCCAAACAACGTCTGTGCCTCTTGAATTTCTTCTCTAATCTCAGACATCTCCTCATCCAGCTTAAAAGCAGCCTCTGCCGCCCGCTGCAGACGATCAGAAAGTTCTTTAGGAAACGCGCCTTGATATTTGTAGTTTAATGAATGCTCAATCGTCGCCCAAAAATTCATCGCCAGCGTTCGTACCTGGATCTCAGCCAAAACCTTTTTTTCACCAGTAACCAGCTGAACGGGATACTCGATCACGATATGATAAGATCGATAACCGCTTGGCTTAACGTTGGTTACGTAATCACGCTCTTCTAGAATCGTCATGTCATTGCGCTGACGCAGCAGGTCAACGACTTGATAGATATCTTCGACAAACTGACACATGATTCGCAAGCCAGCAATATCTTGCATGTCTTGCTCCAGGCGTTCTTCTAGGACATGCCGCCGCACCATTTTTTCTTTAATACTGTCAACCGGCTTAACACGGCCAGTAACGAATTCAATCGGTGAATGCTGATCTTGATCTTGGAATTGTTTACGCATCCCCCGCAGCTTGACTTTTAATTCATTGACTGCTTGTTGATAAGGTAATAAAAAATGCTGCCAATCTTCAATCATTGCAATCCCACTTCCTTGACAATCTCTGTTTATTTTATCATAGTTTCGTAATGACTTAACTAAAGACTGCCTGGTTCAACTGAAAAACAAGTCTAGTATTTTCACAGATATCGTAACTGATTAGCTAAATGATTGCTTCAAATTATTTTATGTAAATTCATCCAAAACAGATCGCTTTACATCGTGCTCATTCTTTGTAAAAATAGCATTGTTCAATAACCGATAATTCTGCAACGAACAGGAGGAGCGGCTGTGCTCGAAATTCATCTTTTTGTTAATCCATTAGGCATGCGCTGTTTTCGCTGCGAACAGGATGTTTTGCGCATTGACCAGCAATTGCGCACTAAAGTCAACTATCAATTTATTCCGCTGTTTAATATGGACACGATTCAGCAGACTATGAAGCTTTATCATCTCAACGATCATGATCTCAATGTTCGGCAGCAGACTTCGGCTACGCTTTACCAGATTATCTTGGATTATAAAGCAGCACTGTTTCAAGGACGCAAGCGTGGCCGACATTATCTGCTGCGGCTGCAATCTGCGCTGATCAATGAAGGAGCTGATTATTCAGAAGCCCTTGCCCAAAAGATTGCTCAACAGGCGCAGCTTGATTTGGACATATTTTGGGAAGATCGTAAATCAGAACTGGCAATCAAAGCATTCAAAAAGGATCAATACATGGCTGATGAAATGGGCGTTACCCAAACTGCCACTGCAGTCGTTTTTGATTCCGAACAGCCTGTCTATGGATATATGATCAACAACTTTGACTATGAATCGCTGATTGAATCATACCGTAATCATCAGTTTTGCCTGCAGCAGACTCCCGAAGAATTTGCGCAAAGTTTTAATGATAAGCATCATCAATCAACACTGCGGATTCTTTAGCTGGCTGCCAGTTTTTCCAAGTAGGCCAGCTTGCGTTCATAGCTGCTGAACCATCGCGGCGGCTGAATCAATTCAACGACCTGCTGCTGATAGCGGATCACGCCAGCCAGATTCAGCTCTTGGGTATAGCAGGCCAGGCTTCGATGACGAACCTGCTCGACTTGAAGATCACTCAGACATGGCAAAGGAAGCCAATTGGCACTTTGATTTAAAAAGTCATACCAGGCTGGCCAATTCCAACATTGATGCGCGGGACACTGCTCAAGCCTTAAAATAACGGATATGCGCCATTCTAATGGGGTCTCATTCATCAAACTCCATTGAAAATGCGTATCATGAGCAACCAAGGGACAGGTACTGATTGCTCCGTGGCCCATTAGATAGGTTTGATTGGCTAATTCACAAAGCCGCGGCGTTGCCAAACGAATCTGTCGCTGCAGCTGCTGAGTCTGCCAAATTAAAATCTGCCAGACATCTTGACGACTTTTTCCCGATTTGGGGCCAAAAAGCCGTCTTTTTTGATAGTCAGGCTGCTGTCGTTTTAAATTCCAAAATGGTAAGATCAGCTGCTGATGATGCCATTGTAAAAACTGAGCTGCTTTTCCCGGCTGCAGCCGATGCGCATAGGTTGGCCCCAAAAACCAGCGATAGGCAATTCCCAGCCGCTCGTATCCTTGATTGCGTTCAATCAGCCGCGTCAAGCCAAGCGGACTGCACTGAAACTCAATGGCTGCCCACTGATCATTAATCTTGGTCAATATGTCTGGGCGCTGCTTGATTGTCGGTAAATAAACCTCAGAATAGCTCGGCCAGCCTTGCTGATTCAGCCACCTGCCAATCTGCTGCTTACCCAACTGATGAATAACGGTTTCATTGGCATCACATCTGCTTTGGGCATAATGCGCAAAATAGGGACGATGATCGGTTCCCTGACATAAATGAACTTTTTGACCACAGTCCGGACACCGATACGTTCGCTGCGCTTTTTTAGCTTCAGTTTGGGCCCAGACCAGTTGACCATTCCACAAAGCGGTCTGCATAATTACACCTCCACTTTGCTATATGCCAAAAAACTGTAATTGTTATTAAAAAAGCTGAGTCATTGAAATGTCCAATGACTCAGCTTTTCAATTTAACTATTCAAAATACGTTCGCACCAGTTCTAGGGCAGCCTGTTTCATTAATGGCTTACCGTGTTCTAAAATGACATCGGGCGTCAGATTGGTTTTTTGACCATACTCATATGCCAAAGCCAGCTGATCCTT
>ERZ841120.1421-NODE-1421-length-9707-cov-2.306879_pt1 | contig 9707 bp, 7 predicted proteins | sample MGYA00519572_ERZ841120 | MGnify/ENA primary metagenome ERZ841120 (study PRJEB31850, sample SAMEA3708890) | human gut metagenome | biome: human gut; feature: human-associated habitat; material: faeces | place: China | collected 2014 ... | reverse complement strand
AGTGAGTTGGATACCAGGGTAAGGCAATCCGCCAGCTGCCGTTCAAAGGCTTCCTTCCGGCGGCTGATCCGCCGTTTCAGGAAGAGCAGGGAACCGAAGATGGTCAGGATGCCTCCCAGCAGCCCGGTCACCAGGCTCCGGCCCATAAGGGCCGTCACCAGGAACACCAGCACCGCCAGTCCTCCGGAAATGGCCAGGTATTCATTCCCCAACAGGGGCAGCCCGGCCTGGATCATCATCAGGTCCAGTTTTTTCCGGTTCCAGGGCCGTCCTGGCCGCCGGACCCGTTCCGCAAACAGTTCATGGAACCTGGTCCGGAGGATTTCCAAAAAGCCTGCCCGACGGACCTCTGCAGGAGTGTACCCTGCATACTGCTGGATCCGCTGGGACACTTCCCGCCTCCGCTGGATATAGACGGAAAGACCGGCGTAAAGCCCTAGGAAGAACAGAAAGGCAAAAAGCAGAGCTATCAGACCAATCATGCTTTTTTACTCCTTTCTATCTGTATTATACCATGGATGAGCCTGTCCACAACTGTCAAGATGGAAGAAAATTCACCAGTTTTTTATGGTCCCGGCCATCTGCTCCACCGCCTGGGAGAAGGGATTCTCCGGGGCCTGGGTCAGCAGCAGCCGGCCGTTGTCCGCAGCAGAAGACACTGCCAGGTATTCGTTGGGCAGCACCTGGAACACCGGGAAGCCCAAGGCCTGGGAAAATTCCTTCCGGGCTTCTTCCGTGCAGGGATTCACCCGGGTGAACACCGGCTTCACCCGCCGGTCACAATCCTCCCAGGCTTTGAAAATCTCCAGGGCCCGTTTCATATGCTCCACTTCGTAGCCCCCGTTCACCATGGCCATCACCAGGGTCTTGTCCGCCAGTTCGCAGGCAGTGCAGGCCACATCGGAAAATCCCGAAGACAGATCCACCAGCACATACCGGAAGATCCCCCGGGCCATTTCGATCAGGCTGGTGATGCCTTCCATGGTCACCGTTTCCGCCAGGTCCGGTTTGGCCGCCCCGCACAGTACGGACAGTTCCTCATTCACCGGGACGAAATAGGACTTTAAAGTAACCGGAGACAGGAAGGAAATATCCCGGATGGCCTCCACAATGGTGCTCTGGGGGGTCAGGTTGAAGAACACCCCCATATCCCCGAACTGGAGATCTCCGTCGATGATGGCCACCGGCTCCCCGGTCTGTTGGGCCAGGGCCGCCCCCAGGTTGGCAATCAGGGTGGTTTTCCCGCTTTTCCCCTTGGGGCTGAAAAAGGCGATCACTTCCGAATTTCTGGAAGCCGAAGTGTTCTGGAGGTTCTTCAGGGTTTCCTGGAGTTCTTCCCCAGAAAAAGGCTTCACCATAAAGCCCCCGGCCCCGGATTGGAGCAGCCGGGACTGGGCCTCTGCATCCCACCGGCGGCTCATGCCGATGATCACCGTATGGGGATAGGCTTTTTTCAAATCCGGCAACAGGGTGCTGTTCCGGTCCAGGTCGATATCCAGCAGGATCAGTTCCGGCTTGAAGGCCTGCATCTGTCCCAGGGCATCTCCCGCATTCCGGTACCGGGCGTTCAGCTCGAACCCCGGCGTATTCCGGATGACGCTGGAAAGCCTCTCCTGCATCACCTGGTTTTCTTCTATAAGGACAGTTCTGTAACCCACGGTTCATGCCTCCTCAAGAAAAGATACGGCTCAGCCAGCCGCCTCCGGAATTGTCCCCCCGGCTGTCCCGGGCTTCGTTTTCCGGATGCACATACCCATCCACCATAGAAGCCATTTCCTGGGCCAGCAGGGTGTGCCGGCTGCCCAAAATACAGGGCACTCCGGTGCGGATGGATTCCTGGGCAGTCTGGAAGTCATTGGGCAGCACATAATCGAAATGCTTCCCCAGGATGGATTCCACATCTTCCACATCGATCCGGGTCTTGGCATTGTTCCGGTTCAGTACATAGCGGATCTTGCTGTCGTCATATCCCAGTTCCTTCAGGGTATCCGATCCCCGCTTCATGTTCTTGATGGTGGGAATGAAGTCCACGATCCCCACAAAGTTGATCAGGGTGGACAGGTCCATTATGGACAGATTCAAAGCACTGAAAGTGGAAGTGGTGTCCAGAATCACATAATCATATTCCAGCTGGAGCTGGAGCACCAGGGATTTGATGATATTATTGTCCATGTTGTAGGCCTCTTCCAGCAGTTTGGGATTGGCCAGCACATCGAACCCGGTGTTCCCTTCCTGGTACCGAGTCAGGTATTCCACCGCCACCGTATCCTTGGGGTTCTTTTCCATGGATTTCTGGGCGTCTGCAATGGTCCGTTCCGGGTTCAGCTTCAAATAATAGCACACATCCCCGAACTGAAGATCCAGGTCCACCAGGCACACTTTCAGTCCCTGCCGGGCCAGTTCCGCCGCAATGTTGATGGCCAGCAGCGTTTTGCCCACGGCATAGGCCGTGCTGAAAACCGTAAATAGGGTCCCTTTCCTGCCTTCCATAGCTTCAAGCCTCCTGCTGTTTCTGGTTCTTTGTCATGCACTCATTCAGGGCCGGGTGGGATTCTGCCACTGGTCACGGTACTCCTGCTGGAGCTTCCGGACCCTTTCCCGGAAGCTGGTGGTCCGCCGGGGTTCCGGCTTCTTCTTTTCCACCAGCAGAGGTTCTTTTCCGGTATTCCGGCCCTTGTTCTCTGCTTCCCGGGCTTCCGGTTCGTCCAGCTGGATTTCCCCGTTGGGTTTTTCCACCCCTACCACTTTCAGGTTTTCTTTCCGCAGCTGGTAATCATCTTCAGAGAGAGGCACCAGCACCGTTTCGCCCTTTTCGTCGGTGGTCTTCAGCAGCCGGGAAGGCGGTTCCGGTGCTTTCTTTTCTTCCAGGATCTCCGTATCCGGATGTTCTTCCGGACGGCCGCCCCAGATATCCCGTTCCTGCTTGTCGTTCCCCGGTTTCACAGGGGTATTCACATCCACTTTTTCCGCATTCCGTTCATACCGTTCGGATGCCTCGTAATTCTCCTTCATCCGCTGGCTCATGGATACCGGGGAATCGTCCCCTACCAGGAGCGGGGTGATCAGGATCAGCAGTTCCCGGTTGTCCCGGGTGGTGGAAGTATGCCGGAAGAACTGGCCGATAATGGGAATATCCCCCAGGAGCGGGATCTTGGAAACGGATTTGCTGTCTTCGGAATTCAGCAGGCCCCCGATGGCCATGGTCATGCCGGAGCGGACGTTGATCATGGCTTCCGCTTCCCGGGACGCAATGGCCGGAATGGAAAAATCGTTTTCCTTCACACTGTGGCCGTAATCCAGGGTGGATACTTCCGCATGGACCTTGGAAGTGATCTTGTTGTCCGCATCCACCACCGGCTCGATGTCCAGCTTCACCCCGTAATCCCGCCAGTCAATGGCGATCTGCCCGTCACCGGCAGATGTGGGAATGGGGATCCGGCCCCCGATCAGGATCTTGGCCTTCTGGCCGCTCATGGTGGTAATGGAAGGCCGGGACAGGATCCGGGCCTTGCCGCTGGTGACCAGGGCCTGGAGAGAAGCGTTCAGGTTGGACAGATGGCTGCCGAACCAGCCGAAACTCCCCCGCTGTTTGTAGAAGTTTTCTCCGGCGTAGAACAGACCGGGCGTCCCCCTGGTAATATCCGTGGAATTGCTGTCGCCGTTCGTATTGTCTCCCAACGTGGGGGACCAGTACTGGATCCCCAGGTCTTTTTCCGCCGAGGTGTTGATTTCGATGATCTGGGCCACCAGCCGCACCTGGGTAGGCTCCGTCATATCCAGCATATCGATGATGTTGGAATCGGTACTCCCCCCCTGGGCTGCGGTGCCTTCCTTTCCTCCCGCCTGAGCGGTGGACGTGCTGCCGCCCCCGCTGCCCAGATACATCTGGGCCACCTTGATGGCGGAATCGTGTTCATACTGGTTCTGGACCCGGCCCCGGAGCAGGACCTTGCCGTTCATCATCTGCACCTGGACCTCCGGATAGCCGATGGCTTCCTGGATGGCCTGGGCCGTCCCTGCATCACTGCCGGAGACATATACATTGTATTCTTCCCGGCCGTTGTCGCTCCACACCAAAAGAGTGGTAGAACCGGGCTTTTTCCCCACCAGCAGGAAATCGTTCCCGGACAGGAGCCGCACATCGGCGATTTCCGGATTCCCCACCGCCAGCCGGGTGATCCCGGAGGCTTCCATATATCGGGACCCGTTCACCGCCACACTCAGGGTGGTGGCAGCCAACGCCTGTCCCGTCATTCCCAGAATGGCCGCCGTAACAAGGAGGCCCATGCGTTTACTGTAATTGATCATGTTCATTTCCCCCTGGTAGCACTGGTTCCCCGGATGACTTCAATTCCCGACAGTCCATCGGCATCTCCTCCACCGTCTCCGGAAGGAGCTGCCGGTGCCTGGGGAGCCGGCCGGGGCGTATAGTCACGCTGGACAGCCGGTGCCGGTGCCGGCGCAGGGGCGCTGGTCTGGCTGTTGGGCAGAGGGATCACATAATATCCAATGGATTTGTCTTCGGCAGAGCCGTCCGCCGGCCGGAGCATCATCTGGAGCTGGCCGATCCGGGAGGAGCCGATCAGTTTGGCCGCATCATAGGGAGTCAGGGCCACGGTTACTACAGAAGGCGTCCCCATGGACCCAGTGCTGCCGGTGTTCCCGGTGGGCTGGCTGCCGTTGGGCATGGTCTGTTTCCCGTTGCTGCCGCTGGTCTGGGTGGTGGTACCCTGGGGCCGGTCGGAGCTTTTGTTCACTGCCAGGATCAGTACATCCTTCAGCAGGGTCTTGGAAACGATCCCGTTCCCTTCCTTGTCCGTCACCAGCAGGATATCCACTTTGTCCCCGGGTTTGGCGAAGCCGGAAACCCCGGTCACGTCATTGACCCCGAAAGAAACTGCCCGCATACCGTCAGGGATCATCCCTACAAAGCCGCCCCCGTGGGAGGTGAGCTTCCGTTCCGTCAGGATATCCCCGGCAAACAGGTCGATACCGGTTTTCTTGCCCAGGGCCTGTTTCTTGTCCGTCAGGGCACCGGCGGGCACCAGGTTGGCGGGCACTTCCACGGTTTTCAGCATATCGTCAGTAAGGACGGTCTGGGGTGCGATATCCCGGGCCGCTTCCACCACGGTTACATTCCCTGCCGCTACCTTTCCGTTGTTCTGGTCCGGAAACAGGGCGGACAGGATCACATACAGCAGCAGGAACACAGCCAGTGCTGCGGATCCGCACAGAAGCAGCAGCTTCCGGGGCGACATTTTTTCAATGATTTCAGTGAGTTTCTCCAGCTTTTTCACGACGTTCCCCCTCGGTTCCCCCAGAAAAGGACAAATCTTCCCTTCCTTCGTCCCTATCCAGTCATGTATTGTCACAACCCGTCCACAGCCCGGATTTGTGAATATTTTTCTATATTTTATCACATTTACACCAGTTGTACCACTTTTTAGTTGATCAACCGTGTGTGAAAGATTTTCGTCCGCCGGCCCCTCCCCTCCCCCTTCCTTCTTTTCCAACAATCGTATATAATGAAATAAGTTTTGACTGCTATGTAAACTACTGACAAAAGAGGGACCGCACATGACAAAACAGGCTGCAATCATTGGGGCCGGGCCGGCGGGGCTTACGGCTGCCTATGAACTTCTGCGCACCACATCCATCCACCCCCTGATCCTGGAATCCGATACCCAGGTGGGCGGCCTTTCCCGCACCGTCAACTTTTCCGGCAACCGGATGGACATCGGCGGCCACCGTTTCTTCACCAAAGACCCCCGTGTCCAGGCCCTGTGGGACAGCCTGATGCCCCGTGCCTCCGCCCCGGCTCTGGACGACCGGCTGCTCCACCGTTCCTGCACCCTGGATCCCCAGGGAGTGGATCCGGAAGAGACGGACCGAGTATTTTTGGACCGCCAGCGGGTATCCCGGATCCTGTACCGGCACAAATTCTTCGATTACCCGGTATCCTTGAACCGGACCCCCATCCGGAACCTGGGGATCCCTGCCATGGCAGGAATCGGCTGTTCCTACCTGTATTCCTGCTTCCACAAACGGCCGGAAAACACTCTGGAAGATTTCATGATCAACCGGTTCGGTACCAAACTGTACCAGACCTTTTTCGCCGGGTATACGGAAAAAGTCTGGGGCCTTTCTCCCAAAAACCTCTCTGCCGACTGGGGCAGCCAGCGGATCAAGGGCATTTCCATCGGCGCCGTGCTGAAGGACCTGTTCCAGCGGACCTTCCACATCCAGCCCAAGGAAGTCCAGACTTCCCTTATCGAACGGTTCCTCTATCCCAAATTCGGCCCCGGCCAGTTCTACGAAACCCTCCGGGACGAAGTGCTCCGTCTGGGCGGGGAGATCCGCATGGGCGCCACAGTCACCGGATTCACCGGAGGAAGGGGCAAGGCTCTTTCCGCCGTCCAGTACCGGGACCGGGAAGGGAACCTCCAGCAAGTGCCGGCAGATTTCGTCCTGTCCACCATGCCGGTAAAGGACCTGGCCGCCGGCCTGCCTCAGGACTGGCTTTCCCCCCAGGCCCGGGAAACCGCTGCCTCCCTTCCCTACCGGGATTTCGTCACCGCCGGCCTTTTGGTGGACCGGTTGGAACTGAAAAATGAGACAGACCACCCTACCCTGAACCATATGGTCCCGGACTGCTGGATTTACGTCCAGGAACCGGACGTAAAATTGGGCCGGCTCCAGATCTTCAACAACTGGTCCCCCTACCTGGTCCGGGATCCCCTCCACACCCTGTGGATCGGCCTGGAATATTTCTGTCAGGAAGAGGACGCCCTGTGGTCCATGACCGACAGTGATTTTATTTCCTTTGCCGCCAAAGAACTGGAAACCATCCATGTGATCCGGCCCGGAGCGGTACAGGAAGGCCATGTGGTGCGGATGAAAAAGGCCTATCCGGCCTATTACGGCAACTATGGGGATTTCCCCCGGCTCCGGCAGGAACTGGACACCATCCCCAACCTTTACTGCATGGGCCGCAACGGCCAGCACCGGTACAACAACATGGACCATTCCATGCTCTCCGCCATGACCGCCGTGGACCTGATCCGCCAGGGAAAAACTGACAAAACGGCCCTGTGGCAGGTGAATACGGAGCAGGAATATCAGGAAATGGAAACACAGGAAGGACAGAGCCATGAAAAATAAACTTTCTTCCTTTATTTATGCGATTTTCCTGATTCTGGTGGTTGTGCTTTTCACCAATCGCTTTGACAACGATGGCTGGTTCCTGCTGAACAGCGGAAGGTATGTGGAACAGTTCGGCATCCCCCATGTGGAGCCATTCACCATCCATCAGAATTTTCATTTTGTCATGCATCAATGGTTCTTTGATCTTGGGCTGTGGAAACTGTACAAACTGGGTGGTCTGAAAGCCATGATGGCTTACAACTGGATTATGGCAGCCCTTTTCTTTTTTGTCTATGTCCGGCTGGTAAAGTTGAAAATCAGACAAATTTCGGGCCCCGTCCGTCTTTTCCTGCTGCTTTGGCTTTTCCTGCTGTCCGCAGGCTATCTGTTCCAGCGTCCCCAGACCATGTCCGGCCTGATCTTTCTTCTGGAAATTTATCTGCTGGAAAGATCTGTCAGCCAGCCCCGTATGCCCCGGTCCCTGATTTCTTTGTTCTTTCTGCTGTCCGTTCTCCTGGTCAACATCCATGGAGCCATGTGGCCCATGTTCACGGTTTTCCTGCTGCCCTATGCCTGTGAAGCTCTGGTAGGTCCTCATCTTCCCTTTGGCAAATGGGAACTGACCTGGAAAGCCAAAGATTTCCTGCTGCTGTTTGCCGCTATTGTGGCCGGGGGCTTCTGCAGCCCGTATGGAACAGAATCCATGACCTATGCCTTCAATTCCTATGGATATAAGGATATTAACCAATTGGCATCCGAAATGCATCCTCTGGCGCTGGATTTTGGATCTCCCTATATGGTCATGCTGTTGGCACTGTTGTTTATCTGCACAATTTATTACGCCCGTCATTCTCTTCCTCTGCGGCAGCAGCTGCTGGCTCTGGGCACTGGGTTCATGGCACTTCAGGCCAACCGGAGTTCCTTTCTTTTCTTAGTGGCCGGGCTTTTTCCCTTGGCTGATATTCTGGCCGATTACGAAAATCTCCATGCCACTGTCAGTGTTTCTTCCTGGCCCCGGACCCGCCGGATGGTTCTTCTGTTGGGAACGGCGGCTTTGTTCGGTACTTGGGCACTGTTTCAGCAAACAAAGGTAACCTCCGACCGTTGCCCTCTATTTTTAGGTGCTTTTGGAATCCTGTTGCTGATGGCAGTATGGAATTTCCGGGTACTTTGGAAAGAACGGATGAATCCCCTTGCACTGCGTCCAAACCTTAGGACACTGTTTGCAACTCTTGCTTTACTGCTGCTGGTTCCTTTTTTCATAGCAAAATTCCAACTGCCCCGAGAAGATTTCGTTCTGGCCAAAAGTGTGGATGTAATTCAACAGGACGCCAAGGGAAGTCCCATTTGCCTGTGGACAGGATACAACGATGGTCCCTATGCAGAATTCCAGGGAATTCCCTGTTACATGGATGCCCGTGCCGAAGTCTTCAAGCCCAAACTGAACCACCAGAAAGACGTGATGGAAGAATATTGTTCCCTGATTTTCGGAAAACTGGATTACCGGGATTTTATCACCCGGTATCCCTTCACCCATTTTCTCACCACCGATCTGGACCCCCTGTATGTGAACCTGAAAAATGATCCCCGGTTCGAACTGCTGTGGGATTCGGAAGAAGATCAGGATGTGCAGGAAAAGGCCACGGAGGTGGAGAAGAAGAAAAGAGTACGGATATATAAATGGAGAGATTGAGGCAAAGCCTCAATCTCTCCATTTTTTGTCAACGGTCAACGGCCGGCGGACCCGTCGAAAGGGCGGATAGAAAAGCGGCGGCCCGCACCCCACCGAGCCTTCGACCGTGGCGGCGTAGGGGCGTGCCGTAGGCGCGCCCTTCCCTGGCCTGCGGGGTTTACGTTCTTACGCAAAGGAAATATGCAGTTTTTTCCCCATTCCTTTTGCCAGGCGCTGCAATGTTCTTATCGATGGATTGGCATTGCCATTTTCTATTTTACTGATATCTGATTGGGCAATCCCAGTTTTATCCGCCAATTCCTTCTGGGTCATTCCGGAATTTTTTCGTGCATCAATCATGGCCTGGATGATTTCAAATTCCGGTTCCAATGCGTCATATTCTTTTTTGAATTCAGGGTCTTTCATTTGTTTTGCAAGAAATTCTTCAAGTGTGGTCATTTTATATCATTCCTTTCCTTATAATCTTCGCGATACGCTTTAGCACGCTCGATTTCCCGCTGAAGTTTACCATTATTTGCTCCTATTATTGGATATATCCTATATTCATTATAATATGGAAATATTATTTGAAAAGGGATCAATTAAGTACATATGTTGAAAAACAACCCTCTGGCGGCCGGGATGGGCTCCCCTTTCGGGGAGCCCCTACGGCGTTGGGGTCAGGGGTTCTCGTGCTGATGATTGGACGTGGTTGGCGTGGGGAGGATGCAAACCGATCCCCCGCACCCCACCGAACCTCCGACCGTGACGGCGTTGGGGTCATGGGTCATCGTTCTGACGGTTAGACGTGGTTGGCGTGGAGGGGATGCAAACCGGCCCCCCGCACCCCTCCGAACCGCCGACCTTGACGACGTAGGGGCGTGCCGTAGGC
>ERZ841120.1419-NODE-1419-length-9717-cov-3.100807_pt1 | contig 9717 bp, 7 predicted proteins | sample MGYA00519572_ERZ841120 | MGnify/ENA primary metagenome ERZ841120 (study PRJEB31850, sample SAMEA3708890) | human gut metagenome | biome: human gut; feature: human-associated habitat; material: faeces | place: China | collected 2014 ... | reverse complement strand
AGAGGACATCACCAAATATGCCGGCGGCCTGGACAAAGGAAAAATCCTGAATGTCTACCGGAAAATCCCTGTATTTCTGGGAAAGGAGAACAAAAAATTCCAGATTTCCAAAGTGGCCCACGGAGCCCGGAACCGGGAATATCTGGGGGTAGTGGACTGGCTGTCCAACGCCGGCATCGTCAATGTCTGCTATTGCCTGGACCATCCGGAACTGCCTTTGAAAGGGAATTACAACCCAGACCAGTACAAGCTGTATTTTGCCGACACCGGTCTCCTGATCGCCTCTCTGGACGAAGAAGCCCAGCTGGATCTGCGCCGGAACCGTAACTTCGGCGTTTACAAAGGCGCTCTCTTTGAAAACATGGCCGCCCAGATGCTGGTCCAGCAGGGCTACGGCCTGTATTACTACAAAAACACCCAGGGCACCCTGGAAATGGACTTTTTCGTCCGGGATGCAGATTCCCTGATCCCCGTGGAGGTGAAAGCCACCGACGGCAGTACCCGCTCCCTGAACCGGCTTCTGGAAGATTCGAGCCATTATCCGGACATCCGGTACGGCATCAAACTCAGCACCGGAAACATCGGCTGGAACGGAAAATTCTACACCATACCTTATTTTCTCGGTTTCCTGCTGAAACGGTGGCTGAGGGAGAAATAAAGGGAGTGCTGCGCCAAGCGCAGCACCCCCTGTCAGCGGTCATCTGTCAACGGTCAGCGGCGATCGGAAAGGACCCGCCTCCCATGAAGGCGGGTCCTTTTTGAATCTATGCCCCCTGGGCGGCCGGGTCGGGCTTGCCTGGGGCGAGCCCCTACACCGTCGCTGTCCAGGAACCGGATAACAACGATTTTCTTATGAAGACTCTCCCTTGAACGGCATCTCCGTCCAAGCGGCCGAACAAACAATGCCCGACCCCAACGCCGTAGGGGCGTGCCGCAGGCCCGCCCGTCCCGGCCTGCGGGTTTAACCCTTCAAAAAAACCGGCCGGTGTGAGACTGGCAAGGGGCTCGGCCGCTTTTCACTCTGCACCGTTTTCCGCCAGCCACTTCCACACTGGATAAATCTGAATTTCCACATTGTCTTTCATCAGGCTGCCTTCTTCACTATAGGTCAGGATCAGACATTTGTGGCAGTCAATAAACTTAAATTGAGTGTTTCAAACGAATTTACAGGAAAGTATTTGCTGTTCCGTAACAATTTCCCATTGATCCGTCAACACATCCTGCAGTATTGTCTTATTGAACATGGTGTCCTCCTGTAATATTGTTTTATTCATAATACAATATTACTATAGTTTTGTTTGTTTCATAATACAATATTTGAAATATCACCCACCCCATTTCACAACGGTTCCGCTGATATCTGACGTCTCAAGGCCCGGCAGGACCGTTTCCGGGTTCTTGCCACATCCTGACGAGTACACCTGCCAGTTCATCGTTTGTCGTTCGTCGTGAGTCGTTTTTGCAAAAAAAACAAACGGATATGTGATTTTTCTTCACATACCCGTTTCCTTCTCCACAAAACTGTATTTTTACCCAAAATCCGCCTGGCAGTATACACACTGGCCCCCTTTAAAGGTCATCTGAGGCACCAGTACCTGATGGCCGGTCATGGTATTGCCGTTGATATCACTGTACTCCACGTCTTTCTTTTTCAGCCGGAACAAAGCCACATCAGCCGGGCTTCCTTCGGCCAGAGTTCCCAGTTCCGGCCGCCCGATCAGCTGAGCCGGCTTCCAGGTGGCACAATCCAGCACCTGTTCCAGGGGCATCCCGAACTCCAGATACTTGGACAAAATCCGGGGCAGGGAATGGAGAGGCTGGAGGAAACAGCTGGAGGCATTGTTGTCCGAACTGATCACATCGGGTACAAATCCCTGTTTCACCGCTTTCCGCGCTACTTCCAGGTCGAAGTTGCTCCGGCCGTTGGATGCATCGAACAAAACGCCTCTTTCCCGAGCTTCCCACAGTCCCGGCAGGACCTTTCCCCGTTCATCCAGGCAGGTATTCTTCCCCCGGTTCTGGTAAATATGGCAGATTACATCTCCCGGCCGCAGGATTTCCGCCACTTCATCCAGGGGCAGAGGGCAGTCCGTCACATGGACCACCACCCGGGTCCCGGCCTTCTCGGCAATTTCCACGGTCCGTTTGAGAGAACTTCTGGCCATGTCCTCATCCAGGATTCCACGGGAAAGCCGTGTTTTCAGGCCCACCAGGTTGTCCCCATACCTCCGGAAGAAGTCCAGGATCTTTTCCTCCTCGAAATACCGGGGATCCAGGTTCTCCGGATACCGGTCATTGGACTGCCCTCCCGAAGCCACCAGAAGGCAGTTCAGGATCCGCACTGATGACATGGCCATTACGCTGGCCCGGTACAGTTCATAGCCTCCTACGCCGGCAGTCCCACCGTCCACAGCGGTAGTAATGCCCATACAGAAGGAGGCTGCATCCCCATTGACGCCATTTTCACTGCCCCGAAAAAAGTAATGAGTGTGGTAATCGATAAGACCGGGCGTTACCAGACAATCCCGGGCGTCAATGACCTGTCTGTATCCGGACGCATCCATCTCTTCTCCGGGATATTCGATTTTTCCATTGACCAAGGCCATATTTTTTCGTATCAGCTGATGGGTTTCCGGATCATACACCCGCCCGTTTTTGATCAAAAAATCCATGTTCCGCACTTCCTTTCAAAAGACCCGGCAGAAATTGTCCTGCCGGGTCACCTGTTTTATTTTCCGGCCTTCCTGGCCTGGTTCACAGCCTGGAGCAGCTGATCAACGATTTCACTGCCCTGGTCTTTTCTCACCATGTCATAGACCACTTTACCTTTTTCCCGGAGCTGGGCAATCACCTGGGGATCCAGAGTAACGATTTCACAGCCGGCATCAATGCAGGTCTGTTTGTACTGCTGGATGCTCTTGTCCGCCCGCCGGTTCCCATAAGCCGTGGCCGCCGCCGCACATTCATCCACCAGTTTCCGTACGTTGTCCGGCAGAGAATTGTACACGTCCTTGTTCATGAAGAAGGTGATGATATGGCCCACATGGTTGGTTTCCACCACATACTTCTGGACTTCCTGGACGTTGTTCCCCACAATGTTCATGTAGGGATTTTCTTCCCCGTCGATGGTGCCCTGCTGGAGGCCCATGAACACTTCCGTGAACTGCATGGGGGTAGCCGCAGCTCCCAGGGCGTTCCAGTAGGCAATATGGTATTTGTTGGTCATCACACGGATTTTCTGTCCCTGGAGGTCTTCCAGTTTCGTCACCTTTTTGTTGGTGGTCAGTTCCCGGAAGCCGGCATCGGAATACCCCAGCATCTGAATGCCCCCAGCGTTGCAGTACTGGTTCATCACCTGGACAAAGGGCCCGTTCAGCACAGTCCGCATCTGCCCCACATTGTCGAACAGGTTGGGCATGTCAAACACCGCATACTGAGGAATAAAATCCACCAGATCCGTAGTCATACCGGTACCGATTTCAATGGAACCGCTGACCACCGCTTCGGTAAATTCCGTGGTGTTTCCCAACTGGCCGCCAGGATACAGGTCAACGGTGATCTTGCCTCCGGATTTTTCTTTCAGCAGGTGGGCAAATTCCGCTACCATCTGGTAGTTGATGGAAGAATCCGCCACTGTCATAGCTGCCCGCCAGTGGTATTCTCCCGTAATCTCACTGGGATCCAAAGGCTGGATGTTTTTCCCGAATTCATCCGCATCCGCATCCAGTGCGGTACTGATATTGGAGGCCACTTTGGCCTTTTCTTTGGAAAGGACACTGACCAGCCCCATGGAAATGCCAGGGATATTGGTAATCAGCATCAGAGACAGCAGGAAGGTGGCCAGGAAAGGAACCGTGGCCCGTGCCAGCTTCAGCATGGGGATCTTGGTCATCCCGGACGCCACGAACAGGTTGATGCCCATGGGCGGCGTCACCATCCCAATGGCCAGGTTGCAGGTCATGATGATCCCGAAATGGATGGGATCCACACCCAAAGCCGTGGCCACCGGCACCATAATGGGAGTCAGAATCATGATATTGGGAATGTTGTCGATGAACATACCGCAGATCAGCATGATGATGTTCATGATCAGCAGCACCACATACTTGTTATCCGAGATAGCCAGTACTGCCGTGCTGATAGTCTGGGGATACCGGAGCAGGGTGATGACCTTGGCAAAGGCCGCTGCTGCCGCAATCACAAAGAGGATGTTCACATAGGTCTTGGCCCCTTCCATAAACACCTTCCCCAGGTCCTGGAACTTCAGTGTCTTGTAAACAAAAAGGCAGATGAACAAGCCGTAGAACACGCTGATCACCGCCGCTTCCGTGGGACTGCAGACCCCGGAATAAATGGTCCCCAGGATGATGACTGGTGTCATCAGGGCAAAGAAGCTTTCCCGGAACAGTTTCCACAATCCCTGTTCATGAAGTTTCCGATAGCTGGCGTTGAGTTTTTCTTTATCCTCTCCGTGCTTTCTGCAGTAGATCCAGCAGTACCCCATCAGGGAGACCCCGATCAGGATCCCCGGGATGATCCCGGCAATGAACAGCTTGGAAGGAGAGCAGTTGGCCGTGGAGGCATAAACGATATAAGAAATGCTGGGCGGAATGATGACCCCCAATCCTCCGGCCACCGTCACAATGGAGGTAGCAAAGATCTTTTCATATCCCATGGACACCAGGAAAGGAATGGTCATGGCCCCTACAGCAGAAACCGTTGCAGGAGAAGAACCGGAAATGGCTGCATAGAACATGCAGGTGGCCACTACCGCACAGGGAAACCCGGCCGTTTTGTTGCCGATGAAATACCCGAAGAAATTGAACAGCTTTTTGGAAATCCCGCCCTGGGCCATAATCATCCCGGAAACCATGAACATGGGGACAGCCAGCAGGGTGAAACTGTTGAGGCCGGAGAACATAGCCCGGGCTACATCACTGATGCCAAAAGTAAACTGGCCGTTCAGCAGATTCGGAACCGTGGACAGCAGCGTGAATACCCCACCTACCGGGAGAGCGATGAAAAGCAATGCTCCCAGCAGTACAAAAAAGAATCCAATGTTCATTCTTCTCCAGCCCCCTTTCCGTTTTGTATATCATTCCCATTATCCCCTTCCAGGGTGGCTTTCCCCTGGAGGACTCTTACCATCAGCTGTGCGTACCGGAAGATTCCCAGCAGGATGCCGAAAGCCATGGCCCGGTAAATATCCGCCACCGGAATGCCCAGAGCCGGGCTGGCCTGATGAATCAGCGCCGCCTTGGCAATCAGTTCCTGGGTTCCTTTGAACAGATAAGCCAACAGCAGAATCATGACACCGTCACACACCAGGCCCAGGATTTTCTGCAGACCTTCCGGCATCATGGTGGTAAAGGTATCCACCTTGATGCTGACCCCGTGGCGCACAGCACAGGGCAGACAGTAGAAAGCCGACAGGGCCAGCAGATAGCAGCAGATTTCATCGGACCAGGTCAGCGCATGATGGAAAGCATACCGCATGATGACATTGGCAAAGGACAGACAGCACATCACCGCCAGCATAATGGCCAAAATCACCAGTTCAAAATTCTTGTCGAGCCATTTGACCAGTTTCATTTTCCCTACTCCCCTCTCTGAAGAAAGAATTTTCCGGAAATTTTCATGTTTTTATCCTATCATCTTGTTTGTTATCAGTAAACGTGCTAATAATTATAGTGATAAGAAGCATCGTTACTATCAAAATCTGGAAAGGAGCCTTGCTATGGATATCCAGGTCCTTGACTACATCGTAACCATTGCCGACTGCGGCAGCATTTCCAAAGCGGCCCAGAAACTGTTCATCACCCAGTCGGGATTGAACCAGCAACTGATCAAACTGGAAAACAAATTGGGCGTAAAACTTTTTGAACGGGACAACCATCATCTGGAAATCACCCCTGCCGGTCGGCTCATTGTGGACAGTGCCACGGAAATCCTCCGGATCCGGCGGAATACGCTGACCCAGCTCAGCGATCTCCAAACCAGTATCAGCGGCCTGATTTCCCTGGGCCTGACCCATGAACACGGCATCGATGCTTTTACTGCCATCTATCAGCAGTTCCACCAGCGCTATCCCCACATCAATTTTTCCCTGGTGGAAAAGATTGTGGCGGACCAGTATCACATGCTGAACCACGGATCCCTTGATTTGGGCATCGTCCTGATCAAAAAGCTTCCGGCCCCGCTCCAGCGCACCCTGATCCGGGAAGACCTATACCAGGAAGACCTGCTGCTGGGGGTTCCCCTGTCCCATCCCCTGGCTTCCCGGGCGGTTCCCCTCAGCGCCGGAAAGCCTCTCCGGGTCATCGATCTCCGGCTGTTCAAGGATGATCCCTTTGCTCTGATTTTCAAATCTTCCACCATGCGTCAGGACGTCATCGATCCTATGTTCGAAAAAAGCGGCTTTTACCCCCACATCATGCTGGAAACGGCCATGAACAGTGCCCTGGCCACTCTGGTGAGCCGGGGATTCTGCTGCACCATCCTGCCCCATTCCCGGGTACTGGCCAGCAGCCACCGGGATGAATGTGCCTGGTTCCGGATGCTGGAAAATCCCACCTGGTCCGTTTCCGTAGTACGGCGGAAAGACTACCGCCTGGGGGAAGCCACCCGTTATCTGCTGGAACTGGCCCGGCAGTATGGAAGATCCATGGAAGAACAATTTTCCCGGCACAGTCCCGGCTACAACCGGTAAACAAAAAAGGACCCGTCCCCTGTGGACAGGCCCTTTTCTTATGGGGTTATTCCTTTTCCACCGTTTTGGTGGCAATCACATCGGCTCCCAACCCCAGTACATTGGACAGCAGCACCGTTCCTGCCGCTACCGGAGCCTTTACCCGGCATTTCCGGATTTCTTCCATCACGGCAAAGATTTTTTCTTTCGGGATGGCACCCCGGGTCCGTACGCTGACCAAAGGCAGTGCTCCCCCTTCCACCAGCACGGAACTGGCAATGGTCCGTTTGGGCGCCAGCAGTTCCTGCCGGGCATATTCCAGTCCCCGGGGGCACAGATTCCCCGTCACCTTAGCCAGCACCGGTTTTCCTTCCCGGATCTCATAATCCAGTTTGAGCGTGCATCCGTTGGGGCAGACGATGCAGGTCATTTCCTTATTCATCCAGGCTCACCTCGATTTCTCCTTCTGCAGAAAGCCCACTGCAGGGAACCTCCAGTTCGATCATATTGGCCGGCAGTGCGTTGGGAATCTTTTTCCGCACCAGAACCTGCCCGCCCTGTTTCACTGTCAGCCAGCCATTCCGCTGAGGCTGCCGCACCCGCAGGGACAGCCGGAAATCCGTCTGTCCACTGACCCGCTGAGGAACCGTATGACCTATATTCTTTCCGCAGCACACCGGGATGACCGCTCCGGGCAGTTCATTTTCCAGATACTGCCGGATTCCCTCCGCCATGCCTTCCGCTTCCAGGGAAACAAAATCCACCAGATCATGGACGTGGAGCACGTTGCCGGCAGAAAACAGTCCGGGAACCGTCGTCTGGCAGAATTCATCCACCAGGGCACCCTGGGTATGGGGATCCAGCACCGCCCCGGCCCCCAGGGTCAGTTCATTTTCCGGGATCAGTCCCACGGAAAGGATCAGGGTATCACAGGGGATTTCTTCTTCCGTCCCGGCAATGGGCCGCAGATGTTCATCCACCTGAGCCACCACTACGCTTTCCAGCCGGTCCCGGCCACGGATATCTGTTACTGTATGGCTCAGATAGAGAGGAATATCATAATCATGGAGGCACTGTTCGATGTTCCGGGGCAAACCGCTGGGAATGGGATTGATTTCATAGACACCCTTCACATGAGCCCCTTCCAGGGTCAGCCGCCGGGCCATGATCAGACCGATGTCCCCGGATCCCAGGATCACCACTTCTTTGCCGGGCATCCGGTTCTGGAGATTGATGTAGGCCTGGGCCACACCGGCCGTAAGGACCCCGGCCGGACGGGTCCCCGGAATGGCCAGGGCTCCCCGGGTCCGTTCCCGGCAGCCCATGGCCAGCACCACGGCTCTGGCCTGGACCGCCACCATGCCCGTTTCATGAGCGGCGTAAACCCGATGCTCCGGAGTGATCTGGATCACCGTGGTATCGGTAATGTAGGGGATTTCCCTGTCCTGTACTTCCCGGATGAACCGGTCCGCATATTCCGGCCCGCTGAGAGTCTCTCCGAACCGGGTCAGCCCAAACCCGTCGTGGATGCACTGTTTCAGGATTCCTCCCAGCTGATGCTCCCGTTCCAGGATCAGGATGTCCCGGACCCCCTGGTCATAGAGCCGGACAGCAGCCGCCAGCCCGGCCGGTCCGCCGCCGATGATCACCACATCCGCCTGCCGGATCTTCTCTTCCTGTTTCATTCCATTGGCTCCTTCCATCCTTCATTCCTCCCCTTTGGTTTCCGGCCGCACTTCTCCGGTGAACAGCCAGCCGCCTTCCCGCTGATACCGGAGATCTTCCGGCGCTGTTCCCAACTCCTGTTCCAGCAGCTGGGTGATCCGGGTCTGGCAGTAGCCCCCCTGGCAGCGGCCCATCATGGACCGGGTCCGGTTCTTGATGCCGGTCAGGGTATGGACCCCCAGAGGATTGTGGATGGCCTGGAGGATTTCTGCCTTGGAAACATTTTCACACCGGCAGAACACCTGCCCATAAGCAGGATTTTCCCGGATGGCCGCTTCTTTTTCTTCCAGGCTCATTTCGGCAAAGCGGCGGATGGGCTTTCGGATCGGATCAAAGTCCTGTTTTTTTGTGACTTTGCCTCCTTCATTCTCTGTTTCTCCCACCAAAATGTCCACTACCCGCCGGGCCAGAGGCAGGGCCGCCGTCACCCCGGGAGATTCGATGCCCACCAGACTCACCGTATGGGGAATGGACGGATCCGTCATGATCCGGAAATCCAGGGGTTCCTTGGTCACCGGGTCACAGTTCCGCCAGCGGATGCCCACAAAGTTCCGGATAAAGTACTGCCGTTCCATCTTTTTGAACATCTTCCGGCCATCCTGGAACAGCCGGTCCAGGCTCTGCTGCTGGTTGGCATAATCTTCCGGTCCGGTGGTGGTGTACCAGTCCGGTCCCACCAGGATATTCCCATCCACCGTAGGAGTGGCGTGGGTCACGAACCCGCCCCGGTCATTGGGAGCCGGGTACACCGGTGTCTTCAAAAAGGCTCCTGCTTTTTTGTCCAGCACATAGTATTCTCCTTTGGTCCCGATCTGGGGCACTTCCGGATATCCCATCAGCTGACCGATTTTTACTGCATAGGCACCGGCACTGTTGATGACCCAGCGGCTGCAGACCATCCCCCGGTTGGTGGTAATCTGGTATACTCTGCCCTTTTCCGCCTGGCCCAGCACCTGCTGCTGCCGGGCTCCGTCCAAGGGTTCGATACCGATAACCCGGGAGCCGAAGGAAAACTCCGCCCCGTTTTTGCAGGCATTTTCCCCCAGGGCAATAGTGTATTGCATAGGGTCCAGGATGCCGGAAGCCGGCACGTACATGGCAAAATTTCCTCCTGCATTGGGTTCGATCCGGTGCATTTCTTCCGGATCCACCATCCGGATGCCTTTGACACCATTGGCTTCCCCATTGGCCTTGAACCGGAGGATATTTTCGCGGTCATGGTCCGTAAAGCCCACCACCAGTTTCCCGGTCCGTTTGAAAGGAACCCCCAGTTCCTGGGACACCTGGTCGAATTCCTGGTTCCC
>ERZ841120.1415-NODE-1415-length-9728-cov-15.937972_pt1 | contig 9728 bp, 7 predicted proteins | sample MGYA00519572_ERZ841120 | MGnify/ENA primary metagenome ERZ841120 (study PRJEB31850, sample SAMEA3708890) | human gut metagenome | biome: human gut; feature: human-associated habitat; material: faeces | place: China | collected 2014 ... | reverse complement strand
GAGCGGTGGAAGATTGACGGCAGGCGGCGGGGAGGTTGCGGGCCGGGCATGCCCGACCCCTACGGGGTGGCGGAAGGGTGAGCGGGTGCCGGCCGGGAACGGGCAAGCGGAGGGGTCAAGACCCCTCCCTACGATGTGGAAGGTTAGAGGGTGGTTATGGGAAAGCGCGCGGGCCGGGCATGCCCGGCCCCTACGGGGGTGACGGTGGTGGGAGCGGTGTGTTTTCCACATTCGGCGCACACGAATGTGGAAAACACTTGCATTTTCTACCTTATTATAATAGTATAGAGGCAACATACTTGAAACGAGGTCCTGTCATGATCCTGGCATTGAATATCGGCAACTCCAATATTACGTTTGGCGGGTATACGCCGGACGGCAAGCTGGTGTTTTCGTCGCGGCTGTTTGCGGACACGGCGCTGAGCAGTGACGAGCTCCTGTACAAAATCGTAAACATGCTGGCGCTGTACGGGGCGGAGCCGCAGCAAATCACGGCGGTCATCTTTTCCAGCGTGGTGCCGGCGCTGACGCCGCGGCTGCGCGAGGCCCTGCGCAAGATGTGCGAGTGCCAGATCATGGAGGTCGGCCCCGGGCTGAAAAGCGGGGTGCGCATCCGCATGGACAACCCGGCCCAGCTGGGCGGCGAGCTGCTGTGTGCCATCGTGGGCGCGCTGCAGCGGTGCACGCCGCCCTGCGTAGTGGTGAACTTTGATACCGCCACTACCCTGCTGGCTGTGGACAGCACCGGCGCACTGGTGGGCGGCAGCATCCTGCCGGGGCCGCAGTGCTCGCTGTCGGCGCTGGTGCGCAACACGGCGCAGCTGCCCCAGGTGGAGCTGGAGGCCCGCCCGCGGCGTCTGCTGGGGGCCAACACGGCGGACTGTCTGCACAGCGGCATTGTGTACGGCACGGCGGCCATGCTGGACGGCATGGTCGCGCAGATCCGCGCAGCGCTGGGCGCACCCGACGCGCCGGTGGTCGCAACCGGCACGCTGCCCGACAGTGTGCGCACGGCGTGTGCGACGGATATTGTGTACCGCGAGACGCTGGTGCTGGAAGGGCTGTATTGGATCTGGAAGAAGAATACGCGGAAGTGACGTTTTGGTTGCGGGCCATCCCTGTAGGGGGCGGCGTCCTCGACGCCCCGCGGAGGGGTCAAGACCCCTCCCTACGATGCAAACCAGTAACAGGCGGCGACGCAGGGTTGCGGGCCGGGCATGCCCGGCCCCTACGGGGTGGTGGATGGTTGGCGGGTGCTGGCCGGGAGGTGCGGGCGGCATATATGCCCCTCCCTACGGGCAGGCGTATTGTAATATCCGTATTCCGGACAAACATCATTATATATCCAAAGAGGTGCTGCTTGCACCTCTTTCTTTTTTTGTGGTGTCGTGTTATAATATATTATGTATAGTTATGTACAAAATTTACAGAGAAAGGTATTTATTCATCACCTATGCAGCATTTGAAAAACTTTAACTGGAAGAAATTCCTCTTGCAGGGGGTTCTCCCCTGCCTGCTGGCGGTGGCGGTGGGGTTCATCTCCCGCTATCAGCTGGAGCTGTCCGACGGCGTGACCGAGAGCTTTTTGCAGCTTCAATGGCCGCTCTACGCGCCGCTCAACGCGCTGACCGCCTTTTGCCTGACGCTGATTTTGTTTGCGCTGCTCGGCAAGTGGAGCCGCGCAACGGGCATTTCGGGTGCGGTGTTCACCATCATTGCACTCATCAACTACTATACCCGCGACCTGCACGGCTCGGCGCTGATGCCCCAGGACATTTTGAACCTCGGCACCGCCGCCGAGGTCATGGGCAGCTACACCCTGAAAATCACGCAGGACGTTGTGAAGATTGCGCTGCTCTACCTGCCGATTCTGGCGATTGCGTTCGTGCAGGCGCGGCTGGTCAAGGGTGCGCCTAAGCGCGCCGGCTGGAAGGCCCGCGGCGTGCGGGCGGCGGGCAGCGCACTGGGCGTGTTTCTGGTCATGTTCTTCGGCTACTTCGGCCCCGTGACCATCAAGCCCAAGACGACCTACGGCTGGGCGTGGCAGAACACCTACTACACCTACGGCTATCTGGCCGGGACGATTGAGGCCACCAGCCTGATGGCCGACCCTGTCATTGAGCCGGAGAACTACAACGACGCCGCGGCGGTGAACACCGCCCGCAAGGCCGACGACTACATCGCCCCTGCCAGCCCCGAGAGCGCCGAGGACTACCCCGACATTGTGCTGATCCTGTCCGAGAGCTTCTACGACTTTGACCTTGTCACCGACCTGCAGGCCGACACCGACATCATGCCGGTCACCAAAAACCTGCCCAACTCGGTCTACGGCCACACGATCAGCCCCCATGTGGGCGGCGGCACGAACTCCACCGAGTACGAGATGCTGACCTCCAACTCGCTGATCCTGATGCCCAGCATCACGCCGTTCAACTGGCTGAACCTGTACAACGCCAACAGCGTTGTCAGCTACCTCAAGGGTCTGGGCTACTCCACGATGGCCGCCCACCCCTACACGAACTCCAACTACCGCCGCGACTCCGCCTGGCTGGCGCTGGGCTTTGACGAGACCCATTTCCAGAGCGATTTTACCACGCAGGAGACCTACGGGGACCGCCCGTACCAGACCGACTCGGCCACCTACCGCGACTGGGAAACGATGTACGAGGCCATGCCGGAGGACAAGCCGCGGTTCAGCTTCCTGGTCTCCATCCAGAGCCACGGCGACTACGATATGAACGATGCGTCGCTGGATATTGTCCACGCCGCCACCGACTACGGCGACTACGATGCGCTGATGGACGAGTACCTGAGCTGCATCAAAATGACCGACGCCGCCGTGCAGGAGCTGTGCGATTACTTTACCGCGCAGTACGAAAAGACGGGCCGCAAGGTCATTGTGGCCATGGCCGGTGATCACGCGCCCAGCTTTGTGGGCCATGTGGCCGACCCCAGCTTTGCCGAAACCGACAACGAGCTGCAGATTTTGGAGCGCAGCACGCCGTTTTTCATCTGGGCCAACTACCCGCTGGAGCACACGGCAGCCGCCACCAGCACCACCGACCCGCTGAACCGCATGGACATGGTCATGCTGACCCCCACCCTGCTGCAGCAGGCGGGTCTGCCCCTGAGCGACTACTACGAGTACCTGCTGGAAATGAAGCACAACACCCCCGTTGTGACCGCCGCCAACGACTACATGAAGGTGGACGGCAGCACAGCCGAATACGGCGCAGACCCCGCGCTGGACGAGTGGGCCAAGGGGTATCTGATGCTGGAATACAACAACATCGGCGCGCACGCCAAGCGCGACCAGAACATTTTTGACCCCGCCGAGTAAAGAGGAGGCATCCCTATGACAGGTCTGAAACGAACCCCGCGCAGCCGCGGCGGCTTTACGCTGGTGGAGCTGATCGTGGTATTGGTGATTCTGGGTGTGCTGGCGGCCTTTGCCGTCCCGGCGCTGACCGGGTACATTGACAGCGCCAAGGAAAAGCAGGCCGTCAGTGAGACGCAGGCGTGTGTGATGACGGCGACCCGGCAGGGTGCGCAGAACTACGCCTTGGTGCAGAACGCATCGATAACGAAAAAAAGCGATGGTGCAGATGCCCTGACAAACTGGGCAGGCACGTTGACAAACGAGGTTCCCACCGTGACCGGCGGAGATGTAGCACTTACCGAGGGCAGCGGGCAGTATCTGCTGCATGTGAACAACCCGCCTGAGGGCAGCACTGCCACGACCACGATTGCGGCAGATGCCGGGGTCAAGGGTACCGTGCAGGGGATGACCTGCAATGCCAGCGGTCAGGTTTTGTACTTAGTGTATACCAGTGCCGATGGGATACAGGTCGTATACACGAACGCGGGAACCACCGCGAGTGTAAATATCGGCAGTGATGAGGCTGTTGTTGTGCCGACGCCGAAGCCGGGCAGCAGCAGCGGTGGAACGACCGGCGGCGGTGAAACCGGCGGGGGCGGCACCGGGGGCGGCGGTTCCGGCGGGGGCGGTACGACCGGCGGCACTGTTACAGCAAATGAAAAGCAGTTCATTATCCACTTGCAGGATATTAAAACTGCAAACTCTGCGCCTTTTGCAAACAAAAAATATCACATTCAGAGCGGCGATAACTCCTTTGATGTGACCTCTGATGAAAACGGCGATATTCTGTTGAATATTTCTCCTAAGGAACGCTCTCGTCCCAACACTGTTATCGGGGATACGCCGACTACTATCACCGAAGTTGAAGTTCCTAATGACTACCAAGTCATTCCCAGCAGTACAAAAATCTATATCAATGTTGTCAATGATGGGGACGACTATCATCTCAATTCCATACAGAATAACGGAAATAACAATCCATTTGCTATCGATATGGCTAAAAGGCAGCTTACCATTATGCGCTTTCCCGTTGCCAAATTGAATCTGCGCGTCACTGACCCTGATGGAAAAGCGCTGTCCGGTGCTACTTTTGCTATTACGAACGGCTCAGACACTGTTGCCAAACTCACCAGTGATAGTAAAGGAGAATGCTCCATTCCTGTCAAACTGCATGAGGGAGATAACATCGGGTATTCTGCTGCTTTCCTAACTACCGGAGACCAAAATAACCAAACTTATGTTATAAAGGAAACTCCTCCTGCCGGATATAAGGGAGACTTCACATGTTCGTTTCATTTATATTATAAGGCATATCCCTCTGATCCGACTCCCCATTATACAACCTGGTTCCGTATTGATGCTTTTGACTTCAATCAGGGAGAAGGGGGTAGTTATAGTCTGGAAAAGACTGTTGGTGAGCAGGATACTTTTCATGTCATAAACAAGAAAAGCTAACTCTGCACTGTCTATATCCGTAAAATTGATAACGCCGGAAATCCTGTATCCAACGCCAATCTAAAAGCTGACAATACCGGCAGCTTTGTTACGCCAGAGCATAAACTACAGGATACAACCAAAATATAGCAGACTGTCGAAAAACGCTTGTAGGGGCGAGCATTGCTCGCCCGTGCCCGTTTGCCTTGCAAGAAAACTGTCCCGGAAAATGCGTTGCTGCGGTAAGTTGGCGGGCGACCCATGCTCGCCCCTACGCACGCAATAAGGCAGGAATGCAATTTATTGTCGGTCTGCTATATAATTTCACCCTCAATCAATAAGAAAGCCCCCACCCAGCCGCAGAACATCTACGGTTGGGTGGGGGTGGTTTATTTGTAGAGATTGCAGGGGCGCGGCGGCAGCGGCAACACTCCCGGATGGATATGGGATCAGCCCCTGCGTTCTCTGCCAATCACAAAAACTCTTTCCAGTAAATCTCTGCGCTTCTCGTCATCTCCCGGGAAAAGTCGCTCGCGTACTTGCGCTTGCAAAATGCCTGCACGGCTTTGTCAAAGTCGTAGTCGAGCTGGCCGTTGGCGGCGGCTTTCGCCGCAAAGTCAGCGCGCAGCTCGTCTGGCGTGCGGTCCGTGTACACATTCTCGCAGACGACGGCCTGCTCGGCAAAGCGGGCGGGCTTGGGGCGGCGCTGCTGCTGCTCCGTGGGGCGGCCAAACACCAGCATACAGGCGGGCACAACGTACTGCGGCAGGTGCAGGGCGTCGCGCATGGCCTCAGCATTCTCGAGGACGTCGCCTATGTAGCAGCTGCCGATGCCCAGAGACTCGGCGGCGACCACGGCATTCTGGGCGGCAATGCAGGTGTCGGCCACGGCCAGCATCAAGTCCCCTGCCCCGGGCTTGCGGGCGTCCGTGATGCCCGCGGCGTGGTAGGCGTTGAGCCAGCGGCGGCAGTCGGCCAGGAACACCAGCACCAGCGGCGCCCCGGCAATGAACGGCTGGTGGTCGCACAGGTCGGCCAGCGTGGCCTTCAGCGCCGGGTCGGTGATGTCCAGGATCGTGTACAGCTGCTGGTTGCCCGCCGTCGGTGCCTGGAACGCCGCGTTCAGGATGGCCGCCCGCTCGTCCGGCGTGACGGGGTCGGGGGTGAATACCCGCACGCTTTTGCGGGCGGAGAGGGCGGAGAGGATAGCGTTGTTTTCCATAATAAGCTCCTTTAAGCCTTCCCCCGGGGGGAGGTGGCGCCGCAGCGCCGGATGAGGGGCAGCCTTCCGGCGGCAGCCCGTAAGCGGATCAGTACCGCAAGCTTGCCCCTCATCCGTCTGTGGTCGGGGCCACAGACACCTTCCCCCGGGGGGGAAGGCAAATCAAAATCAACTTTTCCGTTTCTTCAAAAACTTCCCGATCAGCGTATCCAGCATGCTCAGCACCTCGCGGATGTTCAGCACGCAGACCACCGCGGTGATGCCCACGACGGGCAGCGCCCAATGGGTCAGGTTCATCATGCACCAGATCTCCGCCAGCACCAGCGCCAGATTCAGCACAAGCCACGCCGGGTGGAAGTCGATCTCCAGCAGACCGCGGGTCGAGTAGGCGCGCAGCAAAAACACCAGCATCAGGCTCAGGAAGCTGGCCGGGGTTACGCCCCACGGGCCCCACCGCAAAATGAGCAGGTAGTTCAGAATCAGGTTCAGTACCGCACCGGCCAGCATTGTGAACAGCGAGCCGGTAGACCGTTTATACACGACGTAAACGCTGTTCAGGAACTGGTTCAGGCAGGTCAGCATCGAGCAGAGCGTCAGGAACGGAACAAACGTCCAGGCGTCAAAATATTCAGCCTTGAACACCCGCATGAGCAGCTGGCACAGCATGATGATGCCCGCCACGCAGCAGAACAGCACGCTGGCATACACGCGGAATATCTTGGAGAAGAACGCCTGGCGGTCCGTCTCCTCGGTCACGGCGGAGAGCTGCCACGCCTCGTAGAAGATGCTGCCCAAAATCGTGATGATCTGCGGCAGGAAGTACCCCGCCGACAGCAGCCCGACCCAGTGGTTGCCGCTGCGGCCCGCGTAGCCCTCGCACATGCCCTGCACAAAGAACATGTCGCTGGCGTTGATGATCCAAAAGCTGATGGACGCCGGGATCATCGGCAGGCAGTAGCGCAGCATCTCCTTCCACAGCGTCTTGTCAAACGCCTTGGGTTTGAAGTACCGCCAGCACCCGCCCGCAATGAACACAAACACCATGGATGTCAAATCTGCCAGCGCATTTGCCAGCAAAAAGCCTGTAGCGCCCATTTTTAAGACGCTCAGGAACAGCAGGTAGTAGAGCAGCAGGCTCAGCGTTGTCAGCACACCGTCTATGGCGACCAGCCGGTTCAGCATCCGCGAGCGGATGAACTGGGTACACAGCGTTCTCATACAGCTGGCCAGCACGCAGAGGTACAAAAAGCCCAGGTACTCCGCGGCGTTGGGGATGAGCCGCACCAGCGGCATGGCCAGCAGCAGCACCACAAAGCCCAGCCCGATAGTCGCCGCGCCGTTGACAAAGACGCTGGATTTGTTGGTCGCTTTGTCCAGCCCGAACCGGATGACCGCATAGGCCACGCCAAGGCTGACCACCGGGATCAGCAGGTTTGTGGCCTGCTGCAAAAGGCTGGACACGCCCATAACGTCCGGCGAGTCGAGCGCGTAGCTCAGATACGGGCGGATGAAGAAGCTGAGCAGCTTGGAGCTGAAGTTGGAGATGGCAAACAGCAGTGTATTGCTTACCAGCGTTGAGTATTTTTTTTGCGATGATGCCACGGGAAATCCTCCGTAATGCGTAATAAAAATGTTTAGGCATTGGTCACATCTGCTTTAACAGTCGTTCGCGGGCTTTGTAGTCCGGCATAACTGCCGCCACCGCCGCCCAAAAGCCGGGACCATGATTGGGGTGGGCAAAATGGCAGAACTCATGTACTACAACATATTCCTGCGCGGGCAGGGGTGCCACACACAGCCGCCGCGCAAAAGCCAACGTGCCGGTTTTTAAGCTGCAGCTACCCCAGCGGGTGGTCATATCCCGCACAGCGATCTTGGGCATATGCCCGCCCGGGCAGGTGGTCGCGAACTGGGGATAGTATGCCCGGCACAGCACCTGGATATGGGCCAGAGCCTCAGCCCTGGTGGGCAGTTCCGGCTGCTGGGCGGCTTCCTGTTCGCGGCGGGCGGCCACGCGGGCCTGGGCGCTGCGCACCCAATCTGCCTTGCTGGCAACAAAAGCATCCACCTTCATGACCGACACACGCGGTGCGGCACTGGCGGCTACGCTGCCATCAGCCCGCACGCGCAGGTTGATATTGCGCACGCGGCGGCGGGTAAGCGTATAGGTCACGCCCGCCACCGTGCGTGTTTGTTGCCGCGGCAAAGCCAAGTGCAAGCCCCCTTTGCAGATTTTCTATATTGTACACGCTTTTGCGGGCCGATGCAAGCATCGGCCCCTACAAAAAAGAGGCGGCTAAAGCAGCCACCCCTCACCGTCTGCGGCGTAGTTCCCCTCCAGGGGAGCCTTTATGCTATCTTATTTTCCTTTTGCTTCCTGGATATACTGCCGTGGAGTCTGGTTATACTCGGCCTTAAAGGCGCGGTAAAAGTTGGCGTAATCGCCAAAGCCGCAGTATTGGCACACCTCATTCGGCGGTACGCCGCCCGCCAGCAGCTGCTTGGCGTTCATCAGGCGCTTTTGCAAAATATAGCGGTGTACCGTGGTGCCCACCTGGGCATCAAATTTGCGCAGCAGGTGGTATTTGCTGATGAAAAACTGCTCAGCCAATTGGTCCAAGGTCAGGCTCTCGCTGTAGTGCTCATTTATATAATGTAGGACAGCGTCCACCACCTGGTCACTGGTGCCGGCCGGGCGCAGGTCCCCGTGGGAGTCCGCCGCCCGGTTCAGGCCGATCATCAGCTCTACCAGCGCACCTTGAGCCAACAGGTCGCTGCCATAATCCTTGCGGGCGCGCAGGTCGCACAGGCGGTCCACCGTGCTGCGCAGCGGCGCGCCGATGGCACCGGGCAGGCGCAGCAGGTTGGTGTGGCCCGGCACGCTGGTATCAAAGCAGCGGGTCAGGCTGGTGCGCGGGGTGGAAAGCCGGTCCAGATACGGCCGGGCAATCCACAGCACGACGCGCTCGTACGCGTCGGCATCGGTATCGATGCGGGCCTGATGCAGCTCCAGCGGGCTGCACAGCATCCAGTCGCCGGGGCGCATGCGGTAAATTTTATTTTCCACAATATATTCAATACGGCCGCGCAGCAGCAGATAAACCTCGTAAAAATCATGGTGGTGCAGCTCCACTTCGTTCATGTAGGTGGAACGATAGCGGTACACCTCATAATCCGGCTCGATCATGCTTTGGCGCTTGGTATAGGGGTTAAAACTGGCCGACATGGTACACCTCCGCCTTTTTCATCGTTGCTTTGCTTTTATTTCTATGTTACCGCAATTTTTGCAATTTATCAAGCAATTGTGGTAATTTTCTTGCGAAAAATTGCGTGCTATACTGAAACCACAAAAGGGGCGGTGACGGTACGCTGCCAAACCTTCCAAAGCATCTTCTACGCATCACGAAAAGGAGCAAACCATTATGCAGATGAATGCCTCTTCCATCGTTAACCAGAAGGCCGAGTGGGAAAAGCTGGGCGTTAAGCTGCCAGCCTTTGACCATGCCGCCATGACTGCCGCTACCAAGGAGCATCCTATTTGGGTCCACTTTGGCGCCGGCAACATTTTCCGCGGTTTCATCGCCGCCCTGCAGCAGCGCCTGCTAAACGAGGGCCTGGCCGATCGCGGCATCATCGCGGCCGACACCTTCGACTACGACATCATCGACAAGATCTACACCCCGTATGACAACC
>ERZ841120.1413-NODE-1413-length-9767-cov-2.574341_pt1 | contig 9767 bp, 7 predicted proteins | sample MGYA00519572_ERZ841120 | MGnify/ENA primary metagenome ERZ841120 (study PRJEB31850, sample SAMEA3708890) | human gut metagenome | biome: human gut; feature: human-associated habitat; material: faeces | place: China | collected 2014 ... | reverse complement strand
CTTGAGTCTGGCATTGGTCGTTTTGGGCGTTGCCGGTTCATTGCTGCCGGTCCGCATGATCAGTCGAATTGACCCATTAGATGCAATGAGATAGAGGTGAGCAGGATGACGGCAATTGAATTAAAAAACATTAACAAAGACTATGGGACGGGCATCAGCAAGGTTCAGGTGCTTTCAGACGTCAGCTTCAAAGCACACAGCGGCGAACTAAGCTTGGTTTTAGGGCCCTCTGGATCAGGCAAGAGTACTTTTCTGACGATTGCTGGTGGTCTGCAGCGGCCAACCAGCGGCCAGGTATTGATTGATGGCCAAGATATCAGTCAATTTTCAGAAAAGCAGCGAGATGAGATTCGCTTAAATCAAATCGGTTTTGTGCTTCAGTCTTACAATCTGCTTTCCTATCTGAGTGTTGCGGATCAATTTGCCTTGGTTGATCGTGTTCATAGAGGAAACCTTAGTTCGGATCGGCTGGAAAAACTGTTGCAGGAACTGGGTATCGATCAGCTGGTCAACAAATTCCCCGATGAGCTTTCAGGCGGACAGAATCAGCGGGTCGCCATTGCCCGTGCGCTGTATACCGATCCGGCAATTATCCTGGCTGATGAACCAACGGCTGCCTTGGATAGTGAGCGGGTCAAGGCTGTAGGACGCTTGATGAAAGAAATGGCCAAGCAGTATGACAAGGCAGTGGTCGTTGTTACTCACGATTTGCGGTTAAAGGATTTTGCTGATCGCATCTATCAGATTATGGACGGCAAGATGACCGAGCAACCGCTGAATGCTTAGATAACTGCTGATTTTATATTAAAGCGCATTATGCCGGTCAATGACTGGAGTAATGCGCTTTTGCTTTACAGGCTGACAAGAATAATTGCCCGAATAGACTGGATCTTTTACAATTTGAGAGACAGTTTTTGAAGACAGCAGAATGTAAGGAGTTTTTTATGGCATATTTGGAACTTCATGATATCCATAAGTCATATTTCCTGGGAAAAGAAGAGTTTCCGGTTCTAAAAGGGATCAATCTTGAATTTGAACGGGGAGAATTTGTCTCAATACTTGGAGAATCAGGGGGCGGCAAATCGACGCTGATGAACATCATTGGCGGACTGGATCGTGAATTTGATGGTGAAGTCATTGTTGATGGTCAAAAGCTGGATCATCGGCAGGAAAAACAGATGGATAACTATCGGCGGGCAACGATTGGCTATATCTACCAAGCCTATAACCTGATCGCGCATCTGACGGTTTTAGAAAACGTACTGATTTCTTTGGATATGACGGACCTAACGGCAGAAGACCGCAAAAAGCGTGCAGTATCGCTGTTAGAAAAAGTTGGCCTGAAAGATCAGCTGCGTAAATATCCGCATCAGCTATCCGGCGGTCAAAAACAGCGCGTTGCCATTGCCCGAGCCTTAGCCAGCGATCCACAGGTCATTATCGCTGATGAGCCGACTGGAGCCCTGGATCGGCAGAATACGCAGGAAGTATTGGAATTGCTGGACAGCATTGCTAAAGACGGCAAGCTCGTGATTGCGGTAACCCACTCTCAAGACGTTGCCAACCACGGGACACGGATCGTTCATTTGGCAGATGGCGTTATTGATGGCAATCAGCGCTTGCGGCCAGCCTATGATCTGCCGCAGGACCCCACGCAGCTTAATTCGCGTCCGTTACCGGCATTGGCCAGCTTTAAGACGGCTTTTAAGCATTTTAAATATAATTTTTGGCGCAACTCGCTGATTATGCTGGGAACGGCGATCGGTTTGTTTGCCGTGCTGCTGTTCAGTGGTCTGGGCAATGGCGTCAACGGCTACATTGAAAATCAGATCAATTCGCTAGCTAATCCACAGGTTATTACGGTTCTGCGCAATACCAACGGCAAAAAGATGAATCAGGATCAGCTGCAGGCTTCAATGCAGAACATGGCAGCCAATCCACAGGCAATGTTTTTGAAAAATCAAGACTTGAACCGCTTGAAAAATATTACCGACGTAGCAAAGGTTCAGCCGGGGTACTCGATTGCAGCTTATAAGATAAACTATCAAGACAAGGTGCAAAGCGGTACCAACCTTAACAGCTGGAGCAAGGCCTATACCACGAATTCAATCAAAAAAGGTCACGTACCGCATGCCAATCAGATTGTTTTAAATAAGCAGCAGGCGATTCAGCTGGCCGGCGCAAAACATTATCAGCGCTTGTTGAATCAAACCGTGACGATCACGTTTAACTGGGTCAATGCTGACGGCCAACCAACGCAGTCAACGCGGGCCGTGAAGGTAGTCGGCTTTACTTCGGGAGTTTCGGCAACCACGGCGATGAGCTATCAGACAATCAAGAGCATGCTCAGTGAAAGCGGCGCGTCAACGCAGCCCAACTATGCTGCCGTCAGCGTGAAATCGCTGGACCAGGTTGATAAGACGGCGACTAAGATCAATAATCTGCGAGATGCAAAGACCAACAAGCGAATTTTAGGCGCAATTACGGTTGGCTCGATGCTTAAGACGGTCAATACCTACGTTCAGCTGGCAACGATCGTCTTGGCAGCCATTGCCGGGATTTCCTTATTGGTATCGGCTTTGATGATTATTGTAACCATGTATATGTCGGTTTCAGAACGAACCAAGGAGATCGGCGTGCTGCGGGCATTGGGTGAACGCAAGGTGGACATTAGGCGTCTGTTTACCGCTGAATCACTGTTTATCGGCTTTTTCGCGGCAATTTTGGCTTTGGTCCTGGCGTATGGCGCGCAGCTGATCTTGAATCATGAGCTGTACCACTTGATCAAGTACGATATCGTTCAGATTTCACTGGGCAACGTCTTGTTTGCTTTGGTCAGCGCCTTGCTGATTGCTTTTCTGGCGGCTCTATTGCCAGCTCGGCGTGCCGCTAGATTAAATCCAATCAAGGCGCTGGCAACTGATTGATTGCATAATATTCAAGCACCAGCTGAAAAAAAGCCGGATAAAAACGGCAGACTGGCTTTTAAGTGCTTTCAATTCATAGTATTATAAAACCAGTGAATTATTATGCATGTTGGAGGGGTACAATGGATCGTAAAGAAAGACGTCAATTGATTCAAGAACTGGTAACGCAGCAACGGATCAACACGCAGCATGATTTGTTGGCAATGTTGGCTGAGCATGGCATTGATGCTACCCAAGCCACGATTTCTCGCGATATTCACGCTCTGAACATCGTCAAGGTTAGCGATCAGCATGGACATACCTACTATTCAATCCTGCATACCCATGCGGATGAATATCAGCGGCTGTTTGATGGCATCAGTCACAACGTTGAGAAGGTCACCAACGTTCAATTCATCAATGTTATTCAAACGACATTGAACTCCAATTATGCAACCGTACTGGCGGGCCTGTTCGATAATGCGCAGCTTCCGGAAGTCGTTGGTACGCTTGCCGGTAATGATACGCTTTTGACCATCAGCAAAAATAATGAAGATGCTCAGGCAATCAATCGTTTGATTAAAGAGCACATGACCGAAGACTAAAAAAGCGCACTGGATTTTTTCCAGTGCGTTTTTTTATGATGATTTAACGATTTTTTCAGCATGACTGACGACATCGGCAATCAAAGTCATGACTTTAGGATCCTGTAAATGATAGATGATGGTCTTGCCATGCCGAATCTGCTTAACCAGCCCATATTTGCGCAGCAGCTGCAGTTGATGAGAAACAGCTGACTGTTCCCAGTTTAAGGCTTTGCTGATTTCGGAAACGCTCATTGAATGTTGAATCAGCAGATACAGCAGCTGCAGTCGTTTGGGATGTCCTAAGAGCTTGAACAAACGGCTGATTTCATCCAGGTCTTCGATTTCCATTGAACGGTAATTGATCACAACACCACTTACTTTCTTGGTAACGATGTACTAAATGTTATGCTTTCAATAATAGGTCGCTGCCATTTAAAATTCAAGCAGCGCAAACGGCGTGTCAAACGTTAGACATGATTTTGGTAAAACAGCCAGACGGAAACGAATCCGACTGGCTGTTAAGCTTCAAATACGATGAATTTACAGGCTCAGCTTCTGACCAACGAAAATGACGTTTGGATCGCTGATGCCGTTTTGCTTGGCCAACGTCTGCCAGTTTAAGCCATTAGCCAAAGCGATGCCGTAAAGCGTGTCGCCGGACTTGACCGTGTAGCTGCCGTTGCTGTTGGTTGAAGAAGCAGCTTGAGAACTGGCGGCAGTTGCCGTTGCGCTGACCTTGATTACCTGACCCACGTAAATGTCATTTGGGTTGCTGATGCTGTTTGTTGAGGCCAGTGCCTGATAGGTCGTCCCGTATTTGGCAGCGATGGCAGACAATGTGTCGCCAGCCTTGACCGTGTAGGAAGCGGCAGTCGTTACAGTACTGTTTGCTGAAGAACTGGTTGAGCTGCTGGTCGAGGCATTTGAGCTGACTTTAAGGACTTGACCGACATAAATCAAGTTGGGATTGCTCAATGAGTTCAGTGAAGCCAGCGTGCTGCTGGAAGTACTGTAGCGAGATGCAATGGCAGACAGCGTATCGCCAGCCTTAACGGTATACGTACCGACAGTCGTTGCAGCAGTCGACGATGATGACGATGACGAGTTGGTTGTCTGGCTGTTTTTAAGCTTCAAGACTTGACCAACATAGATCAGATTTGGATTGCTCAGCTGGTTAAGCGAAACGATCTGGTTAACCGTCGTATTATACTGGCTGGCAATTCCAGACAGCGTGTCGCCTGATTTAACGGTGTAGCTGGCAGATGATGTTTCCGTATTCGTCGTAGTAGAACTGGACTGACCAGAGGAGCTGGAGTTTGAGTTGCTGCTCTGGTTGACCAGCAGGCGCTGTCCGACATAAATCAGGTTCGGATTAGAAATGCTGTTCAACTGTGCCAGCTTGCTGGAAGTCGTGGAGAACTTCAAGGCAATCCCAGACAGCGTGTCGCCGCTTTGAACGGTGTAGTAGCCGTTGGAGCTGTCGGCATTGCCGCTGTTGGAGTAGTTGTAGTCATTCTTGTTGTTGATAACGGGCTGCTTGCCAGAAAAGGCGATGTTGTCAAGCTGAGTCAGATTGTACATCTCTACCAGCTTGATCAAAGATGAGGCATATGATGGATCGGTAGCATAGCCGTCTGATTGCAGCTTGCGCGCTACGCTGGCATAGGACTGATCGCCCAGCAGATTGGCGTAGCGGCTGTTGCTGTAAAGGAAGTTGCCGTGATCTTCAACGGATTCAGAGTTGTTGGCGTATTTACGGAAGTTGTCATAGATGTAGTAGCTTTGACCATTGTAGACTTCCCGCGTCTGCATCGTAACATACTGACCGTTGTAGCTGCCTTTGATCCCAAACAGGTTGTGAGCTTGTGTGGAAAGCGCTGATTGTCCCCAACCGCTTTCCAAGATAGCCTGGGCAACGGTAACTGAAGGCAGAACGCCATACTTGGTCCAGCCGTTGATGGCACCTTGCGCTACACTTTCGATGAAGTTTTGCGACTTGGCATTACTGCTGAAGTAAAGCGAGCTCAAGTCGACCTGATTGCTGGCAGTGTCGGTATTGGCAGCCGCTAAAGTTGTAGTTGCGGCGGCGGCTTGGCTGGCACTGGATGCAGCATCACTGGTCTGAGTGGCAGCCGCGCTTTGAACCGCATTGTTGGAACTATCAGCGCTGACGCTGGATGCAGCAGCCGTAGCTGATTCAGCAGCTGAGCTGGTTTGAATGGCGATGCTGGCAACGGCACTGGCAGCTGAAGCAGAACTTTCAGAAGTCGCTTGAGCACTAGCGGTACTTTCGGCACTGGCCTGGCTGGCGCTGGATGCGGCAGCGCTGGTCTGACTGGCTGAGCTGTCAGCTGCAGAACTGCTGTCAGAATCTTGACTGGCATCCGAGCCATTGGCACTGCCAGAGACCGTAATCTGATGAGTGGTTTGATCAGTCTGATCGGCGTGGGCAACTGAGCCGGCCGCCGTCAGCATGGTTAAAGCGGCGATGCTGGCAAAGACCCATTGCCGGCCGCTCTTGTACATCTTATAATGCTGATGCGTTTCGTCGATGATTGGATTTTTCATACGTGAGCATACTCCTTTAAAAAACTAGCTGATCAGTGGTTAAGTCGGCTATATATTTAGAAATTATATTTTTTAATAATTCGTTAAGAATAGCAACTAATTAAAAAGTAGCATTCACAACGGGTTACGTCAATTGATTTTTAAATGAAAACGACCAAAATCTACTATAAATTAATAGACTTTTATGCTTGAGAAATTTCTTCACTGATCGCACTATTAAACAAAGAATTACTTTTTGACTATTAAAAGTGTGAAAATAAGATTTAAGAGCCGCGAAAGCGATTCAAATCTTTTTGATAAACGATTGACAAAAGAAACTAAAACAAGTTAAAATAATTCTCGATGAAATTGATAAACGTTTATCAAAATCTCTGTTGAGAACGTTAAATACAACTTTTAGGGGAAAACAACATGGACAACAAAAAGTCGATTGTGACGAAACTGGCTTTTCTGTCGGTTTCTTTCATGGTGACCAGTGCGTACGCGATTCAGGGATCGCTGCCACAGTTGAAGGCGGCTTTGCATATCACGCAAACGCAGTCTGAATACCTGGTTACCACACCATCTTTTGCCGTTATGATCTTTGTGGTACTTTCACCGCTGCTGCAGTCTTGGTTCCACATTTCTGACAAGAAGATCATCATGCTGGGGGTCTTCATCGTTGGCCTGGCTGGGCTGGTACCAATGTTTGTCAGCAACTATGGCATCGTCTTGGCATCGCGATTGGTCTTAGGGGCTGGTTATGGTCTCTATAACTCGCAGGCCATTTCAATGATCTCAGTTTGGTATGAAGGTAATGAGCGAGCTCAAATGCTGGGCTGGCGGGCGGCTGCCGAACAGATCGGTCAAGCTACGACCCTGTTTATTGCCGGCCTGCTGCTGAGTTCATTTGGCTGGCGGCAGTCATTTTTGGTCTACGCACTGGCCTTCTTGGTTCTGCTTTTCTTTGCTGCCCGCGTTCCAGACGACAGCAAGGTAGAAGCAGCTGAGGAAAAGGAAGAAAAACAGGAAGCAGAATTGAAAGAAGCCGTTGAAGGCGAAGACAAGGGCAAGATCAGTCCAGTCGTCTATCTGCTCATCTTATTTGCCTTCCTGCTGGTTGTTGACTATGTTGGCATGGAAAATCGTTTCTCTGGGGTAGCGGTTGCCATTAAAGGTGCCAGCTACACTGGATCTTCCAACTTCTTGTCGTTGATGCTGATTGGAGCAACGCTGGGTGGTTTGTTCTACGGCTCAATCAAGAAGGTCATGGGATTTGGGACGGTTTTCTTTGGTCTGATTCTGATGGCCATCTCGAACTTCTTGTTTGCCTATGGTGCCAGTCACCGCAGTTTCGTGATGCTGGTCATTGGTCTGCTTTTGATTGGGTTCCCATTACAGCTGGTCTCTCCTTTGATTTTTAACCTGCTGCCTGATCTTGCGCCTGCTAATCGGCAACCGCTGATTACCTCGATGATTCTGATCGGTTTTAACTTTGGGGCCTTCTTCTCACCAACGATTGCTGAATGGACCAACCACATTATGGGACAGCCGCAAGCTGGGTTGAGCCTGGCAGCGCCTTTCGTACCATACGGAATCGGCCTGCTGGTGATTGCCTTGGTTATCTTTATTGCTACTCGTCGTCAAGCTAAGAAAAACTAATTTACATTTTTGGAGGATTAAACATGCCAATTAAAAACAAAGCCATGCTGATCACCTACTCTGACTCGCTGGCTAAAAACATCAAGGAAACGCATGAAGTCTTGAACGAATACATCGGTTCAGCAATCGGGGGCGTTCACCTGCTGCCATTCTTCCCATCAACTGGTGACCGTGGCTTTGCGCCTTATGACTACACGGTTGTTGATCCAGCTTTTGGTAACTGGGCTGACGTGGAAGCATTGGGTGAAGAATACTACCTGATGTTTGACTTCATGATCAACCACATTTCCAAGAAGTCGGTTATGTACCAAGACTTCAAGAAGAACCATGACGACTCCAAGTACAACGACTTCTTCATTCGTTGGGAAAAGTTCTGGGCAGCTGCTGGTCCAGATCGTCCTACCAAAGAAGACGTTGACTTGATCTACAAGCGTAAGGACAAGGCGCCAATGCAGGAAATCAAGTTTGACGATGGTTCCGTTGAACACCTGTGGAACACGTTTGGTGAAGAACAGATCGACATCAACGTTAAGAGTAAGGTAGCCCAAGAATTCTTTAAGCAGACGCTGACTGACATGGTTAAGCACGGGGCCGACCTGATTCGTCTGGACGCTTTTGCCTATGCCGTTAAGAAGATCGGTACCAATGACTTCTTCGTTGAACCAGAAATCTGGGATCTGTTGAATGAAGTACGTGAGATCCTGGCTCCTTACAACGCAGAAATCCTGCCAGAAATTCACGAACACTACACGATTCCTGAAAAGATCTCTCAACACGGCTACTTTGTATATGACTTCGCTCTGCCAATGACGACGCTGTACACGCTGTACTCTGGCAAGACCAACCGCCTGGCTAAGTGGTTGAAGATGAGTCCAATGAAGCAGTTCACGACGCTGGACACTCATGATGGGATCGGGGTCGTTGACGCGCGCGACATCTTGACCGATGAAGAAATCGACTATGCTTCCAACGAACTTTACAAGGTTGGTGCCAACGTTAAGCGCAAGTACTCTTCAGCTGCCTACAACAACCTGGACATCTACCAGATCAACTCAACGTACTACTCCGCATTGGGCGATGACGACCGTGCATACCTGCTGGCACGTGCCTTCCAAGTATTCGCCCCTGGTATCCCAATGGTTTACTACGTTGGGCTGTTGGCTGGCTCCAATGACCTGGAACTGTTGGAAAAGACTAAGGAAGGCCGGAACATCAACCGTCACTACTACACTAAAGAAGAAGTGGCCAAGGAAGTTCAGCGTCCAGTCGTTGCCAACCTGCTGAAGCTGCTGAGCTGGCGCAACGAATTTGCTGCCTTTGATCTGGATGGCTCGATTGACATTCAAACGCCAACCGAAACGACGATTACGATTACTCGTAAGGACAAGGAAGGTCAAAACGTAGCAGTTCTGGAAGCCGACGCAGCTAACAAGACGTTTACGATTACGGCCAATGGCGAAAAGGTCATGGAACAAAACTAATTAAAGGTCTGTTTCAGCAGATCTGCCGAATAGTTCACAAAAATCGCATGAGCTTAAAGCTGATGCGATTTTTTTATTTTAAAAATGACGAATTGTCGTAAATTGGTCTATAATAGTGTGACAATCATTTCAACGAGGTCAAGAATATGGTAGCTAAACTAAAAGATGTCGCCAAGCTGGCGGGCGTTTCAGTCACGACGGTTTCCCGCGTCATCAACAACTATGGATCGCTAAGCGAAAAAACCATTAACAAGGTGCATGAGGCAATGCGTGAGCTGAACTATCAGCCCAATGCTCTGGCGCGAGCGATGCAGGGGAAGCCATCCAAATTTATCGGCCTGATCTTCCCGAACATTATTAACCCGTTCTATGCGGAATTGGTAAATGATCTGGAATATCGTCTGTTTGCTAAGGGCTATAAAACGATTATTGCCTCATCAGCCCAAAATCCAGATATCGAGCATGATTACCTGGCGATGCTGATGGCGAACCAGGTCGATGGCATTATTTCAGGCTCGCATAATCTTGGAATTGAGGAATATCAGCGAATCAAGGCCCCAATCGTATCGTTTGACCGCTATCTG
>ERZ841120.1408-NODE-1408-length-9816-cov-60.296588_pt1 | contig 9816 bp, 10 predicted proteins | sample MGYA00519572_ERZ841120 | MGnify/ENA primary metagenome ERZ841120 (study PRJEB31850, sample SAMEA3708890) | human gut metagenome | biome: human gut; feature: human-associated habitat; material: faeces | place: China | collected 2014 ... | reverse complement strand
CTCGCGACCCCCACCTTGGCAAGGTGATGCTCTACCACTGAGCTACTTCCGCATGTATGTTGTCTGTTTCAGAAGACTTGATTATAATACCAAATCCGAAGGATTCTGTCAAGGGATTTTTTGAAAAAAAATAAAAAAGGCGCTGTCCCATGAAGACAGCGCCTTTTTGAGTGGCTAGTGGCTAGTGGTTAGGGGTTAGCGGCTGGTTTTAAATTTAAAGGATTTTCCGCACGTGGCGGACCTGCCTCGGGATATGGTAATTCCCCGGTCATTTTGCTAGGAAAATCATCCAAATTCCTAGCGGGCCGCCCTTTGGGACGGCCCCTACGAACGGTCCTAACGGACCCGCTGACTGCTAGCCCCTACCTGCTAATCGCTAATGATTTTAGCCTTGAAGACCAGGGCTACGTCGGCGTCGGAACAGCAGAATTCGGCTTCGCCTTCCGGCTGTCCCGGAAGCTGGCCGCCATAGCGCAGGATATCGACATAGGGAAAGGCACAGTGCAGAGCCATGGGACAGATTTTTCCCCGGTCCGTATCGTAATCAAAGGTTTCCCCGATGTGATGGCCGCGATGGCAGCCCATAGTCCCCAGTTTCCCCGTAATCGTAAGCTGGATAGCGGGACGTTTTCCTCGTGACATGGTGTTCTCCTTTGTGGATAAGTAAGCAGAAATTGTCACATTAAGCTATCGGCTTTCGTGCGGCAACTCTGTTTTACACTGTAGGGGTCGCCACGTGGGCGACCCGTTGGGCATTGGGTGACGCTCTTTCCAAGCTGGAAAATCGCTCATATTCCGGAGCGGGCTTGCCACGTGCAAGCCCCTACAAGATTGCAGGTTACGGAATCGCAAACAGCCGCTTGGCGTTTTCTGTGGTCGCCCGGGCCACTTCGGCGGCGTCTATGCCCCGCAGGGCGGCGATTTCTTCGGCGACGTAGTGGACATAGGCCGGTTCATTGCGCTGGCCGCGGTGGGCCTGGGGCGTCAAGTACGGGCAGTCCGTTTCGATGAGCATGCGGTCTAACGGCAAATGGGACGCGACGCGTTTGGCCCGTTTGGAATTGGGATAGGTCAAAGGCCCGTCAAAGCCGAAATAGAAGCCCATGCGCAGCAGTTCGTCCGTCATTTCCAGACTGCCTGAATAGCAGTGGAAGACGCCGCGGATGCCCTTGCCGTACTGGCGCAGGATGTCCAGCGTGTCGCCGTGGGCTTCGCGGTCATGGATGATGATGGGTACGTCGAGTTCCACAGCCAGTTTGACCATGTCGATGAAGACGGCCTGCTGGACATCCCGGGCCGGTTCAGGCCAGTGATAATCCAGGCCGACTTCGCCGACGGCGACGACTTTCTCTTCCGACTGTATCCATTGGCGCAGCTTGTCGACATCGCCGTCCTGGGCCTTGGCCGCTTCTTCGGGATGGATGCCGACGGCGGCATAAAGGCCGTCGTGTTCCCTGGCCATGGCGATGCACTGGGCTGACGTTTCCATATCCGTCGCCGGGCAGATCATGAGGCCTACGCCGGCTGCGGCCGCCCGGTCGAATACGGCCGGACGGTCTTCGACATAGGCGCCGTCATTGACGTGGCAATGGGTATCGAAGAGCATCAGCGGACCCGGCTTCCCGGTGCCATGCCGTCAACGAAAGCGACCTGCAGGTTATCGTTGCCATCGGAAGCAGCCAGGAGCATGCCTTTCGATTCGACACCGCAGAGCTTGACCGGTTTCAGGTTGGTGACGACGATGACGCAGTGACCGATGAGGTCTTCCGGTTTATAGTACAGGGAAATACCGCTGACGATCTGGCGCGTTTCCGTACCGAGGTCGACTTGCAGTTTCAACAGTTTCTTGGCCTTAGGTACTTTTTCACAGGCTACGATTTTGCCGACGCGGAGGTCGATCTTGCCGAAATCGTCGATAGTGATTTCCGGCTTCGTCGGTTCCTGGGCAGCCGGGCAGGCCTGAGCGGCTTTCTTTTCTTCTTCCGCTTCGGCGACTTCTTCCTTCAAATCGTAGCGCGGGAAGAGGGCGTGGCCTTTGCAGACCTTCGTATCAGCCGGATAACGGCCCCATTCCTGGGCAGCCGGCAGGTTGGCTTCGGCAAAGTCACCTAAGCCGAGCTGTTTCCACATTTCCGCTGCGCTGGCCGGGATGAAGGGGCTGACCAGGGTAGCGATGATGCGCTGGGCTTCGAGGAGATTGTACAAGACCGTCTGCAGGCGCTGGGCTTTGGCATCGTCTTTGGCCAGGACCCACGGCGTCGTTTCGTCGATGTATTTATTGCTGCGGCGGATGAGGGCCCAGACGTCGTTGATGGCATCGTTGATCTTCATGTCGTCCATGTAGGTTTCAAAGCGTTTTGCCGTTTCCACAGCGCACGTTGCCAAATCGTCGTCGACCGGTTCTTTGACCGTCGGGCCGGCAGCGACGCCGCCTTCGTATTTTTCGACCATAGCAAGGGTACGCTGCAAGAGGTTGCCCAAGTCGTTGGCCAAATCGGAGTTGATGCGGTTGATGAACGACGGCAGGGAGAAGTTGCCATCCTGGCCGAGGCGGATTTCCTTCAGGAGGTAATAACGGAGCGCATCGGCGCCGTAGCGGTCGATGAGGGGGATCGGGTCGACGACGTTGCCCAAAGATTTACTCATCTTCGTGCCGTCGACGATAAGCCAGCCATGACCGAAGACTTTCTTCGGCAGCGGCAGGCCGCAGCTCATGAGCATGATCGGCCAGATGATGCTGTGGAAGCGGACGATTTCCTTGCCGACCAGATGCAGGTCAGCGGGCCAGAATTTCTTGAATTTTTCCGGGTCATCGAGATAGCCGGCGGCCGTGACGTAGTTGACCAGGGCGTCGAACCAGACGTAGACGACGTGTTTCGGGTCCCAGGGGACCTTGATACCCCAGTCGAAGGACGTACGGGAAACGCAGAGGTCTTCCAGGCCGCTCTTGACGAAGGAAATCATTTCGTTGCGCCGCGATTCCGGCTGGATGAAGTCCGGGTTTTCGTCGATGAATTTCAGCCAGCGGTCGGCGTATTTGTTCATCTTCAGGAAGTACGCTTCTTCCGAAACGAGTTCCAGCGGACGGCCGCAGTCCGGGCAGACGTGTTTGCCTTCGGGCAGCTTGTTTTCCGGCCAGAACGTTTCGCACGGCGTACAGTACCAGCCTTTGTATTCGCCTTTATAGATATCGCCGTTGTCGTAGGACTTCTGCATCAAAGCCTGGACGACTTTTTCATGGCGTTTTTCTGTCGTGCGGATGAAGTCATCATTGGAAATGTTGAGTTTTTTCCAGAGCTGCTGGAAGAGGGCGACGATTTCGTCGACGTATTCAATCGGTTTGACGCCTTTTGCTTCGGCTGCACGCTGGATTTTCTGGCCGTGTTCATCCGAGCCGGTCAGGAAAAAGACGTCGTCGCCGCGCAGACGGTGGAACCGTGCCAGCGAGTCGGCAATGGTCGTGCAGTACGTGTGCCCGATGTGAAGTTTGGCACTTGGATAGTAAATAGGTGTTGTAATGTAATACTTTCTTTTTTCAGACATGGGATTTTCCTCCTATACCGGCAAATGAGCCGGATGTTATAAACTAAGCGCAGCCTGGTATACACTACGTTTAGGCACGCCGCACCGTCTGGCGACGGTCCGGATGGCCTCTTTCTTATCGACGCCCTGTTCCATCAGTTCCCGGACCAGGGACGCGTAATCGACGTCGCCTGAGGCAGCGGATTCGGCAGCAGGCGCCGCCCCTTCGACGAGGATGACGAATTCACCGCGCGTCCCCTGCTCAGCCAGGTCGGCCCGCAGCTGGCTGAGACTGCCGCGCAGGTACTGTTCATACCGCTTGGTCAGTTCCCGGCAGAGGACGGCCCGGCGGTCGCCCAGGACTTCGAGCATTTCGCCCAGGACCTGCTGGATGCGGTGAGGCGCTTCGTAAAAGATGAGCGTCCCTTCATAGGCTTTCACCGATTCCAGGACGGGCAGGCGGTGTTTCTGGGTCTTCGGCAGGAAGCCGACAAAGGTAAAGCGCGTCGTATCCATGCCGGAGGCAATGAGCCCGGTCAGGCCGGCATTGGCGCCGGGCAGGGGTACGATGGGGATATCGGCTTCCAGGGCCAGGCGGACCATATCGCTGCCCGGGTCGCAGATGGCCGGCATGCCGGCATCGCTGACCAGGGCGATCATCAGGCCGTCTTTCAATTTTTCAATGAGCTGCGGCCCTTTTTCAGCTTTATTGTGTTCATGATAGCTGGTCAACGGCGTATCGATATCATACGCCAGGAGCAGCTGTTTCGTATGACGCGTATCTTCTGCCGCGATGAGGTCGGCTTCGCGGAGACAGCGGACCGTGCGGTACGTAATGTCTTCGAGATTGCCGATAGGCGTCGGGCAAAGATACAGCGTCCCTTTCTGAAAGATTTCCGGCATCATGTTCCTCCCTAGTTATCGTTTCCCGTATAATCGCAGGACGGCATCGCTGTAGCTGCCGTCGGGGTTGTGGACGATGAGCGGCGGCAGGACGTCCATACCCTTGCTGCCGCCGCGGATGCCCTCGACGAGGAAGAGCTTGGCCTTCTTGTCAGGCCGGCCGTGGACCATCTGCAATACTTTCGGTTCGATATCTCGGGCGCGCATGGCCTCTAAAATATCGGCCAGCCGTTCCGTAATATGAACCATGCGGAAGCGGCCGTGATATTTCAAGGCGTATTTTACAGCATCGAGGACGTCGTCGAGGGTTGCCGTCTCTTCATGGCAGGCCCGGCGGATGCCGTCGACGTCGCTATAGGCACCGCGGCTCTTTTCCCGGTACGGCGGGTTGGCATAGACTGCGGCAAAGGTGCCGCTCGCCGCCCACTCCCGGATGCGGCGGTAGTCGCCTTCGACGATGGTAATGCGGTCGTCCCGTCCATTGAGGGCGACGTTACGGCGGGCAATGTCGACCATGACGGGATTGAATTCCACTGCCGTCAGCGCCTTGGCGCCGCGGACCGTCAGGATGAGGGGGATGGCCGCCGTCCCCGTCCCCAGGTCCAGGGCCGGTCCGTGAGGCACGGCACCGAAGTGGGCCAGGAGGACCGTATCCAGGGAAAAGCAGAACTGGTCATCGCGCTGGATGACTTTCATGCCGTCCAGGACCAGGTCATCCAGCCGTTCATGCGGGCCCAACTCAATGTTCATGTTCCGTTTCCCCTACGTCCGACCAGGGCACGTTGATGTTGTGTCCCGACTCGAGCTGGACTTTGACCGTATGGTCCTTCATGTGGACGCGCAGGACCGTGCCGACGCCTTCGTCGGTCATGACCCGTTTGCCCACAGCCGGCGGCTTCTGCTGTTCACAGCCCTTCTGCTGGCAGTTGCAGCACTTCAGCTCGCCCGACGTATAGAGCTGGTTTTCATAGCGCAGGCAGCACATGAGGCGGCCGCAGATCCCGGAAATCTTGGTCGGATTGAGGGACATGCCCTGTCCCTTGGCCATGCGGATGGAAACGGGCTTGAAATCGCCCAGGAACGTAGAGCAGCACAGGGGCCGGCCGCAACAGCCGATGCCGCCGATCATCTTGGCTTCGTCGCGCAGGCCGATCTGGCGCAGTTCGATGCGCGTGCGGAAGACCGACGCCAGGTCGCGGACGAGTTCGCGGAAGTCGATGCGGCCGTCAGCCGTAAAGAAGAAAATAATCTTGCCCATGTCGAAGGTATAGTCGACGTCGATGAGTTTCATGGGCAGTTTGTGCTTGGCGATCTTCGCCAGGCAGATGCCGAAAGCTTTCTTTTCCCGTTCCTTGTTCTTTTCCACCTGGCGAATGTCCTTGGCCGTCGCCTTGCGGATGATCGGCTTCAGCGGCTGGACGACTTCCGACGAATCGACACTGCGCGGCGCAATGACGACATGGCCGAATTCCATGCCCCGCGCCGTTTCGACGATGACGCCGTCATCCAGCTTGAGTTCGATAGTGGCGGGATCGAAATAATATATCTTTCCGGCAGGTTTAAAGCGTACACCTACAACGATCATTGAATTCCTCCTCTAAGCCGTATGGCCTGGAGGCATACATAGTCCCAGACCAGGCGGACGTTGACGTGTCGCGAGACGGCTTCCAGCCCTTCATCGAGCACCCGGAAAAGGCCAAAGACGGCGTCATCCGTCCAATACGGCAGTAATTCTGTCATTTCATGGATATATCCTTTTAAACGTATATAGTCCCGGCCGGCACCGCTGCGCAGGACGGCCATGTCGCGGAGAAAAAGGCTGATCCAGCCGAGTATCTCCGTCGTTTCCCTATCCGTCAGCGCCGCGGACAGGGCCAGCCATTTGGCATAGGGACAGGCATGTTTCGCCGTAGTCGTCAAAAAATCCAGGGCGAAATGGGCCTTATCCGTCCCCTGACCGTCGAGATAGGACAATACGGTCCGGACGATGCCGCCACCCCAGAGGATGGCTTCGTCCCAATTCCCGCCGTCGCCCCGCAGGCGCCGCAGTCCTTGGCGCATTTCGTCGTCGCCGACAGGGTCGAAGGTAAAGCGGGCACATCGGGAAATGATGGTCGGCAGCAGCAAATCGGGCTGGTCCGTAATCAAGATGAAGCAGACGCCCGACGGCGGTTCTTCTAAAATCTTCAGCATGCGGTTGGCAAATTCTGTATTCATCGTCTCCACATGGTCGATGATACAGACCCGGCGGCGGCCGGCTTCGCCCTGCAGGGCCAGTTCGCCCTGGAGCTGGCGGAACTGGTCCACTTTCAGCATGGCCCCCATCGGCGCCAGATAGAAGACATCGTCTTTATCGCCGGCTACGGCTTCGCCTTCGCGGCTGGCCAGGTCGGGAAAGACACGGCGTCCGACCAGGGCCGAGGCGACGGCGATGGCCATCAGGGTCTTGCCGATACCAGCCGGGCCGGCAAAAATCATGGCATGAGGGATGCGGTCTTCGTCGATGAGGCGGGCGAACTGTTCTTTCAGGCGGCTGTGGCCGATAATCGGATCAAACAGTGTCCTGTCCATCATGTCGCCCCCTTACGCCAATAAAATACCTTAACAATTAATTATAGAAAAAATCCCCTACAAAGTAAATAGGCAGCCATATAAGTCTTGATGGATGGCTTCAGGCGTGCGCATGGCCCCGCCTTCCGTGCAGGCAATGCGCTGCCAGTGATAGCGTTGGGCCAGCTCATCATAAGCGGCGTGGCATTTGGCCAGGAAGCCTTCATTCTTTTCGTGGATATCGCCGGTCTGGCCGCCGGTCTTGCCCGTCCGGTCCGCCATGAGCCGCTCCGTGACGGCCAGGGGGACGTCGAGGAGGAAGACCTTGTCCGGTGCCGGCAGGCCCATCTTGCGGAATTCAAAGTCCTCGAGCCAGGCCAGATAAGCCCGGCGCTGGGCCGGGTCGTCGATCTTGATCATCTGATAGAGCATGTTGCTCGTCGTATAACGGTCGGCAATGACGATGCCGCCCTGTTCGTAGAAGGCTTTCCACTTCATCTGATACGACGCGAAGCGGTCGACGGCGAAGAAGGCCGACGCCGCATAGGGATTGACGGCATCAGCATCGCTGCCGAAGTCGCCGCGCAGGTACATCTTGACCAGGGCGCTGGAGTCGCTGTCATAGTCGGGGTAGCTGACGGACTTCACGTCATAGCCGTCGCGCTGCAAGTGTTCCGTCAACAGGCGGGTCTGCGTCGCTTTGCCGCTGCCGTCACCGCCTTCGATGATGAATAATTTACCTTTCATGGAAATCCTCCTTCAAGACGCGTATCGTCGCCAAGGTCCCGTCAGCCGGGCCGTTCGGCTTATAGCCGCCAGCCATCTTGCGTCGGATATAGGCCTGGCAGGCCGCCGTAATTCCTTCACCCAAGGTCAGGACCGGAATGCCTGGCGGGTAGAAAGTCACGTTCTCTGCGGCAATGCGGCCACAGGCCTTTTCAAAGGGCACCGTCTCTACCGGGCAGTTCCAGGCCTGGCGCGGCGCCATGACGACGCGGGGCACGGGCAGGGCCTGTTCGGCCACCGGGCCGGCCTGGCAGAGGCTGCGCCCTTCGGCGATAGTCCGGCAGGCCTGTACCAAAGCCTGGGCTGTTTCTTCCGTATCGCCTAAGGTGATCAGGGCCAGGACGTGATTGCCGGCGACGAGCTCGACTTCGATGCCCTGCTGACGCAGGAACCGTTCGGCCGTCACGCCGTCGAGGCCGACGCCGGAAAATTCGATAGTGATCTTCGTTTCATCGAAGCCGCTGACGACCTGTCCGTCGATGATGTCCCGGCCAAAGACGGTCAAGCCGGGAATGGCGTTGATGGCGTCCCGCACCGACCGGGCCAGGTCCAGGGCCCGGCCGATGAGTTCCGGTCCTTCCAGGGCCAGCTGCTGGCGGGCGCTGTCCAAGGAGGCCAGGAACCAGTAATGAGGACTCGTCGACTGGACGACGGCCATGGAGGCGGCGACGCGGTCCGTCAGGGGAAAGCCCTTGCGGCAGTGCAGCATCGACGTCTGCGTCAGGGAGCCGGCCATCTTATGGGTACTCTGGGCCACACAGTCGGCACCGCAGGCCAGGGCTTCGGCAGGCAGGTCCCGATGGAAGCCCAGATGGGCCCCATGGGCTTCATCGACGAGGACATAGAGGCCTTTTTCATGGGCATAGGCCGTGAGGGCCTTCAAGTTACCGGCAATGCCGTCGTAAGTCGGATAGGTGAAGACGACGGCCTTGGCCCGGGGATGGGCGGCGACAGCCCGCTTCAGACTGTCCAGGTCCGGTCCCAATGATACCTGACGGGCCGCATCGAAGCGGCTTTCCATATAGACCGGAACGGCGCCGCTCAGGACCAGGCCGTTGATGACGCTCTTGTGGGCTTCGCGGGGGATGATGAGCTCATCGCCATCGCCGCAGACAGCCAGGATCATGGCTTCGATGCAGGCCGTCGTGCCGTTGATGGAAAAGAAAGTCCTCCCGGCGCCATAGAGGTCGGCGGCCAGTTCCATGGCTTCCTTCAGCGCCCCTTCGGGCTGGAATAAGTCATCCAAAGCATACATGACGCCCAGGTCCCGCCGCAGGGCGTCGCCAAAGAGATTGGCCTGGTATGCAGAAATGCCCTGTCCCAGTTTATGACCCGGTGTATGGTAGGCCTTCATGTGCTGCTGGCAATACCCTTCCAGGGCTTCGACGAAAGGCGCCTTTTGCTGCTTTTCTCTATCCATGGGCCACCTCATATAGCCGAAAGGAAGCCGCGCAGCAAGGCGTGGCTCTTTTCATAAGAGAACTGTTTCATCTGCTTCAGCGAGCGCTGCAGAGAGCCGTGCAGGCGGTACGACGGCAGTTCGGCCGGCGTGACCCAGCGGTAGGCCAGATGTTCTTCTGATAATGTAACGTTATCGGACGTGGTTATGGCCGTAAAGATGACACCATTCAGGAATTGGCCGTCTTTCTTCTGGTAACTCCAGATACCTGCCGGAGCCTCTAAGGTGATGAAAAGGCCCGTTTCTTCGCTGACTTCCCGGCGCAGGCCGGCTTCAAAATCTTCCGTAAAGCGCAGGCCGCCGCCAGGGAATTCCCAATGATGCAGCCCTTCGGCATCGTCCTTCTGCAACAGCAGCAGCTTCCCTTCATGAAAAATCATCGCTTTGACACTCAACCCCATCAATACATTCGCTTCTTGCGCCATAACCCCAATCTCCTATCTATACAAATTCATTGCAATAAACATAGTGAACGTACTCCCACCTATAGAGGCGGGAGCTTCCTGCTTCAACGAGAACAGCACCACGGACTCCGAAGAGCTGCGGCGGCTTACACTCTCTCCACAGGCGTAGATTCCCGTGCGACCCACGGTATG
>ERZ841120.1392-NODE-1392-length-9970-cov-81.704892_pt1 | contig 9970 bp, 7 predicted proteins | sample MGYA00519572_ERZ841120 | MGnify/ENA primary metagenome ERZ841120 (study PRJEB31850, sample SAMEA3708890) | human gut metagenome | biome: human gut; feature: human-associated habitat; material: faeces | place: China | collected 2014 ... | reverse complement strand
GGTGGTGAACCGCAGAAATGCCGAGAAGGCTCCAACCAAGATTGTTAGTACACACTAAGTAGTAAATATCCTATTTGATAAGGGTATAAAATAAAAAGCTAGGATTGCCCTCAAGCAGTCCTAGCTTTTTTTATCAGAGGAGTTAACAGGTTAACAGTTAACAGCTGTTTTTTGCATGGTCACCCCCGAAATTATTCATTGTACATTATCCATTCTCCACGATTTCTTCCGCCTCATCCTCTTCTTCTGCTACTTCGGCAGTAAGGTTTGCCTTGAGTCTGGCTGAGCGCAGTTGCTGCCTGAAAATCAGGCAGGTAGCGAGGAAATAGACACCGGTCTGAATCCAGAGTGCTCTGAATTCCGGCAGAATATCTGAAAGCGAAGCACCCATACTGCTGATTCTGAGGAACCCGCGGATGCCGAAAGTGGATGGGAAAACCCACGAAAATCCTTGCCAAAAGCCCGGAATATTGCTCAATGGCCATGAAACTCCCGTCATAAAAAGCAACGGAACGGAGGTAAATACCACCAGAAGCATCACATTTTCACGATATCTTACCAGACACGACAGCATCAGACCGAAGAAAACGCACGAAAGAATGTAAGGAAGGAGAAAACCAAGAATGGTGGTCCACGTTACCATACTTACAAAACTGAACAGCTTAGGAACCACCAGCGTAAGATACATTCCCATCACGGCATAAACCATGAAATAAACCAATGCCTTGCCGAAAACAATGCGGAAAATACCGCCATAATGCTCGCTTACCGGTATGAGTTCGCGGTTTCTGTTGAGTTCTCTTGATGTTCCCGCTGCCATTCCTATGCCCAGCAGCATCGTCTGCTGCAGGATAAGAACCAGCACAGCCGGCAGAATGGCATTTCCGTAACCTCCTGTCGTGTTGAATATCGGAACCTCATCAAAGGCAAGCGGCTCGGTGGTAATCTCGTCGTCTCTATCTGTAAATCCTCCTGCCTGTGTTATCTGGATGCCCGAGTTGATGTGGCTGGCTACGGCCTGCGAGGTCTGATAAATCGCCTTATAGGTCAGCATCAGACTCATATCGCAGTAAACTCCCACATGCGCCTGTTCGCCGCGGTTCAGCTTCGTATCGAAGTCGGCAGGGAAGTAAAGGATTCCGTGAACAGCCTGCCTGCGCACCAGTTCCTTCGCCTCGTCCAGACTGTTGCAGTAATAGGTAGCCTTGGCATCTGGTGAAGCATCATAATCGCGGATAAACTCGCGAGAACTGTGACTGTGGCTCAGGTCCACAATCGCCGTATCCACTTCTCTCACCACCTCGTTGTTGTAGATCCAAGAGTAGAGCAGCGGATAACCCAGCGGCACCAGAATGCAGAAGATGAGCACACCCTCATCGCGGAAAACATTGCGCATTTCCGTCTTCCAGATGTAGCACATATCCCAGATGCCATTGATGATCTTATATAATAAACTACTTTTCTTCATTATGGTAGGTATTTATATACTAACATTGCCTTCTTGATGTTCCAGATAGTGAGCATCGGCAGGGCGCAGAAAAGCACCATTGCGCCCCAGTGGAGCACAGCATCGCCCATAGGGAAACCATTGAAGATGTTCATCTGGTAAATCATATAATAGTGGCGCATCGGGAAAAGCTGGCCGATAGACTGGATCGGAGAATCCATCGAGAAGAGCGGATAGGTGGCTCCGCAGATGGAGAAACTCACCACGCCCCACAACGAACAGATACTCATCGACATACGGAGCGAAGGCATCAGTCCGAAGGCAAAAATGCCGAAACACTGGCAGGAGAGTACGCTCAGAATGCCTAACAGGATGATAGGCAGCGCGCCGCCCGGATGTGGAAACTGTAATACATAATAGATGTAGAATTCGAACAGCAGGAAGATACTCAGGAAGATGAGCGTCTGAGGCAGCATCTTACCCGCAATGGCGAGATAAGGATTGTTGCCTGCCATCCGCATCCAGTCTCTTGCCCGGTTGAACTTCAGTTCCGTACCTATAGAATAAGGTGTAATCAGGAAGATGAACAGCATGATGAGTCCCGGCACCATTACGCTCGAAAGATAATAGTTGTAGTTGGCGTATGGGTTACCTATCATGTGCAGATCTACGGCGATAGGCTGCAGGAAGGTCATGATTTCATCGTTCGTCTTTCCCAGCGCCGAAAGTTTCGCCATTCCTGCCGCCGCACCTCCCAGGGTAGAGATGGTTTTCAGATCGCGGAAGAGCAGGGAGCCGGCTGCCAGCGATACGCTGCTGTAATAGAATGAAATCTTAGGCTGCTTCTGGGCCATCAGTCCTGCCTCAGTTCCGTCAGGAATCAGCAGGAAGGCGTAGATTTCGTTCTTCTGGATAGCATGTCTTGCCTCTGCCATGTTCTCGTAATGAGCCACTACCTTGGTGGTCTGGAAGGCATCGAGCTTATGTACCAGCTGGCGCGATGTGGCGGAGTTGTCCTGATCTACTATGCCCACAGGCATGTCGGTAGGCACTCCTCCCTTCATCAGCGTGGTGAAGAAAATTACCACCACGATGGGGAAGATGACCATGCAGAAGAGATAAATGGGGTTCTTCCACATGATGCCGCATTCTCTGAGGGCTATATGATATAATTTCTTAAACATAGATGTTATTTAATGATGAGTGACATTCCCGGGCGCAATCCCTCAATCTTTGTGATAGGACGGGCCTTCACCTCGAATGTCTTGCGGTCGTAGTCGCCATTATCCTTGGTTGCCTTCCAGGTAGCGTAAGAGCCCTGGTCTTTCAGGTAGTAAACCTTCATCTTGATGTCCTTGTTGAAGGCAGGAACGTAAGCGGTGAACTCATCGCCCTTGTTCAGCCCCTTGAGATGGTCTTCGCGAACATTGAAGGTTCCCCACATATCGCTCATGATAGAGATGCTCATGATAGGAGAGCCGAGGCCTACCAGCTCGCCTACCTTAGGATAGACATTGCTAACCTCGCCCTCGCACTGGGCAATCTGAACGGTCTCTTTCAGAAGATTCTTCACTACATCCACAGCGCTCTTCGAAGCCTGGGTGTTGTTGGCAGCCATGCGCTTCTCCTGTTCGCGGGCGCCATTCTTCGCCATATCGTACTGACTTCTGGCAGCAGCCACCTGAGCCTCTGTAGCCTTGTAGGCTGCGTAAGCCTCATCGCGTTTCTGACCACTGATTACACCCTCGTTGAAGAGGTTCTGCATGCGGTCGTAGGTCTTCTTGGCGATGGTTGCGGCAGCTTCAGCCTGCTGAACCAACTGGTAAGCGCCCTGAATCTGCTCCTTGCGTGCACCTGCATCCGTCAGGTCCTTCATCGCCTCGGCTGCAGCGTTGGTAGCCTGGAGCATCTGTTCCTGCGATTTCATTTCCGGCACTTCGAGGATGGCGAGCGTATCGCCCACATGAACGTAATCGCCTTCCTGAACGCGGAGTTCTACTACGCGTCCCGGCAGTTTGCAGGACACTCTGTATTCTGATACTTCTACCTCGCCCTGAATGGTGTCATCCTTCTGTTCCAGGGTGAAGAAACCGATGACACCTACGAGAATGACTACTGCTGTAAAACCGATTACAGCGAGCAATATGTTGTTATGCTGTGATTTCTTAGACATTTTGCTTAATCTGAATTTAAATTTGTTATTATTATTACTGCAGGATACCGAGCGCCTTGTTCAGCCCAACCTGAGTCAGCTTCACGTCGATTTCTGCATCAATCTTCTGGCTCTGTGCTTTCTGCCAGGCAGTCTGTGCAGCCATCACGTCGGTAACCTCCATCACGCCTTCCTTGAAACCGAGGTTGGCGCATCTCAGGTTCTCATCTGCACTGGCGATGTTCTTCATTGCCATGTTGAGCTTCTTCTGGGCTTCCTTTACCTTAAACTGGCTTTGAGTAATCTGCAGATGAATCTTCTCTCTCGTATCATCCAGGTTCATTTGGGCGATATTGCTGGCAGCCTTGGCGGCTCTCACCTTGTAGGCGCCGTCGAACCAGTTCCATACCGGAACATGAACCATCACGCCTACGTTCCAGACTCCGGTAAACTTCTTCTGGAAACCATTGAATACGTTCGGGTTCGAAATCATGTAGCCGCCTGTCAGCATGACGTGAGGCAGATTGATGGCGCGAACCATTTTGGTAGCTTCTTTAGAGATGTCGAGCGCATTCTGCAGCATGCGGAGTTCCGGCCGGGTGTTCAGCGCCGAATCCTGTGCTGCCACTTTCTGCTGCTCGGTGTCAACAGGATTTCCTGATAAAGCCAGGGATTCCTTATCTTCATCGGCAAGTGTGATTTCCTGGTTCATCGGAATGCCGCAGAGCTGGCAGAGCAGCATCTTCGACAGGGCGAGTCCGTCTTCTGCTTGGGTAATCTGCATCTCAGCCTCGTTCACTTTCACGTCTACCTTCAGTCCGTCTGCCTTGGTGGCTACTCCCTGCTGAATCATCTTATGAACATCCTCGTTCAGTTTCTTTACGAGGTCGCGGTAACTGATGGCGAGTTTCTGCTTCTGCTTCAGCGAAACGGCGAGCCAGTAAGCCTGGTCTATGCTGTAGAGCGTGCTCTGGGTCTGCTGGTCGAGATCATTCTCTGCAATCTGCTCTCCGATGTCGGCAATCTTGTTGGCTGCAATGATGGCTCCACCCATATAGATAGGTTGGCGAACCATCACGCTTCCAGCCCAGATATTGCGGGTATCGGTGCGGAAAGCATCTACCAGTTTCTCTCCCAGCGCATTGCCTTGCTGCTGCAGGGGTCCCAGTTTCTCATTCAGCAGTCCGCCTATCTGCTGCGCTATCTCCGGGGTAATCATTCCCTGACTTACAAGTTGGCTCATCAGATTGCTGGCTCCTCCCGATATTCCTCCGGTAACGGTAGAGCCGATATTGCTGAATGTTGATTTCTGACCGTCGTTCAGCAGCGAAATCTCCCTGCTGAACCATTCGTAACCGCCTAAAGCATCTACTTTAGGAAGATATTTGGTACGTGCCGATTTCTTCATGTTGTACGCCACGTCTTTCTTGAGCTTCGAGGCATTGAGCTGCTTGTTGTTGCGCAGCGCCATGGCACGGCAACTGTCAAGGCTCAGCGTTTGTGCCTGAGCCCCAGCAGGAATCAATGCTCCCATCAGCATGATAAGAGTTATATATTTTTTCATCCTTTGTTTATAATATTATATAATATTGGATGCAAAATTATGGAATTATTCTTAAATGACAAAGAAATTTTGTTTATCAAATCTTTAAGAATCAAAAATTATATTGCATTGTGGAAAAATAGAACATACCTTCTGGTTTTCCGTAATCCCTTAATCGTCTGTTTCTTAGAAATTCACCCGTTCTGTCTCGCCCCAGGTAGGGTCTACGGTAATGCCTATTCCACCACCCGTACTGTCGTCTCCGCCACCGAATCCGTCAGCAATGGAAATCTCGGTATAGGTTGTTTGGTTCTGATGGATTTTCAAATCGGCTTTTTCAAAACTCTTTACCACCTTTGCATCGGCATCCAGAAAGCTGATACTCATCTTGATGTTCTTCTCTTCTTCATGTGGGAAGGTGTAGACGGTAAAGTCTCTGCCGCCATCTTTCATACTGAAATTCTCGGTCTGACGGCTGTTCACGCAGCCGAATCCGGTGGTTGCATCCAGGGTGCTGCTGCCGCCGGTATAATAGAACTTGATGCTTCTGATTTCTTCGGGAATTGTTTCGTCGGTAATATGTAACTTGAAGGCGCCAACTGCTCGCTTCAGGTTGATGTTGGAGGTGGCTCCGTCTGCCGTTACGCTCAACCTGCCGTAATAATAAAAGGTGTCGGTAAGCTTGTTGCTCGTAAACTTCACCTTTTCGGGTGCGCTGATAGAGCAGTTTCCCTTTCCGTTATGGGCAATCACCACCAGTCGGTATTCTCCTTCGTCCAGACTTACATAGGCTGTTCCGAAGCCATTGTCTGTTGAAAGCTGGTTGATTGACTCCAGTTTGTCTTCTCCATCAAAGATGGCAAGTGTCAGTCTGGAGCACACATCGCCCAGAGCTATCTGCTTGTCGCCAGCTTTGGTTGTCAACAAACTTGTGCCTTCAATTTTCTGCACATGGATAGTTACATTGGCGTTTGCTTCACGTGATTTTCCGGTTGTTTCGTCAATCGAAAACTTCTCGCATGAAGTAAACGTCGCTAAGAGCATCAGCAACAGGGATGCCAGTAACAGATAGGGCTTCTTACTCATAACCATTCTTATTTACTAGTTGCTCTATGCCTTACCTCGGAGTTTCCTCGGGCATAAAGATGTGGCAAATATACGTTTTTTCTCTTTTCGATGCAAGTAAAATCTAATAAATCTTTATATTTTTTGTCATTTATCTGTTTTTTCGTAATTTTGCATCGGTTTTTCTGTACTTACAGAGCCGATTTTGCATTATATATATAATAAGGTATAGAAGATATTGGTATGGATAAGAAGATAAAAGCATTGTTTTTTGATATTGACGGCACCCTGGTGAGTTTCAAAACCCACAAGATTCCGCAGAGTACGGTAGATGCCTTGGAGCAGGCTAAGAAGAACGGGGTAGAGGTGTATATTTCTACCGGTCGTCCGCAGCTCCTCATTACTAACCTCGGTCAGATAGAACATCTCATCGACGGTTACATCACCACCAATGGAGCCCGCTGTTTTGTAGGCGATAAGGTGGTGAGCCAGCACGCCATCCTTCCTGAAGATGTAAAGAAGATTATCGAGGCAGCCGACCGTGATGATTATCCGGCAATTGTAGTGGGAGAGCATCATCTTGCGATTCATCATTATACCGACGAGGTTTATGAAATCTTTGCCAAGGGACTGGGGGTGGATTGCGAAATCTTCCTGACTGATGTGAATGAACTGGGAGATGAGCAGGTTCTGCAGGTTACTCCTTTCTGTTCGGTAGAGCAGGAGGCGCTCCTGATGCCTACGCTCCGCAACTGCACTTCGGGCAGATGGCATCCTGCCTTTACGGATATTACGGCAGACGATGCGGATAAGGGCAAGGGCTTGCATGCGATGGCTGATTATCTGGGCTTGAACATAGATGAAACCATGGCTTTCGGCGATGGCGGCAATGATATTTCCATCGTCCGGGAGGCAGGCATCGGTGTTGCGATGGGCAATGCGGGAGATAATCTCAAGCAGGTAGCCGATTACATTACGACTCATGTGGATGAAGATGGTGTTAAGAATGCGCTCCTCCATTTTGGCGTGATTTAAGTTCCCGGCGTTATTGACTCTTTTTCATAACTCCCTATATATAATAAGGTGTAATCCTGATGAAGCCTTTTTGATAGGCGAGTTTCATTTTAATAAAATAATAAAGGCAAACATGTTATTTATTGTAATAAATGGCGTGTTTGCCTTTCTGTTTTTAAACCTCCCTTTTGTACCTAGTTTCTTCTTATTATTTACATTTTGTGAGAATAAATACCGAAAATACTTGCGAAAAGTAATAGAATATACGAAAAATATACATAAAGTACTATAAAGTTTATATTTTGTATCAAATTGTTTGCTAAAAAATTGTTTAATTAGCAAAAAGTATGTATCTTTGCACCCGATATTTGTAAGTTGTTTAATTTTTAAGAGAGAGAATTATGGTAAAAAGATTGACCATGCTCATGGGGGGGCTCGTTCTTTCAACAGGAATGGCTCTCGCTCAAACTACTGTTACAGGTAAGGTTGTTTCTCAGGAAGATGGTGAGCCGGTGATTGGCGCATCTGTAAGAATTGTAGGAACTAAGACTGGAACAGCGACTGATGTCGATGGTAATTTTACGCTTCCTAATGCCAGCAAGGATGCTGTCTTGGAAATCAGTTACCTCGGCATGCAGACTAAAACAATGAAAGCATCTGCTAAGATGAAGATTATTTTGGCTTCTGATGCAAGAAATCTTGACGAGGTAGTTGTTACTGCCTTGGGTATGAAACGTTCAGAGAAAACTTTGGGTTATGCTGCCAGTACAGCCAACGCTTCTGAGTTGACTGTTGCTAAGTCTGGTTCCCTGATGAGTGGTCTTCAGGGTAAGATGGCTGGTGTGCAGATTTCTGGTGGTGGTGTTACAGGTACCTCTCAGAAAGTCGTAATTCGTGGTATTTCTTCTGTTTCCAGCAACAACCCATTGTATATTGTTGATGGTGTGCCTATCAACAATGACCGTTTGGGTGATAACTCTGTTGACTTTGGTAGTGGTGCAGGCGACATTAACCCAGAGGATATTGAATCGGTAACTGTATTGAAGGGTGCTTCTGCTACTGCTCTTTATGGTTCCCGTGCAGCCAATGGTGTTATCATGATTACTACAAAGAAGCCACAGGGTAACAAGAAGGCTTCTATCACTTACGATGGTTCTTTGACATTTACTGATGTGCTCCGTGTGCCAATGACCCAAAATCTCTTCGGTCAAGGATGGGGTTCCTGGTCTAATGAGGAGAATGGTTCTTGGGGACCTCGCCTCGATGGTCGTGAGCACTGGTATGGTTCCACCGGTCTTTCTAACGGCGAGACTTTAACCAAGCCTTTTTCTTATGTTAAGAACAATATCCGTGACTTCTATCAGGTAGGTAAGGAATGGAACAACAACGTATCTCTCCGCTATGGTGATGAGAAAGTAGGTATTGTTGCATCTTACGGTAATGTAAGTTCTAATGGTATTACTCCTAATGATGGTGATACATATCATCGTAATACCTTCTCACTCCGTGGTTACGCCAATATCGACAGATTCCATCTGGACATGTCCCTGAACTATGTTCGCAAGGATATGCGCCGTTCTCGTGATATGTATATGGAGTTGCTTCAGGGTGCTTCTGATGTTCGTTTCACCGATATGAAGGATTACAACCTTGAGCGTAACAATGTAGATAACTACTATACATTGTATGCTACCAACCCATATTATATGGTAGATAACTTCTATTCTACTTATCAGGACGACCGTATTTATGGTAAGCTGGAGTTGTCATACGATATTACCAAGGATATCAAGGTAATTGGCCGTTTCGGTGGTGATTATACCAATTATAAGACCGAGCGCATCGAACCACGTATTATTTATACCGAGGGTTCTTATCAGGCAACTGGTAATGGTACAACTGTAGGTAACCAGGGTTACTATTCTAAGTATCGTTCTCAGCGTGGACAGATTGATGCCAGCCTCTTATTGACCGGTAATCATACTTTCGGTGATTTCTCGGTAGGTGCAACCTTAGGTTGGAACTTGAACCAGAGAAACTATGATAATGTAGGTGGTTATAATGAGCAGTTGGATATTCCAGGTTGGAATTCCTTGAGTAATACATCTTCCTATTCGATTACTGATACTGACTCATGGAATAGAAGATTATTGGGTCTCTTGGGACAGGTTGAATTGGGTTATAAGGATTGGGCTTTCTTGAACCTTTCTGCCCGTAACGACTGGTCTTCTACTCTTCCTATGGGTGATAACAGCTTCTTCTATGGCGGTGCCAATATGTCTGTGCTTCTGAATCAGGCTATTCCTGCTTTGAAGAATGTCAAGCAAATCGACTTGTTGAAGGTTCGTGCAGCTATAGGTCAGACAGGTAATGATGCTGATGTATATATGACTAATTCATATTATCGTCCATTCCAGTCTTATTATACATATTTGCCAATTTCCGGTGTTTCTGGTTTGACAGAGTATAACCGTTTGCCAAATAAGTCATTGAAGCCTGAGATTACAACTGAGTATGAGCTTGGTTTGAGCGGTACATTCTTTGGCAACCGTTTGAGCTTCGATGTGGCTTACTATGATCGTACAACCAAGAATCAGATTATCTCAGCTACTTTGGCTCCTGAGACAGGTTATACTTCTAACACCCGTAATGTAGGTAAACTTCAGAACAAGGGTATTGAGGCGATGGTTAATTTTACTCCTATCCGTACTAAGGATTGGGAGTGGAGTGTAGGTGCTACATACGCTAA
>ERZ841120.1366-NODE-1366-length-10165-cov-2.423442_pt1 | contig 10165 bp, 10 predicted proteins | sample MGYA00519572_ERZ841120 | MGnify/ENA primary metagenome ERZ841120 (study PRJEB31850, sample SAMEA3708890) | human gut metagenome | biome: human gut; feature: human-associated habitat; material: faeces | place: China | collected 2014 ... | reverse complement strand
CTGGTAGATGATTTTATCCCCACGGACCTTGTCCGGTTTTCCGTAGGTCTCCTCCAGGACGGAAGCGTCCATGCCCCACACGGATTCCTTCCGGGGTCGCCCAGCCGTTGTTGGCGGACACTTCTATATGATAGACGGCTCCTTCCGCCAGATGGATGGATACCCCATCCCCATATTCGTATTCCACCACCGATCCAACTGGATGGGAAGAGGAATGTTCCTGTTCCGTTTCCGTGGGAGTGCCGTATATCTGCCGGACATAGGATTCCCCGGTCCCATAGCCAATGCCGCCCAGGTACAGGGATTTCTGGGGTACCGATGCCAATGCGGCCGAAGCAGCCAGTGTCAAAAGTGTCGTAAGACCTGCAATTGTCCATTTTTTCATCTGGTCCATCCTCCTTGTTTTTGAGAATTATTATTGATAACTATTTTATCATAATTATATGGCAATTTACAACTGTTTTTTAGAAAAGAGCAGAAGCAAGGCCCCCTGGGCGGCCGGGACGGGCTCCCCTCCGGGTAGCCCCTACGCCGTTGGGGTCGAACCCTCTCGTTCGATCTGTTGGACGTGATTGGCTGACTGTTGACAAAAAAAGTACTGCACATGTCCGATTTTCCCATGTGCAGTACTCTTTTTTTACTTTTTCCCCCCAAACAGACACCGCATGGAATTCAGCACACAGAGGATCAGCACCCCGGTATCGGCGAAAATGGCGAACCACATGTTGATGAACCCCAGAGCCCCCAGCACCAGGCTGATGACCTTGATGCCGATGGCGAAGACGATGTTCTGGTACACGATGCCCACGCATTTCCGGGCGATCCGGATGGCTTTGCTGATTTTCAGCGGGTCATCGTCCATCAGCACCACATCCGCCGCTTCAATGGCCGCATCGCTGCCCAGGGCCCCCATGGCAATCCCCACATCCGCCAGGGACAGCACAGGAGCATCGTTGATCCCGTCCCCTACAAAGGCCACTTTCTCCTTGGGCTCTTTCCGGCGGATCAGCTCTTCCACCTGTTCCACCTTTCCCTGGGGCAGCAGCTCGCTGCGGACTTCGTCGATGCCCAGCTCTTTGGCCACCGCTTCCGCCGTCCGTTTCTCATCCCCGGTGAGCATGATCACCTTTTTCACCCCGTTGGCTTTCAGGGTCCGGACGGCTTCCACGGCATGGTCCTTGATCCGGTCGGCGATCAGGATGTGTCCATGGTATGCCCCGTCGATGGCCACATGGACCAGAGTCCCCACCATGTGGCAGTTCACATAGGGAATATGGAGCATTTCCATGAGTTTGGCGTTCCCGGCGGCCACGGTATGGCCGTCCACCCGGGCCACCACCCCTTTACCCCCGTATTCCTGGATATCCGTCACCCGGCTCCTGTCGATGGGTTTGCCGTAGGCCTGCTGGAGGCTTTTGCTGATGGGATGGCTGGAGGCACATTCCGCCAGGGCCGCCATTTCCAGCACTTTTTTTTCTTCCAGTTTGTTGTGATGGACGGCGGAAACTTCAAATACCCCCTGGGTCAGGGTCCCGGTCTTGTCCATCACCACATAGGCCGTATGGGCCAGGGTTTCCATATAGTTGGATCCCTTGATCAGGATCCCCTGCCGGCTGGCGCCCCCGATCCCCGCAAAGAAGCTGAGAGGAATGGAGAGGACCAGGGCGCAGGGACAGCTGACCACCAAAAACAGTAGGCTCCGGTACAACCACATGTGCCACAGAGGCGCCATGCCCAGGGCCATCCGCACCAGAGGAGGCAGCAGGAACAGGGCCAGTGCCGCGCTGCATACCGCCGGGGTATAGACCCGGGCGAATTTGGTGATGAACACTTCAGATTTCGCTTTCCGGGAGCTGGCGTCTTCCACCAGGTCCAAAATCCTGGACACGGTGGATTCCCCGAACTCTTTGGTGGTCTCTATGGTCAGCACCCCGCTGAGGTTGATGCAGCCGCTGATCACTTCATCCCCAGGGGCCGCTTCCCGGGGAAGGCTTTCCCCGGTGAGAGCCGCCGTATCCAGACTGGACCGGCCTTCCACCACCCGGCCGTCAATGGGGACTTTTTCCCCGGGCTGGACGATGATCCGGGTGCCGATGGCCACATCATCCGGGTCCACCCGGACCAGTTTCCCGTCCCGCTCCACATTGGCATAGTCGGGACGGATATCCATCAGTTCGCTGATGTTCCGGCGGCTTTTGTCCACGGCATAGTCTTCGAACAGTTCCCCTACCTGGTAGAACAGCATGACGGCCACCGCTTCTGCATAGTCCCCGTTCTGGTAGATGCCCAGACCGAAGGCCCCCAGGCTGGCCACCGCCATCAGAAAGTTCTCATCCAGCACCTGGCCCTTCCGGATATTTTTCGCCGCTTTCAGCAGGATGTCCCAGGCCACAGTCAGATAGGCCGCCAGATAGGGCAGCAGGTGGAGAAAGCGGTATTCCAGGTCCACCCCTTCCCCGCTCCAGGCATCCGGCAGAAAGGCCCCGGCCACCGTCAGCACAAAGGCGGCGGCGATCCGGCCGATCATGATCTTGTTTTCCTGTTCCATATTCCCATCCTCTCCGGTATCCATTCAGCCATTCTTTAACAGTAAATCTTGCAATCGTCATCCAGTTTGGCCACAGCCGCCTGGCAGCGGCCCATGACTTCCGCCGGATCCGCCCCCTCTGCAAAGGTCACCTTCAGCTTCAGCAACATAAAGTTCAGCACCGCATCCTGGACTCCCGGAGTGGCCTTCACCGCTTCTTCCATCTTGGCCGCACAATTGGCACAGTCCACTTCCACTTTATAACTCTTTTTCATGATTCTTCCTCCTTGCTCTTGTCTAACGATTAAACAATCGTTTAATCGTTTTTCTGACTTATTTATACCACAAACCAAAAAAATAAGCAAGAGAAAGGGGAATTTTTCTTCTTTCTCTTGCTTATAATTCAACAACTGTTTATTTGTTTACAAAATGCTCAGCAGATGGTAGGCCACAAAGGTAACGATCCAGGCCGTTGCCAGCTGGAAGAAGGCTTCAAAAGCCGTCCATTTCCAGCTGCCGCTTTCCTTGTGGATGGTAGCCAGCGCCGCCGCACAGGGCACGTACAGCAGGCAGAAGATCATCAGGCACAGGGCGTTGAGGCTGGTGAACCCAATGGATTCCAGGTCAGCGGCAAATTCCGCCATGCCCGCTCCAGAGCTTGCGTTGGTAATGCCAAAGAGCACGGCACAGCTGGAAACCACCACTTCCTTGGCGGAAATCCCGGCCAGAAGAGCCAGACAGATCTGCCAGAAGCCCAGGCCGATGGGCCGGAAAACCGGCACCAGCACATGGCCCAGTATGGCGCCGAAGCTTTCTCCTGCATCGGTGGTGTAGCCGCTGGGGCCGAAGTTCAGCAGGAACCAGATCAGGATGGTGGCCACGAAAATGGTGGTCCCGGCCTTTTCCAGGTAACTCTTCACCTTTTCCCACATGTAAATGCCCACAGTATGCATATCCGGCAGCTTGTATTCCGGCAGCTCGATGAGCAGGAAGTCTTCCGTCTGGCGGTGCTGGGCCTTTTCAATGCCATGGAGCACCAGAGCCACCAGGATGGCCACCGCCAGCCCGATCAGGTACATGGAATAGGCCACTACCATGGCATGGCTGCCGAAGAACATCTCTGCAAACAGGATATAGATGGTGAGCCGGGCGTTGCAGCTCATAAAAGGCGTCACCAGCATCACCTTGTACCGGTCCCGCTTGTGTTCCAGGGCCCGGGATGCCATCACAGCCGGCACCGTGCACCCAAAGCCCAGGAGCATGGGGATGAAGGCCTTCCCCGACAGCCCCAGACGGCTCATCACGTCTTCCATTACATAGGCCACCCGGGCCATATACCCGGAATCTTCCAGGAAACCCAGTGTCAAAAACAGGATCAGGATATTGGGCAGGAAGGTGACAATGGTCCCCACGCCCCCCAGGACCCCGTCGATGATCAGGGATTTCAGGGCATCGCTGACGGACCAGGCGGTGAGCAGCCCTTCCAGTCCGTCTCCGAACCAGCCGATGAAGTCTTCCATATACCCCTTCAGCCAGTCCCCTACGGTAAAGGTCAGGAAGAACACCACCGCCATGATCAGCAGGAACACGGGGATCCCCCAGAACCGGTCCGTCAGCACCTTGTCCAGCCGGTCCGTCAGCTTGTCGCTTTCTTCCTTGTGGAGCAGCACTTCGTGGATGATTTCTTCAATGAAATCATATTTTTCCCGGATGATCCGGGTTTCGTAGTTCTGGTCCAGGATATCCGGCCGGTCCACCGGGTGTTTTTTCAGCACTTCCTGGTCCTGTTCCAGCAGCTTGATGGCATGCCACCGGGGATTGATGATGTCCGGATATTTCACTTCCAGTTCCGCGATCAATTGGTCGATCCGGTCCTCAATGGGATCGGAATAGACCATGGCGTACATTTTGTGATCCAGCCGGTGGGCCCCCACGGCCTTGTGGTCGTGGATCAGCGGGTCCGTGTGTTTGGCGTCCCGGTGATGGATGGCCGCATGGAGCAGCACGTCCAGACCCCGGCGTTTCCGGGCGGAAACAGGGATCACCGGGATTCCCAGCATTTCCGGCAGCCGGTGCAGGTCGATTTCCATCCCCCGTTTTTCCACAATGTCCATCATATTGAGGGCCATAACCACCGGCTTCCCCAGTTCCAAAAGCTGGAGGGTCAGATACAGGCTCCGTTCCAGGGCGGACGCATCCACCACGTTGATGATTACATCCACTTCGTCACTGAGGATGAAGTCCCGGGAAACGATTTCTTCCATGGTATAGGAGGGGAGGCTGTAGGTGCCGGGCAGATCCACCAGGTGGATGTTCATGTTGTGGCGCCGTATGGCCCCTTCCACCTTTTCCACGGTGACCCCGGGCCAGTTGGCCACCTTCAGGTTAGCCCCGGTAAAGGCATTGAACAGGGTGGTCTTCCCGCAGTTGGGGTTCCCGATGAATCCGATGGTCAGGTTCTGGGCATCGTGGAGATGCTTTTCAGGCTGCTGCATATCAGTCATGGTCCACCTCCACCTTGTCCACGGTAATGTTCCGGGTCATGTTGTAGCCCAGGGCAAACCGGGTGCCCCGGAGCAGGATCACCATAATCCCCTTTCCCTTCCGGGTGATGCAATGGATCCGGGTCCCCAAGGTCATCCCCAGGGCCTGGAGCCGCCGTTCAATCTGGAACGGCAGATCGATCTGAGTAACGACTGCAGACTCCCCTGTCTGCAAATCCTTTAAAAGCATGTACTGTTTTCCCCCTGTAAGTAAATTCAGCGGTAAAGGAAACTGCCCAGTAACTGAAGGCCCATATCCCTTTATGCATAACTAACCGCATTTGTAATTATAATCAATTACCCGGGTATTGTCCACAGGAGGGAGGGGCAGCCCGGAGACAGTCCCGGTCAACGGTCAGCGGGCGAAGGAGGCCAGCTGCCGAAGGCAGACAGTTTTGAACGTATTTGCCCCCTGGGCGGCCGGGACGGGCTCCCCCTCGGGGAGCCCCTACACCGTTGGGGTCAAGGGTTTTCGTGCTATTTGATTGGACGGGGTTGGCGTAGGGACGATGAAAACCGTTTTCCCCCATCCCTGCCGAATCTCCGACCCTGACGGCGTAGGGGCGTGCCGCAGGCCCGCCCTTCCCCGGCCTCCGGAGTCTTAGATGCAAGTCCATCCTGCTTATCACCAACAAGCTGACATCTGCCATCTGAAAGGCTCCCAAGGACCAAGGCTGACTTCTTTCCCAGTTCCCCTACAGGGTCAAACAGGACCTGGTCCTGGAAATGTTCCCTGAGGTATTCCCCGGCGGCTACCAAAAATCCACTGGTCCCGCAGGCCGGGTCCCCTTTACCAATCATTTTGATACAGTGTAACGATGCCCCCCTATACTCTATTAACGATGAACCCCCTTGCACCCCCCTGATTATCGTTAAGAGAGTACCGCTCGGAAGCCGCACGGAACAAGGCTTCGGCAAGAAAGAGAAGGGGGTGTATTTGCACCCCCTAAGGCTCGAAGTTTGCACCCCCTTGACATCTTACTTTCTGTTGTAGTCCACCTTCTTGCTGCCCGTCAGCTGAGACATATCCGTTTGTAGAAACTGCTCTATGGCTGCCCAAGTCACATCGAAATTATCAAGGAATGCTGTATGCCATGCCTTAGGAACGATGCAGAGGCTGGCTTGTGGGATATATTGTTCTGCCTCCACCATAGTCACTAATGGGGCATGGTCGTCTTCATCTCCCGCAATCAAGAGTACCGGGCATTGGATGGTTTGAAGAAAATCCTCGCCGACTTCCATTTTGCTCCAGAAATTCATATAGCTATCGCAAAATTCTTGATAGCGCTCCGGCTCCGGCATGATGCGTTTCTGTTGCTCAATAAAAGCAGCATCTATTTTCTCTAAATCCGCTACCTTCATTTCGCCGCTGAAAAAACCTGGCTTGAGTGTACCTGCACCGATGGCCACAATGCGCTCTACGCATTCCGGGTACATGGAAGCGACCTTGTAGGCCGTGTATGCGCCGTCGCTGAAGCCCAGCAGGACGGCTGGCTCATCGGTGACTTCCTTCATCACCGCCAGCATATCATTCGCCTTCTGCTCATAGGTCAGCTCCGAATGTCCGATTTCTGAGCGTCCGTGTCCGCGGGTGGACACGACAATCACTTGGTAATTTTTTCGTAAGTTGTCAATCATCTGTCCCATTTCATAGGGCGTACCCACGCCGCCGCCGTGAAAAACAAACAGCGGTTTCCCCTTGCCGTAAATCTCATAGTAAATTTTGGCATCACCGGCCTGCGCATAATGCCCTGCCACCGTATTGTTCCCGTAGGGCGTATCACTGCCCTTGGCTTCCGGCGCTTGCATAAAATAGCGTATGGCGGGCGCAAACGTCGCATCACGCTCCTGCGCCCGCACTAGCACATCCTGTGCGTTGCTGCTCCCGGCTTTAGTTGCCTCGCCTATTTCCATGCTTCCCGCCAGCAGAATCGCCGTACTCAGCAGAAGTGCGCCAGTCCCATAGAGCATTTTTTGCCAAATCATACCTATGCCTCCAAATCCCAGACATCAATTCCCGTAGCTGCATCATATCTCAGCCCGATCTTGCCGCCCTGCACAGGGACAAGAACCAGTTCCGCTGTGTAGAGCACCGTCGCTTTTTTCAAATGACCGCCAAGATAGTCTATACGTCCCTTTGCTTCATCAAAGGCAGAAAAGAGAGCATGGGCGTGCTGCACCAATTCCCCCTGCCTTCCGGTCACGATATTTCCCATGAGGGAAATCATCTCCAGCATACCATTCCGCACATGGGGCAGAAATTCCTGCCTGTCCGGGATATAAGTTGCTACTTCCACCTCGCCGCAAGCCCCGATGCCTTGAAATGTCGCGGCGGATATGTGAAGCTGTCGGCACACGTCCACCATCTGTGCGAGAATTTCCTCACCTTTGTCGATGCGGATGTAAACCCGCTCACCCATTTGCCTGTAATTCATCGTTATCCCCCTTTCAATCATCCAGCGTGACATGACGATTGACATACTGCCCGTTGCGCAGTCCACCATCGTAGTCAATCGCTGCCGCCGGACAACGATGGAAGCATCCGAGACACAGGGTACATTTTTCTTTGACCCACTTTGGCTTTCCTTCCTGCATGACAATGGCATCGAGGGGGCATTGTCTGGCACATAGCCCGCAACCGATACATTTTTCCCTGTCCAGACGGAAGTTTTTCGTTTTACGGATGCGGTTGTAATTTGCCTTAGCTGCCGCCGCCATGATACTTGACATCTGATCTGGCAAACTGTGCCCCTTTTCACGGCGCAGTATCTGCTCTATGATGGTACGAGTCTCGGCCTCGCCATTTTCCTCGGCGAGGCGGTTGTGCTGGGCATCTTTCAGGTAGAACATGGGACTCCAATTATCGACAAAACGAGCCGCATACAAGCTGTCAAACTGAATTCCCACCTTGCTGAATCCCCTTTGCGCCGTGGATAAAATATTACCATAGTCGCATCCATAAGTAGCCACAAAATAGCAGTAATGGCTGCTCCCTTCCAAATTTATCTCGACTTTTTGCAGATAATCCAGCAAAATCGCAGGCAGGCCTTCCCAATAAGTCGGCATGACCACCCCGAAAATTTCCCCTTCTGGCACAGCGATGGAATACGTCTCCTGTCGTACCAATTCTTTCAGCGGAACAATCTTGTCGTTGGTTGCCTTGGCGATTTGTTCCGCCACATATTTACTGGTGCCTGTGGCACTGAAGTAGAGAATCACGTTGGCACCTTCTTACAGGCTGTACACGCTGCTTCGATACATTTGCAGCCTTTCCTCGCCGTTCTCGTCTATGGTTTCCTGCAAACGGCTGATCATGGCATCCTTATCTTCCGGCACTCTGCCGTTGATGCGCACAGGCATGGTGACATGCTCGGCGCGGAAAATGGTGGGGACGATCAGGCAGCGTATAAACTCCTGCATTTCTTCGATGCGCTCCTTCTCCGTGGCTTCGGCGAATTTTCCTTCCGACACGTCACGGGAAAGAGGGGTATCAGGGAAGAGCGTAAGTTCCGAAGCGTAAATCATGGCGGGTTTTAGCTGATTATATAGCTTTGCCGTTTCCCGTGCATGGGACAGCCCCCAGCCGTGCCCTCCCAGACCGCCCAGGAAGTTGGCAATCCATGGCATCCCTGCCTCGTCCATCTTATGACATTCATGCAACACATAATCAGCATGATAGCCCTTGTTCATACGGTCGAGCAGTTTATCGTCGCCGCTTTCCACACCGAAGTAGAAATAGTTATAGCCAGCATCCTTGAGCTGCCACACCTGCTCCACGGTCTTGTTTTTCAGGTTGTCCACCCGTGCGTAGCCGCCGATGGACTTCACTTGGGGCAGATAATGGTAAATCATCTCGGCGATTTTCAGCAAGTCCTCTGTCTTTCGGATAAAGGGATCTGCCCCCTGCAAATAAATCCGGTCAAAACTCCACCCCGAATAAGCCAATTCCTTGATATCCGCTTCTATTTCCGCCATCGGCGACAGGGAAAAGGGACTATCCTTGTAAAAGGTGCAAAACTTGCAGCTCCCATGACTGCATCCCGATGTAATCTGCAAAAATGCATCATTGGCCTCATAAGGAGGCCGGTTGATGCCACTGGAAAAATGCATATCAATAACCTCCTATTTTTCATCGAAAAACTCAATAATTTCCCCGGCTTTTCCCTCCACAAAGGCAATACGAAGGGGATAAGGCGTTTCACATGGCACAACGATATCTTTGGGAGGCATGATGATTTTCAGCCCTTCCTTGGCACAGGCCGCCATGCACTCGTCCACTTGATCGGTAGCCAGAGCGATGTGGTCAACCTGGCCGGGCTTGCGACCGGGTTCGGCATTGGCAAACAGCTCAATCACACCGCTCCCCGTGTCAAGCATTGCGCCGGCTTCAACGCCCTCGCCCCAACTCCTTAGTCTCTTCATACCCAACACGTCACAATAAAACGTGATGACATCGTCCATTTCCGCCTTGCCACAGCAACGCAAGGCCGCATGGTGCAATCCCTTCAGCAAACTCATCGACAGCCACTCCCCATAAACTACTCAACAACTATATTCCGACATTTCTTGCGAGGCTTGCTGTGAGGATAACCTCCCGCATGGTAGCCTAATGTCACAAATGCCTTTGCCTCCATCGTGTCCGGCACGCCCCATTCCTGCATAAACGCTTTTCCTTCCGGCAGGGCAAAGGTTTCCTCGGCGCGGGAAACGATGCAGGAATCAACGCCCAGCGCATGAGCCGCCAAAATCATATTCTCCGCTATACAGAAAGCATCCGCCACATTGAAGAGAAAATCCTTCTGCCCGAAAATCACACAGACCGTGGGAGCATCGTAAAAGCCATTCTTGATGTTCGGGTCATCAATGACCGATGGCTGCTCATCGGATACATGGCCGCCGATCAGTTTGCTGCGGTCAAAGGTGGAGAAGTTCAGCTTGCCAAGCTTCTTCGCCAAATCCACATTGTGCAGAGTGATAATCATACTGCGCTGGCCGCCTCCAGCGTTCGGGGCATAAAGCCCTGCCTCTACAATCTTGTCCACCAGTTCCCGCGGTACTTGCTTTTCTTGGTATTTGCGTATGGAGCGGCGCTCCT
>ERZ841120.1361-NODE-1361-length-10222-cov-2.713386_pt1 | contig 10222 bp, 5 predicted proteins | sample MGYA00519572_ERZ841120 | MGnify/ENA primary metagenome ERZ841120 (study PRJEB31850, sample SAMEA3708890) | human gut metagenome | biome: human gut; feature: human-associated habitat; material: faeces | place: China | collected 2014 ... | reverse complement strand
TGCGCCTGCGCAATGGTGGTGGGGGCATGAGGTCCTGGAAGGACCGAATACTTTGGCGGGGGTACGGATATTTCGGCAGAACAAGCAGCAACGAAGGGCACGGGATTGCCGGTGCTTCCCCGTTCTCTTGCTTGCCGCTCGTTCCATTGTTGTCAATCATTCCTGCAAAGTATCGGCTATCGCCGATGCCCCCACCACCATCCTTGCGGATGGTCCCCCGCCCCTGCAGGGCGGACTTGGCTGTGCACCTATTTTATTGTACTGCTGTTGTCTATCGTACCTGCAAAATATCGGCTGCCGCCGATGCCCCCACCACCGTGCTTGCGTACGGTCCCCAGCTGCGGCATAAGCGACCACCAAAACCGCTGAAGCGTCGGGTGCCTGCTTATGCCCCCCGGGCGGACTTTTTGGGCCGTGCGGTCCATTGGGGCCTATTCAGCAGGCGGCCGGGCCTGCTGCCCTTACGGATAAGCAAAGGTTCCTCCGGCCGCTGCCAACCTGCTCTGCACTCTTCACTCTGCACTCTGCCCTATTCCAGTCCCTCCCAGCTTCCCCCGCTTCCAGTCTCTCCAGAACAGGGCACCGATCAGCACATCGGCGGCCAGCCAGCTCAGGGGATAGCAGTACATGATGTTCCGGTAGGTGGGGTTGGCGGCATAGACGGTGGCCAGCCACAGGAGCCGGGTGCCCACGATGCTCACCAGCATGGCCAGAGCCGGGGTCAGGGAGTTGCCGAACCCCCGCATGGAGGCGGACAGGCTTTCGTAAATCGTTGACAGGAAATAGAATCCGATGATCAGATGGATCCGCATGACCCCCAGATCCACCGCTTCCTGCTCCAGTCCGAAGATCTCCAGGAAGGGCCGGGCCACCAGGAACACCAGACCGATCAAAACGCAGGTGAACAGGAAGTTCAACGTCAGGCCCCGGCCCAGCACCTTCCGGCACCGTTTCAGGTTCCCGGCCCCGAAGTTCTGGCTGGTAAAGGTGGTAATGGCCTGGCCGAAGGCGATGATAAAGGGATAGGTGTTGATTTCCAACACATAGGCCGCAGCCGAAGCCGCCATGGCCAGGGCCCCTTCGCTGTTGATGGCGGACTGGATCACCATATTGGACAGATTGAACACCATGCCCTGGATCCCGGCAGGCACCCCCACCCGGAGGATTTCCCGGATGTCATCCAGCCGCAAACGGATGGCTCCCGGATAAAAATGGAGCACCCCGTGTCCATACCGGAGCATCCGCAGCAGCAGCCCGGAACTGACGTAATTGGACACGGCGGTAGCCACCACCACCCCGGCCAACCCGAACCCCAGGAATACGGCCAGGAAATTCCCTGCAATATTCACCAGGCTGGCGGTAATGAGGGACAGCAGCGGGGTCCGCACATTCCCGTGGCTCCGGTACACGGCGGACAAAAAGTCGTAAAGAGTCATCCCCGGCATGCCCAGCAGATAGATCCGCAGGTAAAATTCCGAAGGGGCCCGGACTTCTTCCGGCACCCCCATCCAGACCATGAGAGGTCCGGCCAGGATTTCCCCCACCACCAGGATGAACAGCCCTGTCAGGAGGGCCATGAGCACGGTGGTATGGATGGCCTGGGAGGCTTCCTTCAGCCGCCTTCCTCCCAGCCGCCGGGCAATGAGCACATTGGCCCCCAGGGAAATCCCCAGGAACAGATTGACCATGACCCCGATCACCGGAGCATTGTTCCCCACTGCCGCCAGGGCTTCTTTCCCTACAAAGCGGCCCAGGACCATAATGTCCGCCGTATTGAACATCTGTTGGAGGATCCCGATAAGAGCCACCGGGATGGCAAACTGAAACAAAGGCTTTGTCAAAGAGCCTTCCAGCATGTTGATTTGCGAAGCAGCCAAGGCATTGATTCCTCTCTTTCTTGTATCATGGTATTTCTTTTATTATACACTGTACCTGGTAAAAGAAACAGACAGACGCCGTCAGTGGTATATGCCAAAATATCTTCCTATAAATTGCCTGTTCTGGTGTATAATAGATGAATACTATTGTACATTGCCATGAATTCTTCCGGTTTCTCCGGACGGTTTTGGAAATGAGGGGAATTTTTTATGGACAAGAAAAACAATACCCGGGAATTCGTTGGGCAGGAGCTGATCATCCAGCCCTTCTATGAAGCAGCCCGGAAACAGTTAGAACAGGAATGGGCCCGGGATCATAAGCTGAAATCCTGTCTGATTTATTTCAATATGACCAATTTCCGTCTCTACAATGCAGCCTGGGGCATTGAGAAGGGAAACCTCTGTCTCCGAAAAATTTTCCAGATCCTCCAGAAACACTTTCCAGGAAAGCTCCTGACCCATCTGAGTGCCGATCATTTTGCCGTCCTGGCCTCTGCTTCTGATGCCGCAGAACGGATCGACGCCGCCTGCCAGGAAGTACAGGAAATGACCTCCAACCCCAATATCCAGCTGAAAGCAGGGATCCGCTACCTTTCCAAAGATCCTTCTGTCGTGTCCCTGGATCTGGCTTTCGAAAACGATGCGGCCCTGGCCTGCAAATCCATCAGCCAGGATGCCACCCGCCATTATGCCGTCTATACCAAAGAAATGAGCCAGATCAGCCAGCTGCAGAATTACGTGCGGGAAAACTTTGCTGATGCGCTGGCTCATCACCACATCAAGCTGTACTTCCAGCCGGTGGTCCGTACTCTCACTGGCAGGCTGACCAGCTTTGAAGTGCTGGCCCGGTGGGAATCTCCGGAACATGGTCTCCTTTCCCCTGCCATTTTCATCCCGGTGCTGGAAGAGGCTCGTTTGATTGTGAAGCTGGATCAGTACATCATGGAGCAGACCGTCCTGGCCCTCCATCGTCAACAGGTGAAAGGCGCTCCCCTCCTGCCTGTTTCTCTCAACCTTTCCCGGCTGGATTTCCAGCTGACGGATCCGGTCCGGCTGCTGGATGAAGCCCTGGCCCGATACCAGCTGCCCCGGCATCTGGTGTGCCCGGAAGTCACGGAAAACGCCCTGGTCCTCCAGGACGGCTCCGTCCGTCAGGGGCTGGAACGCTTCCGGGAAACTGGTTTCAACGTATGGCTGGATGACTTCGGCAGCGGATATTCCTCTCTCAATGTGCTGAAGGATTACCATTTCCATACCCTGAAGCTGGATATGGCTTTTCTCCATCCTTTTACCCAGGCAAGCCGCACCATCCTTACCTCTATAGTCCGGATGGCCAAAGAACTGGGGATCCACACCCTGGCAGAAGGAGTGGAAACCAAAGAACAGGCAGAATTTCTCCGGGAGATCGGCTGTGAAAAGCTCCAGGGCTATTACTACGGTCGTCCCCTGCCCATGGAAGAGATCCTGCTTTTCTGTCAGGATAGGAACCTGTCCTTTGAAAGCCTCCAGGAAGCCACCTTGCTGGACAAGGCCGGCCTGGTGGATGTAAACCAGCCCACTCCCGTGGCCCTGATCTATGATGATTCGAAGAATCTCCAGTTTCTCCAGGTCAACACCGCATATCTCAGGGCCATCCGGAGCATGGGAACAGAAAACATGAAGGACCGGAACCTTTTTCTCCGCTCCCTGGATTTTCCCATGCAGCAGAGATTCCGTCAGTTTGCTGACCGGGCTGCCAAAAGCGGACAGACGGAAACCATGACCTATGTGGACAACGGCCAGTATATGCGGGCCAATTTGCGGACGGTGGCCCAGGTGGGTCCGTATTGCATCCACCGGGCAGAACTGTTCAACATCAGTCTGGATAAAGAAGCCAATGGCAGCCAGTCCGACAGTCTGGACAGCCTGCTCCGGAATATCCTGCTTGCCTATGAAGGGATCTGGTTCCTGGACAGAGAGCACCAGGTACTGAAAGTCATCCAGCCGGTCAATTCCTTTTCTCCTTTCACCAGGACCCAGAAAGACATTGGGGCAGCTTTCCGTTATTTTGCCGAATCCTATGTCCACCCCCAGGACCGGGACCGTTTCCTGCAGTTCATCGATCCGGACAGGATCCTCCAGCATACAGCCGATACCCATAGGACCAAAGAAGCAGAACCTTTCCGGGTCCTTCGCTCTGCGGGCAATTTTGACTGGCTGATCATCACCGCCCTGGTTCTGCCCAAAGCCTCTCACCGGAATATCCTTTTCTGCATCCACAAACCGCCCCTGGCTCTCCAGAAATCCCTCCATCCCATTGTGCTGAAAATGCTCAAAAGCTGCGGTATCACAGCAGAATCTTTTGTTTCCGACAGTCTGGAACAGTCCCGAGCTCTCTGGCAGTCACTGCTCCAGTACGGAAGCGGGAAGATTCTGTGGAAAGACCGTTCCCACCGGATCCAGGGAGCCAGTGAAGCCTTTGCCCGTTGGCTGGGCCTGCCGGTCAAGAGCCTTTTGGGAAAGACCACCCAGGATCTGGGCATCTGTGTGGATTATCAGGAAGCCTGTGACACTGATGATCAGGTACTGAACAACGGGCAGCCGCTCTCCGGCAGATTCTTTCATTTTGTCATCCGGCAGCAGCCCCGTCTGATCCGGGCCGATAAATTCCCTCTGTACCAGCACGGACAGGTGGAAGGGGTCATCCTGGTGTTCCATGATCTGGAAGAAGAAAAGCATAGCCATCTCCAGGAAGCCAAAGCCGCCGTCACGGATCAGGCAACCGGCCTGCTCAACTACCGGGGCATGGTCATGGCAGGGCTCCGGTATGCGGACGCCTACAGGCTCCATGGGGACGATTATACAGCCGCTCTCATAGATGTACCGGAATTCGATTCCATCGGGCTCTCCTATGGACCGGACTTCCGCCGTGATCTGCTGAAAAAGATCACCGCCATTCTCCGGGAACACCTGCCTCAGAACATGACCCTGTCCCGGATCGGCAGCTGCTGTTTCCTGCTGTTCCAAAAAGCCGCCCACATGGACGGACTCCGGGCGGCCTGCATCCAGGTGGCCAACGCCATCCATGAGATCCGTCAGGTGGATGGGTTCCCCTGTACCCTGTACATGCATTATGCCACAGTACGGGGATCTGAAGCCCGGAGCCTGGACAGCCTGCTCAATCTGCTGATCAAACGGATGAACGAATCGGAGGAGCAGCTGTATGGAAAGGCCGTGTACACGGGAGACCATTTCCTGTTTGACCGGGAAGCCTTTGACAACGATTCCCAGCTGGGGATCGTTGTCACTGATCTGAAGACCAACCAGCTGCTTTATTCCAATCCTGCCATGAAGCACTACCTGGGGCTGTCCTCCGATGCCCATGTCTCCACTTCAGGAAAGAAATGCTATGAACTGCTGGCCGGCCGTTCCACCCCCTGCTATGGATGCTGTGTGCCCCAGCTCAGCCGGAGCCATTTCCACTCCCGATTTTTCCACAATCCCCGGGCCGGCATGGATTTCCTGATTTTTGACACCCTGATTCCCTGGCATGGCAGAAACGCTCATTTTTCAGTCTGTATCGATCTGAGCCGCTACATCAATGGGGACAAGCAGGTCCGGAACCGGCTTTCCTTTGAATCCTCCATGAATGATGCCATCCGGCTGGGTATGTATGAGACCGACCCAGTCCAGGGCATCCGGCAGATGATGGCCCATGTGGGAAAACAGCTGGAAGCGGACCGGATCATTCTGGCTGAAGAGAAAAAGGACAAAGTGCAAATGACTTACTTCTGGGAAGCGCCGGGAATTCCGCCCATAAGTGAAAGTTTCCGTCCATTTCTCCGGACCGACCTGCGGTCGGTGTTCAGTCAGTTTGCCGTTCGCAACAGTTTTTCTATTCCTGATACTACAGAATTCCTACAAGACCATCCCGACTGTACCCCCCATATACCGGGCATCCGGCAGATTGCCCTGGCCCGCCTGATCCTGGACGGCCAAACCTATGGATTCATCGAAGCCGTCAATCCGTCCAAGGACAAATTTTCTCTGGCAGAAGAACTGCTGGCTTCCCTCACCCGTTTTTTCGCTATCCTGCTCCGGAACCGGAATATGATGCAGCGGTTGGAATTGCTGAGCCGCACCGACCAGCTTACCGGACTCCAGAATAGACGGGGATTCAAGGAATGCCTGGCCAGCCTGCCGGAAAACAGGAAATTTGCCTTTATCTTCGGGGACCTGAACGATCTGAAGGAAACCAACGATACCCAGGGCCATGAAGCGGGAGACCGGCTGCTCTGTGCAGCGGCCGACGTACTGCGGCAGGTGGGACAGGAAGGATTCCTGTTCCGGATGGGAGGAGATGAGTTCCTGATGATCCAGGAATTCCGCCGGATGGAAGAGGTCCCGGCTCTTATGACGGAGCTGAAGACGCATTTCCAGTCTGCAGGGATCAGCATCGCCCTGGGGTGCACCACAGCATCCACCCCCATTGAAAACATCGATACCGTGCTGAATCGTGCCGACGCCCTGATGTACCGGCAGAAAATCCGGCAGCTGACCAGGGTTCCCCGCAGGACTCCCCCGAAAATCTAACAAAGACAGAGGGCGGCAGCCACGGACTCCCGCAAAATCCATCAACGAAAAGGAGAAATGATCATGAAATTTACCACCTACACCCAACTGCCTCCGGAAGCCAAAGCTCTGCGGGAAGAAGTCTTTTGCCAGGAACAGGGATTCCAGGAGGAATTCGACAGCCAGGATCAGGCCTCACATCACGGTCTCCTGTGGGATGACCAGGAAGAAGCCGTGGGGGTCTGCCGTTTCTTCCCCGGCGAGGAACCGGGAATCTGGATCCTGGGACGGATTGCCGTGAAAAAGCGGCTCCGGGGCAAAGGCGCCGGCAGCCTGCTGGTAGAAGGCACCGAAAAAGCCGTAAAAGAGCTGGGCGGGACAGAGATCCGTCTCCATGCCCAGGTCCGGGCCAAACATTTCTACGAAACCCTGGGGTATGAGGCCTACGGTCCGATAGAACCGGACGAAGGGGTCCCCCACCAGTGGATGAAGAAGCAGCTGGAATAAAGACTGTTCCATGTTTTGGGAAAGGAGAATGTGTGCATGATCCAGGATAAAGATTTCCGTCAGCTGGCGGAGCTTTCACCTTTCGGCACCTATATGGTGACCCCGGACCGGACCATTGTCTATTGGAACCGGGCGGCGGAACAGATTACCGGCTACAGGGCGGAAGAAATGATCGGTATCCGCTGTCCGGAGACAAAGCTGGATCATATGGATGAAAATGGCCGGCCTCTGTGCAGGACCTACTGTCCCCTGTTGGCCTCCATGGACCAGAAAAAGCCCCTATCCAAAAAGCTGGTTTTCACCCATAAAGACGGAACCATGAGGGTGATCCAGGCCCATTTTGTGCCTCTCACCGATGGACAGGGGAAAATCCGGATGGTGGCAGAAATCTTTGAGGAAGTAAGCCTGCTGGACCGGGGAACCCTGATCGTCCAGAACCTGTATTCCCTGGCCTATCACGATGCCCTCACCGGGCTGCCCAACCGGATGTTCCTGGATACCCTGCTGAAAATGCGTTTTTCGGAGTACCATCGGCTCCATCGGCTGTTTGCGGTGCTGTTTGCGGATATCGACCATTTCCACGATTTCAACGGAAAGTATGGCCACCCGGCTGGGGACCGGATGCTGAAGGCCTTTGCCCACGCCGCCACCCACTCCATCCGGTCCACAGATACCCTGGGCCGCTGGGGCGGGGAGGAATTCATCGGGATCTACCCCATCAAGAACAGATCGGACATCATCCCCATTGCCAACCGGTTCCAGCACATGGTGGAACAGTCCTTCATCCACCACGAAGAACATCCCCTCCACATTACCATGAGCGTGGGGATCACCGCAGTGCAGGAAGGCGACACCCCGGAATCCATCATCCAGCGGGCGGACGATTACATGTATGAAGCCAAGAAAAAAGGACGGAATACCATTGTGCATGATGAAGTGGAATGACAAGGGGGTGTGAAAAAATTCACACCCCCGTTATCTGCCTTTTATCTCCCTGCCAGGGCCGACTTTACAATATACTTCCTGCACTGCCAGTACACCACAGCCAGCACCGCGGTGGCTATGATCCAGCTCACCGGGTAGGCCTGGATCAGGGTCAGGTAATCCCGGTGGCTGGCGAACACGGTGTAGATCCACACCAGCCGGACCCCGCAGATGCCGATCAGGGCCACAATGGCCGGGGGCAGGGAATAGCCGTAGCCCCGGAGAGCTCCGGAGAGGATATCCATGGCCCCGTTAAGGTAAAGGGTATCCCCCACCCACCAAAGCCGCAGCGCCCCCAGCCGGATCACCTGGGGATCCGGGTTGAAGAATCCGATTACATGCTCCCCGAACAGCAGGATGGGCACGGTGATGCACAGCAGGAACAGCCCTTCCACCCAGAAGGCTGCCTTGGTAGTGGCAAAGCACCGGCTCAGCTTCCGGGCCCCGTAGTTCTGGCCTACAAAGGTGGTGGTGGCCTGGCTGAACCCGTTCACGAAGCAGTAGATGTTGAATTCGATGATCACGGATGCGGCAGCCGCCGCCATGGCTGCGGTGCCCAGGCTGTTGATGGAGGACTGGATCACCACATTGCTCATGGCAAAGACCATGCCCTGGATCCCGGCAGGGAGCCCGATATGGAGGATTTTCCCCATTTCATGGCCGTTCAGCCGCATCTTGTGCCGCTGGAGCCGGATGGGCTGAGGGGTCCGGCACAGGAGCACAAACAGGATGCCGGAATTCACCGCAAAGGACAGTACCGTGGCACTGACCACCCCGGTAATCCCCCAGTCGAACACGGTCACAGACAAAAGATCCAGGGTGATGTTCAGGAGATTGGCTGCCACCAGGCTGTAGAGCGGGGTCTTCCCGTCTCCGCAGCTGCGGAAAATGGCCGCTTCGAAGTTGTACAGGGTCAAAAAGGGCATCCCCAAAAGGAAGATCCGCAGATAGGTGGCCGCCAGATCGTGGACCTCTTCCGGCACCGCCAGGATCTTCAAGGCTGGATGGGCGATCAGTTCCCCCACCGCCGTCAGCAGCACCCCCAGGCCCAGGGCCATGACAATGGCGGTCTGGACAGTCTCTTCCACTTTTTCCTGCTTCCCGGCTCCCAGATACTGGGCAATGGTCACATTGGCCCCCAGGGAGATCCCGATCAACAGGGTCACCAGGAGCCCGATCACCGGCATGTTGTTCCCTACGGCTGCCATGGCGTCCTTCCCTACAAAATGACCCAGCAGGAACACATCCGCACTGTTGAACAGCTGCTCAAAGAGCCCCATAAGTCCGATGGGCATGGCAAAATAGAACAGTTTGTCTGCAATGGAGCCATGGAGCATGTCCAGGCCCGGTTTATGGGACTGCTTCTTGGTTTCTGTCATGATTCCTTCCCCTTCCCCACAAATTTCTCATTCCGTCATCCATGCCGGGTCAGGCTCCATTCCCGGATCCGGTTCCTCACATCTTCCAGGTTCAGCACCCCCAGGGCAAAGCCTTTCTTCACCAGTTCTTCCGGCAGGTATTCATCATACTTGTCAAATAGCGGCACCTCATGGGGGTAGACCAGTTCCAGGGGGTCGATTTCCTTCTGGATTCCTTCCTCCACCACCTGAAAAAAGGTCTCCTCGTCCGCTTCCATGGTAAACTGCATAAAGAAGGGCCGGAAGGGATCCAGCTTCTTCAGCCCCAGTTTTTGGGCGCATTTCAGGTTCAGGAACCGTTCCAGGGCCAAAAAGCCATAGCTCCCCAGCCAGGGCAGAAGGCACCACATCTTTCCTCCCAACTGAATCAGAGGCTTTTCCGCCGCGCCCGAGGCTTTGGCGGTGAACCGGGCCTGCTGGAGCCGGGCCACGGCGTTTTTCATCAGATAAGGATAGGACCGGTCCTCCCGGAGCACCTGGCGCATCCTTTCCAGCACTTTTGTATGGATATCCCCGGGACATTCTCCAAAATAAGCGGGCACTTTTCCCTTCACCAGTTCGCAGTAGATCACATGGCGTTTCCGGTCCACTTCCAACACCCGCCACACATGACCGGCCAGGGCGATCTTTTCTCCCGGAGGAGGAGGCGCCACCACGGTGCCCAGTTCCTGGGAATCGCACCGGACGGTGAACTCCTCGTTTTCCTGGAACACGGCGTAGAACTTAAAGTTGTTAATGATGCGCTCGCCCGCGAGACCCACGATGAGCCCGCCACCCTCGGTGACTTGGATATGGTCGATGGTAATGAGGTGACGCAGCAACACGCGATAGTCATCGGCCGAGATGCGATGGAAATAGCTGAGTGTGAGCACGCGCTGGGCAAGC
>ERZ841120.1360-NODE-1360-length-10253-cov-9.393410_pt1 | contig 10253 bp, 10 predicted proteins | sample MGYA00519572_ERZ841120 | MGnify/ENA primary metagenome ERZ841120 (study PRJEB31850, sample SAMEA3708890) | human gut metagenome | biome: human gut; feature: human-associated habitat; material: faeces | place: China | collected 2014 ... | reverse complement strand
GTCAGCTCGCTGCCCTTGCAGAAGAAGGGAATCTTGAAAAGATCAAAGCCTATCTCTCCGGTGCGGTTTCCAGAATTCCAAGTCTTGAAATGCACTTCTGCGAAAACCGGGCGGCAGACAGCGTGGTCGGGTATTACTGCGCACTTGCCAAACGGGAGCAGATCCCATTTTCCGTGCAGCTCGATCTGCCGGAATGTCTTCCTGTAGACGAGATCGATCTGTGCCTGGTTCTCTCGAATCTGCTGGAAAATGCGCTGGAAGCCAGCCTGCGTACTGCACCTGCCCGACGCAGAATCGAGCTGACCGCCTGTCTGCATGGCAACAGTCTGGCACTGATTCAGGTTGAAAACACCTATGACGGAGTCATCCGCGAAAAAGGTGGCGTATTCCAGTCCTCCAAGCGAAAAGGAGACGGCGTCGGACTTCAGTCCGTCCGTCACATCGCAGAAAAATCCGGCGGGGTGAATACGGTTACCTATCAGGACGGCCTGTTCTGTGTAAAGGTCATGCTCTGCGGGTAGTTATGCCCTGCCTTTCCAAAACGGCACGACCACAGATTTCAACATTCTCGCCTCCGGCAATCTCTGAACAAACCGGATCGTCGTTTTTGCAAAGATGTTAGATTTTACCGTATCCCAATCCGCCAGCTTTACGATCTCGGCTGTGTTGCTTTCAAAATCAAACCGAAGCTCACCCCATTCGCCGTCGCTGTCCGCCTGATACAAGTAGACAGCGGCGGCTATTCTTTTGTTCTTTTTTCGCATATCGGTTTGTTTCAGTGTCACGGTATACAGACCCATGATTATGAAATCTTCGACTGCACTGTGCAACGACTACAGCATGGTCTCTATAAACCTTGTGGGGCCAAATTCAGCGAGAAACATATGAAAAACGAGCAGACCGGCGCTCAATGCCGGTCTGCCCGTTTGCTATGTATTATTGCTGCGCTTTCAGGTGCTTCACGGCGGCGTCTACCAGTTCCAGCTTCTGCTCCGTGGAACAGGGCAGCTTCTGGATGGATTTCAGCGCCTGCTCGGACTGGAACTTCGCCAGCTCCTGCCCAAGCTCCTGCCGAGCCTGCTTTGATTTCGGGAAGATCAGAAATACGTCCATGGCTGCCCTCCGTTCCAGAGCGTTTCCTGCTTCAATTTATGCGTGTGTTCCGGCGGCTATGTAGACAGATAGAACCTGTTTTCTTGATTGTGTTCTCCTGTTCTATAATGAAAATAGTCCTTCTACGAACCAGTTGCTGAAATTTTCCGTGAATTGTTAGTAACTGCCTTAAACATTTTCACGCAGCATTTCTCTGAGCTTCTCTAACGCACTTCCTTTGTAATAGTGGACCGTACACCTCTTGACACCGAAAGCCTTTTCAAACTCGCGCTCGGTCATAGGATCATCTGATAAATACAGATGGGTGATTACTTTCTGCTCAATTTCCGACAAATGGCACATTGCATCGAGCATATTCTCCGTGAGAATGCTGCGAAGGACATCGTCCTCCACATGGCAATCCGGGTTCTCCAGCAAGGCCTCTCCATTTACTTCCCAATTCTCAGCGTTAGGAGAACCATTGTAGGAAATCACCTCGATGCCCAATGCATTCATGGTTTTCTGTAGATAACAGGCCCTGTTGTTTTCACGCTTCCACTCTTTTGCGGTTTGACTGTCAACTTCCATATAGATGATCGGTTCGCCGGACTCGCCGCCGGGAACCCTGGCGATATTCTCCTTGCGGGACTTCCCATCTGCCGTTTCCATAAAACGAGCAAATTCATAGCTGCTCATCTTTTCCCAATTATCCGGTCCGTCTTTGGTTCGATCTTTCTTGATCCAGAATTCCTTCTTCATGATTCGTAGCTCCTTGTTTTGAAATTTGGTTTGTTGGTTGAAATCCAAATTTCGGAGCTACGGATATCGGCCTATGTAGCAAAGCCAGGCATAAAACATAAAGGTCCTTTCCCAAGCGCGAGCTTTGAGAAAAGACCTTCTAACGCAGTACGAAGCAAAACCGTGCAAAAAAGCGCCGCAGAAATCGGAAAGAGACATCAGGATACAATGATCCTGTAATTTGTCTCAATCCGGCTTCGTACGGCGCTTGGAAGTTTTTCAGCCCTTTACGGGTCCTGCTCCGCTTGCACGATTAGAAATCGTATTGTTTTCAGATATTCAGTTATAAGTTATCTGGTGACGTTCCGCTTGCGGTTATCGAAGCGGATATACCTATGGTGCCGATGCTGCCTTCTGAAGTAGGCCAGGTTGATGGGACCTTCAAACTTACATTTGCGGCATTTCACTTCTGCGTGACCGGTACGGTCAGCGTACACACCAAGGATGCGAAAGCTGCAGATTGGGCAGTTAAGGTTCCTCTTTTCCATGGATTCTACTTCCATGCGTGACAGTTCCAATTTCCGGAGCACCTCGTCGCTGGGCGTACCGAAACGTGCGTCATACTGAATCATATGGATGCCTTCGGGAAAAGAGCGTGGTCAATATATTCTTCGATCGGTCTGCATTCCAGCAGCCTCAGTTCTCTGAGCCGGTTGACAAGTGCCGAATAAGATACGCCAAGCGCATCCGACATGGACTGAAGCCTGATCTTTGTATCCGGTGCAAAGATGCCTTCGGTATAGTAGACGATCGGCTGTCCGTTGTTATACTTTTTCAACGCTCGGCCCACCAGGAAAGACGGCATTAAAACAGCGGCACCCAGTCTGTTGGTCAAGGTTTCGTTGAGAGAAAACATCTTTGCCAGTTCCTCACCGGAATAATGGAACGCATGATCATACTCATTGTGAAAGCAGGCCGTTTGCATAGGCACATGCCTGTTCAGAATAAAATGCGCTGCCTCATGGGCGAGTGTAAAGCGCCTGCGGCCGCTTTCGTCTGAGCGCTGAAGAAAGCGCTCGATTACGATCGTGTCTTTCGGGAACACGACCGGGGTTTTCTTTCCGGCTCTATAGACGATCAAAGGGGTTATGCCGTCTGAAAGAAAGCCTATTTTGCTGGGATCATCCTCCGCAAAGGCTTCGTACAGAATCGGCAGCTTCAGAAAGTCGGTAATGAAGCCCTCAATGTCGAAACAACTGGAATTCCACCGATGGGTATTGCCGGTATATTTCTTTGCGAGGCCTTCGCCAAGAGCGTCAAGCTCCTGAAACGATGTGTAAGTTTTCATGTCCACAACCTCCTTAGCCTGAATCCACGTACCACCGTGCATCAAGCTGGTATAAATATTTTTCCGCACTACCGATTAATACCGTGTAGCGAATTCCTTCATATTCACCATTGGAGGCCGGGCAAGCGTGTATGACGCGGCGAATCGGAAATTCGCGGCCGTCAAGCCAAATAATCTTCTTGGGTTGTGCCGAGCCATCTTCCAGAACCAGGCACTCCACTCTCACAAAGGTCCTGTTCAATTGGTTCTCCTCTCCTATGTCACAGGGATTTGATTACATGCTTTGCAACACCCTGGACGATCAAGTCCCGTACGCGAATGATTTTTCCCGGATAGACTTCTTCGTTTTGGTACTCAAGAATTGCGTAGCCTTCCTCATCCAGACCGCCGAAGCGTTTCAGCGTATTTTCGTTATCTCCGATCAAGGCAACAACGATATCGCCGACCTTTGCGGTTTCCTGCTTTTGAATAACAACAAGATCCTTTTCATGTATACCGGCATCCTCCATAGAGTCTCCTCTGGCACGGAGAATATAAAACGCTCCGCTGCCGAACAGAGATTCCGGGAGCTTTACATACTCCTCGACACATTCTTCTTCAGAGGTTGCCTCGCCGCACGGAATGGACCCGACAATTGCGGCACGGGAACCGTTCAAATTGATCCGATTCATTTTGCTGGTGCGTATTTCACCTTTTTCATACGCAATGTCATGATTCTCGGAAAGATAAACCAAGTACCTGTATGCGGATGAACGCGAAATAAAAAATGCTGATGCAATCTCGGTCGTGGTAGGCGTTCTTTCTTCAGCAATATAGAATTCATTGATGTAATCGTGAATCTGCTTCATTAATTTCGGATCACGGCTTCTCATTGCAACGCCTCTTTTTGCTTTATTTTGGAGCAGCTTGCTCCGGTAATGCAAATTATACGCATCGGCCAGAAAAGTTCAATAGGCCAAGCCCCCAGGTGTAGCCCGTATAAACCATGTAATTTCCTAGCGCCATGAAAATGTCGCTTACAAGCGACACCATTCCCATGATTACCGCTTTCACAGGAATCTCGCCCTTCGCACGAATCACTTTGATTGGTGCAAAGGGCTTTTTTCTTATCTCAGAGCAGACGGTGAATTATTTTGAGAAAGTCACTAACAATTTTCGAAAGAATTCAGCAACTGGTTCGTAGAGAGGCAAACAACCTCTCGGGCACCTTGACAATGGAATACCATTCATCAGATACGTTACCTGAGCTCCGAGCCGGAGGTCGGTACGCCAAGACCTATCTGCCGCTCTGGCATTAGCGGAATGTAAGGTGGTGAGCGGTTCCGAGACCTGGCCGAAATATCCGTTGGCTACGGATAAGGCGATGACAGGCTCAGGCGATCATGATACTTCTCTACGGAGCTGGCGGAGGACCCGGCAGGGGTGAGATTCCCATGGAACCGATTTGCTATCGGGCGTCTGATGACTTCCTTTTCTGCATTTAGGGTTCGAGGAAAAATGAAATGCAGCGACGAAAGCCCCAAAGGATGCTTTGAGGCTTTCGTGGATCAGCAATGATTCAAAAACTGCGAAAGGAGGAAGCCAATGGACAATTGCAAAGTGATTGCCATTACAAACCAGAAGGGCGGCGTCGGTAAGACAACTACGACCGTAAACCTTGGTGTCGGCCTGGCATGCAACAGGAAAAAGGTACTTCTTATCGATGCAGATCCGCAGGGCAGCCTGACCATCAGTCTGGGGATCAAAAATCCCGATGCACTGGATGTGTCTCTTGCCACTGTTATGGACGCAGCGATTGAAGACAGATCTATGGATGAGAGCGCAGGCATTCTGCACCACGGGGAAGGCGTAGATATTCTTCCCTCAAATATTGAATTATCCGGCATGGAAACCGGGCTTTTCAATATTATGAGCCGGGAATATGTTCTCAGGAACTATATCGATTCGGTCCGGAAGAATTACGACTATATCTTCATCGACTGCATGCCTTCTCTGGGAATGATGACAATCAATGCGCTGGTTGCCGCAGACAGCGTGATCATACCGTCGCAGCCAAGCTTTCTGTCTACAAAGGGCCTGAATCTGCTCCTTCACTCCATCAGTAAAGTGAAACGGAGCATCCATCCAAGCCTCAAAATAGATGGAATCCTGTTTACGATGGTAGACAGCCGCACGAACAATGCGAAGGACATCATAGAAACCCTTCGTGATACGGTGGGACAGAGTATCCGGATCTTTGATACCGAGATTCCGCACTCCGTCCGTGCGGCAGAATGCAGCCTTACCGGTGAGAGCATCTTTGCCCACGACAAAAACGGTAAGGTTGCTGCGGCCTATGAAAATCTGACGAAGGAGGTGGAACAACTTGAGAGAGCGGCCCAAACTCGACTTAGGAATGACCGGGTACGATGAGATGTTCATGAACGATCAGGAGCGTGCCGAAAACAGGCTCCCGAAGATTTTTGACATCCCCCTGACCGAAATCGACGACTTTCCCGACCACCCCTTCAAGGTCCGTCTGGATGAGGACATGGAGCAGCTGGTGAAGAGCGTCAAAAACCGTGGGGTCATTACTCCCATCACCCTTCGCCGGAAGGAGGACGGCCGCTACGAGATCGTGTCCGGTCACCGGCGCAGAAAGGCTTGCGAGCTGGCAGGTCTTGAAACCGTACCGGCAGAGATCAAAGAGCTGACCCGGGATGAAGCCATTATTCTGATGGTGGAATCCAATCTGCAGCGTTCCGTGATCCTGCCGAGTGAAAAAGCATTTTCGTACAAGATGCGGTTGGAGGCGATGAAACGGCAGGGACAGCGCACGGATTTAACTTCATCCCCAGTGGGGATGAAGTCCGATGGCAAGCAGTCTTTGGATATTATCGGAGAAGCCGTTGGTGATAGCAGAAATCAAGTTCACCGCTACATCCGCCTCACCGAGCTTGCTCCAGAGCTCCTCGATCTGGTGGACGAAGGAAAAATCGCCATGCGTCCTGCTGTAGAACTCAGCTATCTCAACGACGAGGAGCAGCAGGATCTGCTTCCGGCTATGGAACTGGCGGATGCCACACCTTCCCATGCGCAGGCCATCAAGATGCGCAAATTCTCTCAGGACGGCAAGCTCACGCCGGAGGTCATTGAATCCATCATGTGTGAAGAAAAGCCTAACCAGAAAGAAAAAGTCAGCATCAGGTACGAAGATGCAAGAAAGTATATTCCTTCCAGTGTTCCCTACAAAGATACCGGTGCGTTTATTCTGAAAGCGCTGGAATATTATCACCGGCATCTGGAACGTATGCGGGATGACGCAAGATAAAACCATATCGCTGCACCGTGGGGGTAGTGCGCCCTTTTACAGGCGGCACTGCGCTCCCCCCTCTCACACTCTCCCCCTAATCAAACAAGCTGTTATTACCGGCTGAAAGAAGAGTAAAGGCGCAGCTTTGACAAGGCAGTGCCGGATCGGTAGGATAAAGCAAAAACGGAGGATCAAATCATGAGAAAATTGCCGCTGATCTTTTTGCCGCTTCTGCTGATCGCTCTTTCGGCCTGTTCCCGCAGCCCTTCGCCGCCGACGGCTGAACCGCCGGTGCTGGCTACCCAGCCGACAGAGCAAACGACGATACCGCCGGAACAAATCAACGAGCCGGGACAAGAATCGTCTTCTCAGCCGGTGACAGAACACCTGCCGGAACCAACAGCACCGTCGGTTACCGAACCGGCTTCCACCGCTGCGGCAGCGGACACGCCCCCCAATACGGAGCCTGCATCCCAGCCCCCGCAGCCTACGGAGCCGCCTGCCACAAAGTCACCGGCAGCACCCACACAGCCGGAGCCAACAACAGAACCGCACGCCCCGCCGGAGACAGCGCAGCCGACAGAAGCCCCATTCGACATCGACTACTGGATCGGCTATGCGCAGACCGTCGCCACGGAAAAGGGGCTGGTTCTGGAACCATCGGCCGTGGACTGCTGGGACAACCCCATCTCCGCAAATCCAAACTGCATTTACCTGGAGCGAGACATCACCGCCCGACTGAACCGCTATGCCGGTGACGGGGACATTACCGATGTCTGGATCTGGTACGAATGCGTGGGAGAAAACCGGTACCTGATCTACATCGGATACGCATAAAACAAAACATTCTGAAATCAGCATCGTGGAAACACGGTGCTTTTTTCATGCATGAAGGAGGAAACATGAAGAAAAAACTTAAACGAGGAATGTCGGGACTGCTGGCTGCCCTGCTGACATTCACAGCTGTCTTCGGCAGCGGCGTGACGGCATTGGCCGCCTCGCCCTCCGGAGCAACCTCAAAATCCTACTCCGTCGCTTTCCCCCGGGACGGAGACGCCAACCAGATCTATTCCGAGGACGTCTGGGGCCACAGCGCCAAAACCTATATGAACGGCTGGTCCACCTCCGAGTCCACCACAACCACCGTCCACTGCATGGACAGCTTCGATGGTCAGGTGGTCTACTGCATTGAGTCCAGCGCCCCCCGCAGCATGGGCGAGACCTTCACCGGCTTCGGCGAGGACTTCTGGGACAACTACCCCAGCAGCCTGAACCACACCATCGGGCCGGATGACATCAAGGTGCTGCTGGGCCGTATCATGCAGTATGGCTATCAGGGAAATCTTTCCACCTCGTGGCGCTCCCAGAATGCAGCGGATGCAGACCGCATTGCCCACGCCTACGCCACGCAGATCCTGGTGTGGGAGACCATCGTCGGCGAGCGTGACGCAGACTTCCACCACGTCAGCACCGGAGGCTATGACACGGTGAAGTCCCTCGTCAGTACCGGTCATCCCCTCTATCAGCAGATCTGCGATTATTACGACAGCATCGTGTCCGGGGTGCAGAGCCATACCGTGGTGCCCAGCTTCATGGCCAGAAGTGCAGGCAAGGCGCAGAATGTGGAGCTGGAATGGGACGGCAAACAGTATTCTGCCGCCCTGACGGATACCAACGGTGTGCTGTCCCGCTTCCGCTTTACGGCCAATGTCACCGGTGTGAGCTTCAGCGTCAGCGGCAACCAGCTGACGATCACCGCCAAGGAAGCCCCTGCGGATGCTGTGCAGATCACAGCCACCAAAGGGCAGATGCGCAGCGGCGTTATCGTCTGGACCGACGGCAACATCGGCGGCGGAAAGCAGGACACGGTGACCTACAGTGCCTCCGTCAGCGACCCTGTCACCGCTTATCTCAACCTGAAGGTCAGCTACGGCAGCGCCAGAATCGTCAAAACTTCCGAGGACGGCAGGGTGGACGGCATCACCTTCACCATTACCGGCGAGGGCGTCAATCAAGCCGTCACCACCGACCGAAACGGCGAAATTCAGATCGACAATCTGATGCCCGGCATTTATACCGTCACCGAGCAGAGCTATGACAAGTATGTGCCCCAGGAAAGCCACCGTGTCACCGTGCTTGCCGGGCAGACGGCGATGGTTTCCTTTAACAATGTGCTCCGCCGCGGTGATCTGACCGTGACCAAGACCTCCGAGGATGGGCTGAATCAGGGTGTGAAGTTCCACCTTTTTGGAACCTCTCTCAGCGGTCTGAACGTGGATGAATTTGCTGTCACCGATGAAAACGGTGTGGCGACTTTCCGGGATGTGCTCATCGGCACCGGCTATACGCTGGAGGAGATCGATACGGCGGAGCGCTATGTGGTGCCGGACAGCCAGACCACCGCCGTGGAGTGGAATACGGTCACCAACAGGAGCGTTTCCAACATCCTGAAGAAGTGGAACGTCACCGTGACCAAATCTGACCGTGAGACTGGCACGGCGCAGGGCGACGCCTCTCTGACCGGTGCGGCCTACGGTATTTTCAAGGACCAGCAGCTGGTGGACACCTACTATACCGACGAGAACGGTCAGTTCACCACTTCCTACTACGTCTGCGGTGACGACTGGACCATCCGGGAGCTGAGCCCTTCCGAAGGCTACCTGCTGGACGGCACGGTCTATTCCGTTGGCGCAGAGGCAGAGCATTACACCATCGAGCGAAACAGCGCTCCTGCCGTGGATGTGACCGAGCAGGTCAGCAAGGGCAGCATCGCCATCCTCAAGCACACCGACAACGGCGAAACGCAAATCGAAACCCCGGAAAGCGGCGCAGAGTTTGCTGTGTATCTCAAGTCCGCTGGCAGCTATGAGGCGGCGAAGGACACCGAACGGGACGATCTTGTCTGCGATGAAAACGGCTTTGCCCAGACCAAGGACCTGCCTTACGGCGTGTACACCGTCCATCAGGTGTCCGGCTGGGAGGGCCGTGAGATGATGCGCGACTTTGATGTGTTCGTCCGTGCTGACGGCGAGACCTACCGCTATCTCATCAACAACGCCAATTTCCGTTCCTTTATTAAGGTCGTCAAGGTGGATGCCGAGACCGGAAAGGCCATTCCCTATGCCGGGGCGGGCTTCCAGATCTACCGCCCGGACGGCTCGCTGGTCTCCATGACCTTCACCTATCCGGAGGTCACCACCATAGACACCTTCTACACCAATGAGGAAGGTTTTCTCATTACCCCGGAGAAGCTGGAATACGGCAAGGGTTACACCCTGAAGGAAGTTTCTGCACCCTACGGCTATGTGCTGCGTGCGGAAGGCGTCAGCTTTGATGTGACCGAAGACAACTCCACCGAGGAAAACGCCGTGAAGATCGTGGAGGTCAAGCTGGGCAACTACGCCCAGAAGGGCGTCATCAAAATCTCTAAGTCCGGTGAGGTGTTTGCCTCCGTGACGGAGTCCGACGGAATCTATCAGCCGGTCTATGCGGTGCAGGGGCTGCCCGGTGCCGTCTATGAGATCAAGGCTGCAGAGGACATATTTACCCTGGACGGCACCCTGCGGTATCGCGCCGGTGAAGTGGTAGACACCGTGACCACCGGCGAGGACGGCCCGGCCGAGAGTCAGCCGCTGTATCTGGGCAAGTATGAGATCACGGAGATCCAGGCTCCCGACGGCATGGTACGGAACACCGAGCCCTACACCGCCGAGCTGGTCTATGCCGGTCAGGAAATTGAGATCACCGAAACGGCTGCCAGCTTCTGCAATGACAGACAGAAGG
>ERZ841120.1358-NODE-1358-length-10277-cov-5.289376_pt1 | contig 10277 bp, 6 predicted proteins | sample MGYA00519572_ERZ841120 | MGnify/ENA primary metagenome ERZ841120 (study PRJEB31850, sample SAMEA3708890) | human gut metagenome | biome: human gut; feature: human-associated habitat; material: faeces | place: China | collected 2014 ... | reverse complement strand
CGGTGAATGCATAAGCTACATGCGCCGCAGCGGTATTGCCGTCCATAGACTGTTTTGCTCTGGGCATTTTTCTTCCTCCGTTTTCATTAGAGTGTATTGCATTTCCGCGCGGGTTTCATGCCGCACGGGCCCACGTTTATCTGTTTGGCGGCCTGTAGTTTGCTCCGGGCGCACTGATAGATAAACGCTTTTGCATAGCTTTATTGTACCAAAAAACGCCCCCATTCGTAAAGGGGTTTTATTTAGAATATTGCACAGATTTTTTTGTCCGATGTGTACATTTTGACCATTTTCACCAAATGGCAGTTTTTTTACCCTTTTTGCAGGGACATTTTCTGGACTGTTATATTTTTATCAATCGTAAGTATGCTTATTTTTGAATGTCAATGACAGTTAACATAGACTCACCGACCTGAAACTGCACCCGGTAACCGCCAAAATCCATGGCATATACACGGTCCGGGTCATGCTGGTAGGCCGGGCGTGGATCGTTTTTCAGCACACCTAACAAAGCGGCCCGCTTATTTTCCGGCAGTTTATCCAAAAGTGGCTGCGGGCACTGTACTTCCAGCGCGTAAGCAGCTGTCTGCTCGGTAAAGCCGCCGCGGGCTTCGGGGTGGGCATCCACGTAAGGCAGGTAGGGCTTGATGTCAAAGACCGGCGTGCCGTCCAAAAGGTCGGCCCCTTTTACCAGAATGTCGCCGTTCTCGATGCCCGACAGCTCCACGCAGGAAAGACCCAGTGCATTGGGCCGGTAAGGGCTGCGGGTGGCAAACACACCGCGCCGGGCGTTTCCGCCCAGCCGGGGCGGGCGCACGGTGGGCCGCCAGCTTTTGCCCGCGGCATACTCGGCCGCCACCGTCGAGAACTGCCAGATCAGCCACAGATGGCTGTAGCCTTCCAACCCCACCAGCGCGTTGGGGTCGCGATATTCCGGTTCAAACACGATGCGGGCGGTCAGCTCCGGCACCAGGCCGCTTTGCCGCGGGATGCCAAATTTATCGGTAAAGTCACTTTTTATATGAGCAATAGGACGGATGATAGTCTCCACGGTAACACTCTCCCCTCTTTTTCCTATTATTATATAAGAAACGGGTCCATATTTCAAATTTTTACATCTCGCTATCTTCCTATTTTTTACGTTTTATGGTAAAATAGACACATCTTACGAAAAGGGGGCGAATCTTTGGCACCCATCATACGAACCGAAAAACTGCGCAAAGTCTACGCTGTTGGAAAAGAGCGCGTTGTAGCGCTGAATGACGTAGACCTTGCGATCGAAAAAGGCGAATTTTGCTGCATCGTCGGCCAATCCGGCAGCGGTAAGTCTACCCTGCTGAACCAGCTGGCCGGGTTGGAAAAGCCCACCCGCGGCAAAGTTTTCATTGGCAAACACGAGATCAGCGCCATGAACGAAACCGAATTGGCGCAGTTCCGGCAGCAGCATCTGGGGTTTATCTTCCAGAGCTACAACCTGCTGCCCACGATGACCGCCGCAGAAAATGTCGCATTACCGTTAATGTTTAAGGGTATCGACAAAAAGACCCGCCTAAAGCTGGCCCGCAAGGAACTGAAAAGCATGGGCCTGCTTGGCCGCGCCAACCACCTGCCCACTGAGATGAGCGGCGGCCAGCAGCAGCGTGTGGGCATCGCCCGTGCCTTTGTCAGCAATCCCAAGGTCATTTTTGCTGATGAACCTACCGGCAACCTGGACTCCAAAACCAGTAAGCAGGTATTGTACCGCATGCTGGAGCTGACCAAGAACCAGCAGGTCACTTTCGTCATGGTCACCCACGAGCCGGAACTGGCCGAATGTGCGGACCGGGTCGTGACCATTTTGGACGGTAAAGTCTGCTCCAACGTGGTGCAGGACGAGGCCACCAAAACCCGCAACCGTGAAGGACTGTTTGCCGACCTGCAGGGCGATATGTCCATCGGAGGCGACGCGGCAAAAGAAAAAAGTAACTGATATATGGAGGTTTTACCTTGAAACGCTTATTTTCCCTGTTGATGGTACTTACGCTGGCGGCAGCGCTCTGCCTGCCTGTCTGGGCGGACGACAGTAACCCTGATTCCGGCATCAACAAAGGCGGCGATACTTCGACCGTGACCACAGACAACCAGGGCGTTTATGTCACCGGCTACACCGTGACCACCCCCGCAGGCGGCGAGATCACCACGCTAAACGTGGGCGATCAGGTCAACATCGTGCTGCAGGTGGTGGACCATTCCTCGGCCCGGTATGCCGTAAAGGCCGAAGACATTGTGGCCCGCATCAATTCTTCCATCTTTACTTACACCGGCACCGGCGAAATTGGTCAGCTGTTTGAAGGCAACGACGACCCTGACCAGACCCGCAAGGACCCCCAGTACAATTATTACAGTTATGTGCTGTTGTTCCGCGATGTCATCTACAACGGCGGCGGCAATACCCTGCCCATCAACCTCAGCTATCTGGATACCAGCAAGCCGCTGCAGCAGTTCAGCGTAACGCTGGGCCAGTGTGTGGACAAAGACCAGGCCACCACACCGAACCTCATCGTCCGCACCTCCAATTATGGTGACGCCGTAACGGCGGGCACCGCCTTTACCCTCTCGCTGGGCCTGTACGCCACCGACGGCAACGAGGCACTGAACGACGTCATCGTCTCGCTGACCCTGCCGGAGAATATCTCGCTGGGCGGCGGCAGCCTGTCCAACTATGTGGGCAGCATGGCGGCCAAGTCGATGCAGAATATCACCTTCTCGGTGCTGCCTGCCGCCGGTTTTACCGGCACAGTGGCCGATATTACCGTAAACATGACCGGCACCGGCGCTATCTCCGGCAAGGCAGTCAGTTCCACCACCGCTATCTCGGTGCCTATCAGCCAGCCCGACCGCTTTGAGGTAGGCCAGCTGCAGTTAAGCTCCGAATCCATCATGGTGGGCGAGACCGGCAGCGTGACCCTGAGCTACGTCAACAAAGGCAAAAACGCCATCGGCAACCTGGAAGCCCGCCTGACTGGCACCAACCTGGGCGGCGAAAACTACCAGTACCTGGGCAACCTGAATGCCGGCACCGAGGGCAGCGTCGACTTTGACATTACTCCCGACGCCGCCGGCAACATCTCCGGCGTTATTACCCTGAACTACGAGGATGCCAGCGGCAACCCGCGCACCATCAGCAAAAATTTTACCGCTACAGCGGAAGAAATGAACTACGATGATTACATGCCGGATTCCGATTCCAATATGGACGAACCCCAGCAGACCGGCATGCCGGTTTGGGGCTGGGTGCTGATCGTAGTCTGTGTGGGCGTTGTGGTGGCTGTTATCGTGGTCGTGGTGCTGCGCAAACGCAAGAAGGCCAAGGCCCTGGCTGCTTTGGATGAGGACAGCGATGAAGATATCTGATGAGATCAGTCTTTCGGCGCGAAATCTTTTACGCCGCAAAGGCCGTACCGCGCTGACGCTGGTGGGTGTCGTGATTGGCACCTGCATGGTTGTGCTGATGATTTCCCTGGGAATTGCCCAGAACCAGGCCAACGATGAGATGATCCAGAGTTGGGGCGACCTGACCCAGATTGAAATTTACGGTGGCGGCATTTCTGTCGGCAGTGACGGCAAAGCAATCAAGCTGGACGATGCCGCGCTGACGCAGATCCGTGAGCTGAACAACGTGCTGGCGGCCACCCCGTTTACCAACCCTTACAATTTGCAGGGCACGGTCTCAGCCGGGCGCAATGGCCGGTATGTATCGGACATTGGCAACATTACAGCGCTGGATCCTGTGGCTCTGGAGCCGATGGGCTTTGCACTGGAATCCGGCCGGTGGCTGGACACGACCGTCATCAATGCGCAATCCAAAAAAATCCCGGTCCTGGTCTGTGAGTACACCGGCTACAATTTTTACGACAGCCGCCGCAGCAATAACAGCCCCAAGCGTTACCGCTGGCAGGGCCAGACCGATGCCAACGGCAACGAGTTGCCGCCATTTGTGGACGTCGACAAGGACAAAATGACCTTGACCATCACCAACGGCGACGACATCAACCCCAAGACCCAGACCTGGGAATTGGAAGTGGTGGGCAAGCTGCAGCAGGATGCCTCCAAGGGTTGGTGGACCCAAAGCGGCATTATCATGAGCATGCAGAACCTGAAAGTGATCGAGGATGCCTACAACAAGATGGCCAAGATCAAGGACACCGATTCTTCCTACGATCAGGTTTACGTCAAGGTCGACGACCTGAAAAATGTGGGCGACGTGGAAGAAGCCATCCATGACCTGGGCTTTCAGAACACCTGGTCCTCGAACCAGCAGCGGGAGGACATGCAGAAGCAAGTCTTCCGCAGCCAAATGATTTTTGGCGGTGTAGCGGCTGTTTCCCTGCTGGTGGCGGCCATCAACATCATCAATACCATGACGATGGCGATTTATGAGCGCACCCGGGAAATCGGCGTGATGAAGGTCCTTGGCTGTGAGATCAATAACATCCGCACAATGTTCCTGATGGAAAGTTCCTGCATTGGCTTTATTGGCGGCGTGCTGGGCGTGCTTATCAGCCTGCTGGTCAGTTTCATTTTGAACAACCTGACCACGATCATGGCGTCCTTTGGCCAGTACGTAGACCTGTCCGGCATCATGGGCGGGTATGGGGCATCCAGTTCGACCATCTCCATCATCCCACCCTGGCTGATGCTGGGTGCCCTGGTGTTTGCGACTTTGATTGGCCTTGTCTCCGGCATCCTGCCTGCCAACAAAGCCGTAAAAATCAGTGCCCTGGAGGCCATCCGCCACGACTAACCTACTTTCTTTGAAAAAAAGCAGACAAAGAAACTTTACTATTTCCATCACAACAGGTTTGTGGCTTGGGTAACAAAATAAGAGGACGATACAGTTTCATGCACTGTATCGTCCTCTTTTATTCTATTGAAAGTTTCTTTGGTTACTTTCTTTTCAAAGAAAGTAACATAACCCTCGTTTATTCCTCGTCGCTCGGTGTGCTCTCCTCGGCGGCTTCCTGGGCGAGTTCTTCGGCTTCGATGGCGGCCAGTTCCTCGGGGGTCGGGTCGGTTTCGCCCTCGTTGTCGATTTGGACGGTCTCGGCCTCGTTGTCGCGGTCCACGCGGGCTACAACGGCTACCTTATCACCCTCAGCCAGGCGCATGACACGCACACCGCTGCCGTAACGGCTCTGAGTGTTGATGTCAGCTGCATGGATGCGGATGAGGATTCCATTCTGGCTGATCAAAATCAGGTCGTCTGTATCGTCCACGATCTTGATGCCGGCCACGCCGCCGTTGTTGTAGTTACGGATACCCAAACCACCGCGGTTGGTGATGCGGTAATCATCAATGCGGCTGCGGCGTCCCTTGCCTTCTTCGGTAATGGTCAGCACGCTGGCACCTGGGCGACATACACCGGCTCCAATGACATAGTCTCCCTCTCGCAGCTTGATGACGCGCACACCGTGGCCGGTACGGCCCATAGCGCGGGCGCCACTCTCGGTAAAGTGGATGGCGGCACCATCGTGGGTGGCAACGATGATTTCATCGTTGCCCTTGGTCAGGTGGCTCCAGACCAGGCTGTCGCCCTCGTTCAGGGCAATGGCGATCAAACCCGCTTTGCGAATGTTACGGAACTGGGACAGCGGCGTGCGCTTAATGAGGCCCATTTTAGTGACCATCGTGGCGTAGGTGTTGTCCTCGTCCACATCGGCGGCCTGCTGCAGCATCAGGGTGACTTTTTCGCCCTCCTGCAATTGCAGCAGGTTGACGATGTGGGTGCCCTTGGCAGTGCGGCTGCCCTCTGGTACCTGGTACCCCTTCAGGCGGTAGACGCGGCCCTGGTCGGTCATGAACAGCATATAATCATGCGTAGAACCGACAAAAAGTTCCTCAGTAAAGTCGTCGTCCTTTTGGGTCATGCCCTGCACGCCGCGGCCGCCGCGGTTCTGTGCCTGGTAGGTGTCCAGCGTGGTACGCTTGATATAACCCTCGTGGGTCAGCGTGAAGACGCAGGTCTCCTCGGGGATCAGGTCCTCAATGTCGACCTCGCCGGAGACAGCCTCGATGGAGGTGCGGCGCTCGTCGCCGTACTTGTCGGCCAGGGTGGTCAGGTCGGTTTTGACGATGTTCTTCACGTGCTCGTCGTTGGCAAGGATGTCCTCATAATCGGCGATGGCAGCGCGCAGTTCACCCAATTCCTGCTCGATCTTGAGGATCTCCAGACCAGCTAGACGGCCCAACTGCAGCTTGACGATGGCATCCGCCTGCAGTTCGTCAAAGCCGAAGTTATCCATCACAGCCTGACGGGCCTCGGCAAAGCCGCCCTTGCAGGCGCGGATGGTAGCGATGATCTCATCGACGATGTCGACGGCCTTATGCAGACCTTCCAGGATATGCTCGCGCTCCTTGGCCTTCTTCAAATCAAAGGCGGTGCGGCGGCGGATGACCTGCATTTGGAACTCAATATAGCGTTCCATCATGGTTTTCAGGCTCATAATCTTGGGCACGCCGTCATCCAACGCCAGCATGATGACACCAACGGTGTCCTGCAGCTGGGTGTAACGGTACAGTTGGTTCAGCACGACCTGGGGGTTGGCATCCTTCTTGATCTCGATGACGATCTTCATGCCGGTACGGCTGGAAGATTCATCGTTCAGGTCACTGATGCCCTCGATACGCTTATCCTTCACGAGGTCCGCGATGGATTCGATCAGGCGGGTCTTGTTGACCATGTACGGGATCTCGTTGATGAGGATCTCGTAGCGGCCGTTTTTCTTTTCGATGATTTCGGCACGGCCGCGCAGCGTGATTTTTCCGCGGCCGGTGGCGTAAGCGGCACGGATGCCAGAGCGGCCCATGATGATGCCGCCGGTGGGGAAATCGGGGCCTTTGACGTACTCCATCAGGCCCGCCAGGTCGATCTCCGGGTCATCGATGAGGGCGACCATACCGTTGACGATCTCGCGCAGGTTATGGGGCGGAATATTGGTAGCCATGCCAACCGCGATGCCCTGGCTGCCGTTGACCAACAGGTTTGGAAAGCGGCTGGGCAGGACGTGGGGTTCCTTTTTGGTCTCATCAAAGTTGGGGTCCCAATCGATGGTATCCTTGTCAATATCCGTCAGCATCTCGCAGGCCATTTTGGACATGCGGGCCTCAGTATAACGGTAAGCAGCCGGGGGGTCACCGTCCACAGAACCGAAGTTACCCTGGCCATCGACCAGCGGATAACGCAGGCTGAAATCCTGGGCCAGACGGACCATAGCGTCGTAGACGGAGGCGTCGCCGTGGGGATGGTAGGAACCCAGCACAGCACCAACGGTATCGGCGGATTTGCGGTAGGGATGCTGCGGATCATTGCCGCGCTCGTGCATCGTGTACAGGATACGGCGATGCACGGGTTTCAGGCCATCGCGCACATCAGGCAATGCGCGCGCAACGATAACAGACATCGAGTAGTCCAAAAAGGCCGTCTCTATCTCCTGTTTTACATCGCGCACAATGACCTTGGTGCCGGACCCCGGCACCATGATGATATTTTCTTCCATTCTATCACCTTAAATATCTAATCTATCTCTCTAGAACCACTTTACGGCGGGAAAATTAAAATTTTTTTGCTTACTTTCTTTGAAAAGAAAGTAGGTTACACATCAAGATTCGCGTACTTAGCGTTTTTCTCGATGAACTGGCGGCGGGGTTCGACCTGCTCACCCATCAGGATGCTGAAAGCTTCGTCGGCACGCTCGGCATCCTCGATCTTGATCTGCACGATGACGCGGTTATCCGGGTTCATGGTGGTCTCCCACAGCTGGTCAGGGTTCATCTCGCCCAAGCCTTTGTAGCGGTTGACCTTGGCGCCGGGCATTTCGGCGCTCAAAATCTTCATTTCATCGTCATTATAGGCATACTTGACGGTCTGGCCTTTCTGCAGCTTGAACAGCGGCGGCTGGGCCACGTAGACGTAACCGTTGTCGATCAGCGGCCGCATATAGCGGAAGAAGAAGGTCAGCATCAGGGTGCAGATATGGGAGCCGTCAACATCGGCATCGGCCATAATAAAGATTTTATGGTAACGCACCTTGGAAATATCAAATTCATCGCCGATACCGGTGCCCAGAGCCGTGACCACGGGCATCAGCTTATCGTTGCCGTAAATACGGTCGGCGCGGGCTTTTTCGACGTTCAGCATCTTGCCCCAAAGCGGCAGGATGGCCTGAATGTTGGAGTCTCGGCCCATCTTGGCCGAGCCGCCTGCAGAATCGCCCTCCACAATGAAGAGTTCGGTCTTGCTGGGATCTTTTTCATGGCAGTCGGCCAACTTGCCGGGCATGCGGTTGGATTCCAGCGCGCTCTTGCGGCGGACCAGTTCACGGGCCTTTTTGGCGGCGGCACGGGCACGGGCTGCCTGGGTGGCCTTTTCCAGAATTGCCTTGGCAACGGCGGGGTTTTCCTCAAAGTACTCGGTCAGGGCCTTGTAGACCACATTGCTGACCAGCCCCTTGATGAAGGTATTGCCCAGCTTGGCCTTGGTCTGGCCCTCGAACTGAGCCTCCTGCAGCTTGACACTGATGATGGCAATGATACCTTCGCGGGCATCGGGGCCGGAAAGATTCTCGTCCTTATCCTTCAGGATGCCTTTAGCGCGGCCGTACTCGTTCAGCACACGGGTCAGGGCCAGCTTAAAGCCTTCCTCGTGGGTGCCGCCCTCAGGCGTATGCACGTTATTGGCAAAACTGAGCAGCAGTTCATTATAGCTGTTATCGTAATACTGCAAAGCCACCTCGGCCACGGCGCCCTGGCCCTCGCCTTTCATATACATGACCTGCGGGGTCAGCGGGGTGAGGTCGCGGCGCTCGCACAGGTAGCTGACGAAGGAACGGATGCCGCCCTCGTAGCACATGGTCTCGGTGCGGACCTCGTTTCCTTCGCTCTTTTCCTCCTGTGGGCGGTCACTCTCGGGACGCTCATCTGTCAGGGTGATGCGGACACCGGCGTTCAGGAAGGCTTCTTCCCGCAGGCGCTTGAGCAGCGTTTCGTAACGATACAGCGTTGTTTCCTGGAACATTTCCGGGTCCGGCTTGAAGGTGACCGTAGTACCGGTGGAGGCTGCCGCGCCGATCTTTTTCAGATCACCATCGGGTTTTCCGCGCTTGAAGCTCTGCTCATACTCGGCACCATCGCGGCGGACGCGAACGGTCAGCCACTCAGACAGTGCATTAACGACCGACGCACCGACGCCGTGCAGACCGCCAGCCACCTTGTAGCCGGAATCCTCGCCGCCAAACTTGCCGCCGGCATGCAGACGCGTAAAAACAATCTCCAGCACCGGCGCGTGTTCTTCTGGATGCATGCCGGTAGGAATACCTCGGCCATCATCCTCCACCGTCACTGATCCGTCCGCTGCCACCTCAACAGAGATTCTTTTGCCGTAGCCCGCGAGCACTTCGTCGCTTGCGTTGTCAATCACCTCCTGAATGATATGGAGGGGATTGTCAGTCAGCGTGTACATACCCGGGCGCTGCTTGACAGGTTCTAACCCTTTCAGCACGCGAATAGCCTCTACGCCGTATTCTTCTTTTTTCGCCATCTTCACAAACAAAATGCAGCCGGAGATTCAGAGGAAGGCGCTTGCGCTACTTCCGTCCGATCGAACCAGTACTGAATAAAAGGAGAGTCGAGGTTGATCGAGTTTCACCGGTCAGCCTTCCGCAGTGCTTCCACTTCAGCAGCAAGCAAACTCAAAGAGCCTGCTGCGCAGGAAGCAGCGAGGAGAACCATGCATTGTTTGATCCTCTTCGAGACTCACAAATATATATTCTAGCAATTGCAGTCACCGGGCTAAATCTTGACTAGCACGCTGTCAGCGCTGGCACCCGACAAAGCGATTTCTTTGCGGTTTATCCCAATAAAAAGCACCAACGTCTGCTGAAAAAGACGCTGAGGCACCCAACCCCACTATCAACACTGAATTGATGAGACTGCAGAGCTTGGCCTTATAAGCTTCAATAGCCATTTACACAAAAATCAGGACATTCTCCAGCCCCCATCTCTTAATACTTACCGGCGTAAAGTACATATGGGCTACCTCAAAGCTAAAAGAACTTGCTGATACTGCCCAAGTTGCAGATATAAATAGTTCTCTAAGTATTTTGACAAGCCCTTTGATAATAATATTTGTATTTCAATACTGTATTTTTGTCAATTAAATTAACACTCAGAAAACTCTGATTCATTGGTACAGTCTGTATGTCCATCACGCGTCGGTCTTTCCTCGGAGCGCTCAGCGGCTT
>ERZ841120.1351-NODE-1351-length-10310-cov-8.034520_pt1 | contig 10310 bp, 13 predicted proteins | sample MGYA00519572_ERZ841120 | MGnify/ENA primary metagenome ERZ841120 (study PRJEB31850, sample SAMEA3708890) | human gut metagenome | biome: human gut; feature: human-associated habitat; material: faeces | place: China | collected 2014 ... | reverse complement strand
TGCCTACTACCGGGCAAAAATGAAGTACCTGCATCTTGCCCAGCCGGAACTGGGCACATGACCTACAAAGGCGCCTCCAGTGCCAGAAACGACATCGGAGGCGCTTCTCAATGGCCCATTAACAAAGAAAGCCCAAAGTCCGAGACGGACTGCATTAAAAAAGAGCGCACAGTTTGGTCAGAAAGCCAGGCTGTGCGCTTTTTACCGAAAATATGGACAACGCAGGACGATCATTCTCAGAAAGGCAACTGTTGTGCGGCCCGGAGCCGTTTGCGATATGCTTGTCTCATAGATTCCGGTGCAAGGATTTCCATTTCCCCACTGTAAGTAAATACCCAAGCAAAGAATGTTGGGCTTTGGGCCACTTCAACAGCGACGGTAAATGTATTTTCATCCCGCTGGATGACCGACACATCTTCGCCGAATCGATCTATAATGGCGTCCATAAGTGCATTGCTGCACCGAAGGGTTGTCGTTTCCATCTGCCCGTCGTACATCATAAAGAGTTTTCTGCACAGTGCCTCAACGGAATAGTCTTCCGGCTTCGGATGAAAGGTGGTATGTGCTTGCTGAGGGTGAACGATGCGGTCTACCCGGAACTTGGCAATTTTTTCGTGCCGCTCCGACCAGCCTACGACGTAGTATCGGTCCGTATCCCAAACCATGTCGTATGGGGAAAGAATATACTGTGCGCCGCTGTGCTTTTCAATGCACTGCTTGTCCGGCGTGTATTGCAGATACTGAAACGTTACCGGGAAATTGTTATTGATGGCGGTGTGCAGCAGATCCACCGTGTAATAAACCGCTTCATTATGGGTTTTTGCTTTGCCGCTCACATAGAGATTCCTTTTTAATTGTGCAGCCTGGTAAGGACTTCCGAGCGCAGCCAGCTTTTCAATGAGCTGTGTGCTTTTGTCGGCGGAAAGGAACTTGGCAGCCTGGACCGCATCGACGATTGCTTTCAGTTCTGCAATCTCCAATGTCCGTGTTCCTATAAAATAGCGATCTTGGCGGCTTTTGGTACAGACAACGTCAAAACCGCTTTCCTGCAGCTGCAGGAGGTCTGCGGCAACGGTTTTTCGGGTGGCATGAAATCCGCTTGCTTCCAGGTAGGCCAGAATTTCTGTAATAATGGCCGGGTGGTCTTCATCCGTGTGGTCCCAAAGGTATTTGAAAATTGTAAGTGGCCGATTTTTCTCCATTTCGATGAACGCCTCCGCTTAAGAATTCCCCCTAAGGCAGGCCGTACTGACCCGCTTTAGGGGGGGTAATCAAGAGTCCTTGTCATCCGTATGTAGGTGCGCATCTTCGTCCAGCTTTTCTTCCATCCGATGGAGGAGGTAGGATTTTAGAAATTGTTCTTTTGTAAAGGCCCATCTTTGAACTAACGTACAGCACGACCAGAGGCCAGCCGACAATACAACAAGGAAACTGGTGATCTGAACAACAATGTTCAGCGGTGTCGCTGGAGAACCCAGAAGATCGAATGAGACAGAAACAGCTAGGCCAGTAAGAATTGCGACAGCAATTACAAGTACTTGGTTGTCCAGTTCCAATTTCTTTTTTAGGTTGCAGTATTCCTCAAGAAATGCCCCGTCTACCTCGGCTTTCGCAACAGCCTCATCGATCATCCGCTTCCCGTCCATCAAATACTGCGGGTTGCGGGAGGAATATTTTTTGTCCAAATTTGCAAGGATATCTTTACTCGCAAAGCCCATAAGTCTTTATCTCCTGTCTTTTTATATTGCTGCCGCTCTGCCTGCTTAACCTGCAGAGCGGCAGCGTAAGTTTGAATAGTGTAAATTGCGTTATGTGGTCGATATTGGCTACGCCAGCCCTTTACCTGTCCGTCTCCGGCGGGATGGTCTCGTCTGGTGCTTCCTCATCTACGACCGGCGGCAGCGTCTCATTTCCGCCCTCGTCTCCATCATACATAGAACCGGGGCGTGTGGTCGGCGTAATCGTCGGACCAACGCCACCTGCCAATTCCATGAAAGCTGCACTTAGTTTTCAGGTGGGTGACGGCAGCGGTCAGCGACGCCAAGGGAGAATAGAGAATGAACTTTTGTACATCTGGATTCCGGTATCCCCATCTAAAAGTACGTCATCCCCCACTTGGAGGGCTATGATCGGATATTGATATCCGTCGTAAAAATACTTGGGGGCAGTTTCAAGAACGACAGCAGTTCCAATCTGTACCTTCTCATACAGCCCGTTTTCTTTTGCAATGCTAAAGTTATCCCCCAATAAAGTAAAGCCATTATAATATCGTTCAGGCAGCCCTTCTAAAGCAACGTAGAAACGTTTTTCCTCATCACTATAGAAAATGTATGTAACTGTTCCTTGGACGATTTCATAATTTTCCCTGTTGCTCAAATAACGTTCTTCTCCCATTGCTGCACAAGCGCTTAAAAGAGCCGCTATTCCAAGGGCAAGGAAAATGATCGAAATTTCTCGTGCAATTCGATGCTTCACCCGTCATTTCCTCCTTCGCAGGTAATTCTTTGAGAGTTTATTTCCGAAACTATGTGGGGAATGGACATCTTCCCCCTGCTTGGGCAGTAACATTCCAGATTCAATGAATAGCTCTGATTAGGGGGCTAAGCCCTGTATCATTGCATATATCCAGTTTTTGAAGTTCTTATACTTTTTCAAGGTATTCAAACGCTTCCCTGGTATACTCCTCAGAGTGAGTTCTGTTTGTTACTCCTCCATATACATCCGCTGTAAGTTCCCAAGGCTTATCATAATATGGTTTACTCCCAGATTCCAAAATCGATGGAATACCAATGGCAGGGATAAATTTGAATACGCCCAACTCTTCCATTTGTATTACATGGCCATATTCGTGTCGAACTGTATTTACCCCTTCTTCGTCAGCATTCAACCTCCAACTAAGGAACATCGCGCCAAACGTGCCAGATCTTGAAGATGGAACTCTAATGACCGTTGTCCCTTTGTATGCAGAGAAAAAATGTGACTGGAGGACCTTCATTTCATCCTCATTATTCCTGTTGAAATTATTCTTGTCCTCCTGGATATATCTAATAAACTCTATGATTGGCTGTACGTTTTCTTCCCACCATTCTTCACCCCAGTCAGTAATCCACTCTGGAAAATACCCGTTATAATCAGCCATATTTCCAGGGTTATTGAAGCAGTAAGTAAACAAGTTACACGAAGTTACGTTTGTGGAAATCAACGCATCAGCGTTAATCCATCTCCGAATAACTGGGTCATAATAGCGGGACTGGAGGTAATAGAGGCCGCTCTCGGAGTCGTAATAGTACCCTCTGTAGCGGAGCGGGTTTTTCTCGGCCAGTTCACCGGTGGCGGTCAGCATCTTTTCGTTTCCGGTCATCACGGCCAGGGTAAAATTCTGGGGTCCGCCGGAGGGAAGAATGGACAGTGCCGCCTTGAGGACCCACGCCGTTGACGTTGGTCAGCAGCTCAAAGCAGCGCTGTTCCTTCCGGCTCTCGAAGCCGTAAAGGTCGTAGCTGTCCTCCCGAATGGATTCGGTCACATAAAGCCGGGCATTTTCCCGGAGCTTCAGCTTGGAGGCGGTGTAGGCGGTGATGCGGCAGCAGTAGCCCCCCGGCGCAGTCGATCACGGCCAGCCCCGGCTCTAAAAGAGCCACCGGCCCGGAGACGTAGTAGATCATAGGATGTCCTCCTTTGGATAATGGTTGGAAAACTCTGGCGGCAGCAAATTCTCTACTGTAAAGAGAAGTACACGCCTAAAATCTCCAGTAGTTTCTTAGATGTCTCCAAAGGCGTTCCCTTTTCCAATACAGACATCTAGTAATTCCGTAACATTTTTTTGTACCGTCTATAGCATCTGCAAATCGATTCTTCGTAGTCAGGTATCTTCTGTGTGCGGTTCAATCGCCCCCAAAGTGGATGCGCACCATAGGGGAATTTTTCGGCTCCATCCTTTTCCGGCGGAGCGACATTCGGCCAGCAGCCGATTTTCTCTAGTGCCCAAAAGGTTTCCTGCCGTTTGCTGGGAATGTCCAGGCTGGCTTGATAGCACCAGTCTCCGTTGATGATACTAAGCCCCAGATAGCCCAGGGACTCCAATTCTTCTGCCGTTTTCGGCAGTTTTTCCGGGGAACACAAGCTCACGTAGGCAAGAATGCGAGGAGCGCCAAAGCGGTCCCGGAAAATCCGGTTGAGCCGGAACAGCACATAATGGCCGGATATGCCGTACTGTTCTGCCACCGGGTCCTGAATTTTATGGGCAAATGTATCCCCAATCTGCCAATCCGGGACATAGTATTTCTTTGCCGGGTAGGGGGCCTCCGGGCCGGAATAGACTCCTTTTTCCAAAAGCCGGCGGGTCTCCAGGACCCGCTTCGCTTTTGCACCCCGATAGTACCCAAGTCCTATCAGATCGTCGATGGCAGTCACCGCAGCGCTGGCTGCCGCAGGGGTCATTTCCTGCTTCCGGGCCAGTGCCTTGGCGATACCCAGCATTACAAAAGTCCGGGTCTCAACATCTTCCAATTCATCGGCATAATCCGAAAGCAGCAGTTGAATGGTCTCGTCCCGGCCCTTGCCCATCCAGCGGTAAGAACGATAATCGTAGATGAGGTCCTCGGACAGGGGTTCCGTAGGCAGAAAAATGGTCATAATGACACTCCCTAAGATAAAAGATTCAAAAGGGCTTGCTCCGCTCGGTTATCCAGATAAGCATAGGCTGCTTGAAGATATGTTTCTCCTCTGGCATTGCTCCATGCTATACCATGGATTTGATTGTTGAGCGAGTTTAGCGAATTTATGGTATGACACTGTATCATCCCAATCTCTTCCAAACCCCGCGCCTCGTCTCTTGTGAGTCCATGAACGGAATAAAATTCTTCCAAACCCCGCGTATTTCTATGGTAGATCATACGCTGTCTGAATCCATCGTCCGTTACACGTCCAACATAGCGAATAATCCCAAATTGGTCTTCCAAAAAATAAACTGCATAAGTTCTGCCCTTTGTATCATCCGCTTGTGAAATGGCTTCGACTATACCTTCAGCCAACGGTTTACTGACTGCGTAGGCTATATCTTCATATGCCTTTTGGGCCCCATTAGCGACGGCGGTTTCGAATTTCTCCAGCCCTAGCAATATTCCAATGGCAACTCCACCACCACCAGCGCCACCGGAACACCCGTCTTCCATCAACTCGCAGAAATTATTTCGGGATGTTCCTCCAATAATAGAACCGTAGCCATAAGGGTCGCTCGAATTTCCTGGGTCATTGTTGCAATATGCAAACATATTTGTCCCAATAATTCCCTGCCCAGTAGATGCGTAAGCATCTGCATTCACGAACCGTCTTGTAGCGGGGTCATAATAGCGGGACTGGAGGTAATAGAGGCTGCTTTCAGAATCGTAGTAGTAGCCACGGTAACGAAGCGGGTTCTTTTCAGCCAGCGCACCGGTGGCGGTCAGGACCTTGCCATAGGGGTCGTAGGTGTAGGGCGCCTAGCACTTATGCCGTTTCCTCCCTAACAAATACGAACTCTTTATATAGCCCATCAAAAAGATTATCTTCTTTTATAGTGAACACCAAATCTCCGTGCCTGTATTTCCAGGTTCCACGAACCAGCAGCTTGTCATATGGGCCGTTCCCGGTTAACCAAATCCAGAACAACGTGCCTCGAAATCCTACTTCAACATCAATTTTTTTCCCATCTTTGACAAGCCACCAAGATTGTTCCTCAGCTTTTTTGCTTTTGCAGTCTAGGACAATTTCAGGATCCTCACTCGCCCATATTGCTTCTGTGTTGTATGGGTACTCCCCCCGAGCGTACGAAATACATCCACTCATCATTGTAGCTATGTTGACAAAAATAGCCACCAGTATGAGCATCGCTACGATTCTTTTCAACCGGCCATTTATTTTAGCAAATACCCGCATATAAAATACCCTTCTTTCCAAAGTTCACTAAGACTACAAAGCGTTTGGGGTTTATCTTTTCGGTTGTCATGGTTGTACACATCGTATTCATTTCCGTTGCACCGAACCGCAACCGTATGGAATCCCGCAAACACGTCATCCTTATCATTCATAATCGTTATGATTGCAACATCATTACCTTTCATTGCTTTTTCAAGTGAACTTCCGTTAAGGTAAGTCTTATGCTTCACTTTATTCCAGACAAGAAACGAGTGAATGCTTAACGGGTCGACCCCAAACGCTCCAAAAAGCAGCGTCCCATCCCATAACAGATATTCCTCTGCAATGCTACTCAATGACATCTGATGCCGTTTGAATTGGAGCGCATTGTAGGTTGCGATTACCGCACATCCAGAGCTCTCGTATGACCCAAGCCCAAACGAATCCTTGGAATAGGACTGGTTCGATTGCCCGTTTAAATCCCGATTTCTGATCTCTTGCCTTGCTTACAACTGGTTGTATGTAATTTCCTGACAAAATATCCATTGTTATACTTCTTGAAATACATCCACAGCTATCAGTATTACATACCGGATTATTTAAGCCATATTCAAACGCATTGCACCCAACAATCCCTTGCCCGGTACTTGCATACCTATCTGCATTGATGAATCTCCGGACTGCGGGATCATAGTAGCGGGACTGGAGGTAATAGAGGCCGCTTTCGGAATCGTAGTAGTAGCCACGGTAACGGAGCGGGTTCTTCTCGGCCAGCGCACCGGTGGCGGTCAGGACCTTGCCGTAGGGGTCGTAGGTGTAACTCGCCACGGAATTGCCGCTGGAATCCACCATACCCATCACGTCGCCCTGCAGATTTGTGACGTAATAATAGGTGGTTCCATTGACCTGCATAGCGTAAGGCTTGCCGGTGTTATCGTAGAAGAAGTTATGAGTTTCGGTGGTCCCGCTGGTCGTAACCTTCTCCTGCAGCAGCTTCCCACTGGCGTAGATATAGCTGTAAGCGGTGGTGGTTTCAGAGGCAATGATCTGGCTGGCAGCCTGTACGTCAACGGAAGCGTCGCCCTCCGGCTGAACAGGTTCCTCCGAAGCCGTCTCGTCCGTCTCCGGCGGGATGGTCTCGTCCGGAACGTCCCCGTCCATCTCATACTTGACATTGCATCTTTTGTGAGAAAGTCGTCGAATTGCTTTCCCATTCCGTAACGATGTACAGAGACAGCTCAATTTGATTCCGTCAATTCCTTGAATTTCAAATTTTCAAATTCAAACCGCATCTCATTGCCACCGTCACACAGCAGGGACAGGCCAATTAACCCCGCTTCTGTACGCTCAAACTCACTGTACAACCACGAGAGCTTGCCCAGAATACAGTACTGAAACGAGTCTATCCCAACCTGTACAGCTTGCACATGGAACATGGTAAGCTGAATTGCACCGGATTCTCCTGCCATTTGAATCTTAAAATTATACTTGCGGCCCACCCTTTCCAGCGTCATATTGTCAATTACATAATCATGGAAGCCGTGGTGTGCCAAAAAACCTTTGACAAACCTGTGGGAAAGATACTTTTTTGTTTTCTGAAACTGTGATTGATATTGCGACACATTCTCATTCCATGCTTTGTCTGCTTCCATGCGTATAGTCTCATCATCGCTGTTTAATCTGTCGCAAAGATCTTGTGTATAATATTTCATACTTTCCCTTATCCCCCAAATAGTACTGGCACAAACGCCCCTCCGAGCCCCAATTCGGGCAAATAAATACCACCTAGTCCCCAAATTGGCCAATACAGCATTTTGTTACCGTATGTTCTGCTGTCGGAATTCTCAAATTTATTGCCTCGAAAATAAAGTGCCTCATATGAGTCGACCGAGTCCCGAATCACTGCCCACTGGTTAGTAGGTTCAAAAGTAGTAGTCCCATCAGCGAACAAATATTGTACACCTTCTGCCCAACATTCAAAGCTTGTCTGCTCAAAAAAAGATTTTCTTTTTCCATTATAGTCCCAACCTGTCTTGGATTCAATTTGCTTTTGCAGCCATTTGGGTAATTTGCCTTTTTCATTATGTCCTTTATCGTGAGGCCCACCGTCATCGTTTTGTGCATAAGATGTTCCATCGTGTTCATTCCATATGTGGATATGTCGCTGCGTCGAAGAATTTGTATCCTCCCCATCAATTCTACAATACCACCCATGCCCCAATTCTATTGTTTTACCATCTTCTCCTGAATGATCTATCCGAAATACAGGATCATTTTCACAATAACTGAATAGGTTATATCCTCCAATATTACCTATGCCAATCTGCGAATCCGCATTGATGAATCTCCGGACTGCGGGGTCATAATAGCGGGACTGGAGGTAATAGAGGCCGCTTTCGGAGTCGTAGTAGTACCCTCTGTAGCGGAGCGGGTTCTTGTCGGCCAGTTCACCGGTAGCGGTGAGGAGTTTTCCGTAGGGGTCGTAGGTGTAACTTGCGACGGTGTTTCCGGCAGAATCCACCATGCCCATGACATCGCCCTGCAGGTTGGTCACATAGTAATAGGTAGTTCCATTGATCTGCATGGCATAAGGCTTGCCGGTGTTATCGTAGAAGAAGTTGTGGGTCTCGGTGGCCCCGTTGGTCGTTACCTTCTCCTGCAGCAACTTCCCGCTGGCATAGATGTAGCTATAAGAGGTGGTCGCTTTGGCTTCGATAATTGCACTTGCCGTCTCTGTACTAGCAATAGATTACGGCCTTCTCTTCACCCGCACCAGATATGGATTTCCGTTGTTGGCCGCTTTTGCCTGTCCATCCTCTGTATATTCCATCTCCGTATAGGCGGTCAGGTAGCCGTTCTCCCGTAAAAATGTCAGTTCAATGGTCCGCAGGAAGTGGTCCTTGCCGTGCACGAATCTTCGTGCCTCCTCTGCCACCGGCGTATAGTCCTGCCAAAGGCCACGGAAAAGGCCCTCCGCATCGTATTGGTATTGCTCTGCGGTCAGGTAATCCTCCCTGAGATAGGTGTATTCGGACAATCGACCGTCCACAAATTGTTCCAAGGAAACGGCCATCAGCTTTCCGGCAGGGTCCAGCGTCACGCCAATTCGGCGGTCGCCCTGCTGCTGTAAATACTCCGTTTCGAAGCATTTTCCATTCCAGAGGGATTCGACCAGCACCAGCTGTCCGGCAATGTCGAAGCCATACCGGTAAAATAGAGCGTTCTTGCCAGGGGCCTTTCGGACGCTTCCTCGCTTCACGTTTCCAATGAACAAATCCCGTATCAGGCTCGGGCAGAGCGCTCCCCGCTCCAGATCGCTTCTCGTGCCGTACCGGTATTCGGAGACTTCAGGCAAAGATGAGAGTATATCTTTCGGCAGTTCTGTACCGATCTTATGCAAGTGGTGAATCGTATTCTGACATTCTTTGGCGTTTAAATGATGAAACGTGTAAGCATCCATGTTGCTACATATCTCCTCTCCACTACGGTGCCATAGCACTCATCCCTAGCAAAACGGTTTTTATAGCATTTAGCGTATTCTGAACATTCAAACGTTGCTGATCTACGTCGCCATTTGCCAGATCATAAGCACTTACAATTAAGAAGTTAACAGCTATATAGTATGCATTGCTGTGAAGTCGCCTATGCAAACTAGTTTTTATCGACACTATGTTTGCAGCATCATTGACTCCCCTCGGATAAATCATATTGAGAATTGTCGCTGCCGGAATTGCTCGCCTGTCATTTTGAGCTACTATATGATGAGATTCTTCATTAGAACGATACGGGCCAACAGATTCAGCTTTGGCAAAACTAGCAGCCACCTTATCACGGACAGCCTCGAATTCTTCATCCGCTTTTGCCGCAACCGCTTTCACAGCGTTTGTGAAACGCTCAAGAAAACCTATACCGATAAGGAGCCCAGCACCGCCACCGGAACATCCTCCATCTAACAACTCGCAGAAACTATCCTGCGATGTCCCTCCAATACTAATGGAACCGTAGCCATAAGGGTCGCTCGAATTTCCTGGGCTGTTGTTGCAATATGCGAACATATTTGTCCCAATGATCCCCTGGCCAGTGGAGGCAAAAGCGTCTGCATTCACAAACCGTCTTGTGGCAGGGTCGTAATAGCGGGACTGAAGGTAATAGAGGCTGCTTTCGGAATCATAGTAGTAGCCACGGTAGCGAAGCGGGTTCTTGTCGGCCAGTTCACCGGTGGCAGTTAAGGGCTTGCCGTAGGGGTCATAGGTGTAACTCGCTACAGAATTGCCGCTGGTGTCCACCAAACCCATAACATCGCCCTGCAGGTTGGTCACATAGTAATAGGTGGTTCCATTGACCTGCATAGCGTAAGGCTTACCGGTGTTATCGTAGAAGAAGTTATGAGTTTCGGTGGTCCCGCTGGTCGTAACCT
>ERZ841120.1350-NODE-1350-length-10313-cov-13.153051_pt1 | contig 10313 bp, 8 predicted proteins | sample MGYA00519572_ERZ841120 | MGnify/ENA primary metagenome ERZ841120 (study PRJEB31850, sample SAMEA3708890) | human gut metagenome | biome: human gut; feature: human-associated habitat; material: faeces | place: China | collected 2014 ... | reverse complement strand
TGAAAATTTGTGGCCACGGGACGGTTCTTGCCCTCTACCGCTGCGCTCAAAACGCATTTTCAACAAATGTTTCCGAATTGTTAAGGCGCAAAAATAAGTAGAAGTTGTGCTGCTCATGTAAGGGGGTCGCCGTTTGCTCCGAACGAAGTTCCTACCCCTGTTTTGCAGCGGCGTTGACGGAAAGTCGGTATCACGTCCGGTCGGCTCATGAAATTTTCAAGGTACGTTCCCCATAAAAGAAAAATACCGCCCACGCAGTACAGGCGAAGGATTTTGTCGGGGTGAAACGGCGGCAAAATGATCGGGTGTGTTGCGGGGCGGTACGTTCTTTCTGGGCAATCATCCGCTGAAAGTGGTGGTTATCACGGCGAGAACCACCACTTTTGTCAGCAGGATTTGGAATAAAGGGTATCATGGAAGCGTGGGTGCGTCAATATGGTTTTGTAAATTTTATTGCGGTAAAGCGGTAGAAGTAGGACTTATAAAAGAAACCCCGATCATAGTACAGCAAGGAAAGAAAACTGTACTGGATCGGGGTTTGGTATGGGGAGGTCTTTACGGACGCTGCCCCATGCCGCCTTCAAGTGTCAAGGTTTCACCGGACATGAACTTGAAGTCCGGGCTGGCAAGCTGGACGCAAACCCGTCCGATTTCAGTTTCTGCATTTCCGTAGTGACCCATTGGAGGCATCTTCACATTCGCCTTGAACGCATCCGGGTAGGCTTGCTGAAATTGTTCCAGCTTAGCGGTCCATGCCAACGGACAGACGATGTTGACATTGATACCGTCCTTGCCCCATTCGGTGGCAGCGACACGGGACAAGCCGCGGATGCCTTCTTTGGCAGCAGCGTAGGCGCTCTGTCCGAAATTGCCGAACAGACCTGCGCCGGAAGCAAAATTGATCACGCTGCCATGCGATTCTTTCAGGTAGGGATAGCATGCTTTCATATAATAGAACGCTGCATAAAGGCCAGAGTAAAGGGCCAGATCAAACTGTTGCGTGGTGTGCTGTGCCAACGGTACTCCGGAAGCCGATGCCTGTGCGTTGTTGATAAGCACCTGAATCCCACCAAAAGCATCCACAGCCTGTCGGACAACATTTGCAACGACAGCTTCATTGTCCCCGCCTGCACAGACATCCGCCTGCACGGGCAGGACTTTGATTCCGTAGTTGCCTTCCAGCTCCTGCTTGGCATCTTCCAGCTTTTTCAGATTTCTACCAGTGATAACAAGGTTTGCACCCCCTCTTTGGCATAAGCTGTGGCGATTCCATAGCCGATGGAGCCGCAGCTTCCATCTTGCAGAACAGCACGTCCTGCACCTGTAATGATTGCAGTTTTTCCAGTTAAAAAGCCCATCGTATAAACCTCTCGTCAAATCACTTCAGAGCGTTTGAATTTTTTATGCCGAAGTTCAACACCATAGATTCAGTCGATATCCAGTATATTATTGGATATTTCCTGTTTCACGATAGCTTCGCCATACATTTTCAAAGAAATCATCATCCTCCGGGATAGGGCGCGGCTCTCTCCAGTCGGTTTTGCAAATACCATTTTCGTACCGCAATTCCTGAATCAGCGGTTGTTCGGTTTTATCCAGCGCGAACGTAAACGTATCTGGAAGATGTGCAAATGGCTTTGTTCCATTTTTCCTGTCGGTGTAAAGCGCACTGCCCCGACTTTTTCCACCATGTGCTCTGTAATCCACCATCGCTGTCAGGTAGGCTTGTTGACTCAGAAGCATATCGCGCAGCCGATACGCCATTGCGAGTTCTCCGCGATTGGAAACCCTCACGATCGTGTGAAAATTTTTCAGTTGCGTCTGTACGACCTTGCAGTATTCACGAATCTGTTCTTCATCACGGATTGCCGCTCCGCAGCGGCTCATAGCGGCAGAAGCCTGTTTCCATAATGTCCGCACATTGCCGGTTTCTGCCGTGCAGGAATTTGCCAGTTCACTCATTTCTTTCAGTGCCGACGCAGCTGCCGTATCAAAGCAGTCCGGAGCCTCTCCCTGACAACGCGCCGCAATATATTGCGCTGCACGGGTGCTGCCAACCTGTCCGGCATTCAATGCAGTGCCGCCCGGACGGTAAACGCCATGGCTGGCTGCCACTTCGCCTACGGCAAACAGACTTTTTACATTGGTCTGCCACCAGCAGTCGATTCCCAATCCGCCGTTGTTGTGCTGCGCACAGAGAGCGATTTCAAGCGGCTGAGTGTACAGATCCACGCCTTTATCCCGATAGAAGTCGATTGCAGGTTGGTTCATGTGTGCCAGACGTTCGATTGGTGTACCGAAACAGGCTCCCGCTTTTTCAAGATAAGCCCTTGCTTCTGGCAGCAGGGACTTATAATCGAATGCTCCACTCACAGGATTTGTACGGTAATCCAGAAAAACCCTGCGGCCCTTGCAGCTTTCAAGGTAAACCAGAATATCAATGATAGAACTTCCATCTGCCACTTTGCGAACATCAAACGGCCACTGATAGCCTTTCAAAAACAGTTTGCTGAGCATATCGTGGACATCGTTGAAGAAATCCATCAGAAATTCTTTTTCGTCACTGCCGTCTGATTCTGTGGAATAGACGCGCGGCAACACCTGCATATAAGTACCTGAAACATTCCAGCGCGGCGCAACAGAAGCAAGGCCATACTGCCATTCTGTCAGATTTTTTCCTTTTGCCCCCGCCTCTAATGCCAATCCTGTTGCACCGTATTGGCTGAACGGATATACACTGTCTGCATACATTCCTGCTGGGCCACCGGTCGCGTAGATCACATTTTTACAGCGGATCAGCACAAAGCGTTCAGCATCATCCTGCGCCGCAGCATTCAGGCAAAGCAGTCCGCAAACAGTATCATTCTCACTCAGCACACGAATGACCTGCATTTTGTCCAGTACAGGTACACCATCATTTTGTACGGCACGTTCCAGACATTCGGTCATCTGTTTGCTGGTGTACGGTCCAACACTGGTAGCACGGCGGCGTGGATCATGGTCCGTTTTATAGCCGATATATTCGCCATACCGATTCCGAGGAAACGGCACACCAAGTTCAACAAGTTTCAGGAAGCACTGTGTAGAAAGCGCAGCTTCGCACAATGCGATGTCACCATCTACACAGCGGCCCTCATAAAGCGTCTGTGCCATTTCACGCACACTGTCCGGGTCGCCGCCGGAAAGTGTCAGCTTGTAATAGGTCTGCTTGTCGCTTCCTGTGTTGCGGCTGGTACCACCGATCCGGTTTTCTGTAATCAGCAGAATATCGTGCTGTCCCAGTTTCCAAAGGCGGTCAGCTGCATTGAATCCTGCCGCACCGCTGCCGACAACAGCTGTATTGCAACGGTAAACCCTTGCAGTATCGTTACCAACGCGGAAAATTTCGTTTTCCATAGGATTCTCCTTTTTACAGGCGTTGAATATGGAAACCGCCGTCTACGTCGATATAGTTGCCCGTAGTATACCGCAGACGGTCGCTGCACAGCAGACTGACCGCACCGGCTACATCCTCCGGTGTTCCCCAGCGCGCAATGGGGAAGGTTCCTTTTTCAATCAGATTGTCGTACTTACCCTGTACTTTGCTGGTCATGTCTGTGGCGATCACACCGGGGCGTACCTCGTTGACCAGAATTCCTTCGGCTGCCAGACGGTCTGCATACAGAGTCGTCAGCATCGAGATTCCAGCCTTGGACACGCAGTATTCACCACGATTGGTAGAAGATACGACCGAACTGCAACTGGATACGTTGACGATCACACCCTTGCGGCCATCCAAAGGTTCCTGTTGAATCATTTGTTTTGCAATCAACTGTGTCAGGAACATATTGCCCTTGGTATTGATTCCCACAACATAGTCAAAACTTTCTTCGCTCATGTCAAGCAGATCTGCCCGGACCTTCGGAGCTACGCCCGCATTGTTGACCAGTACATCCACGCGGCCAAATGCAGCCAGAGCACCATCCAGAATCTTCTGACGATCTTCCTGATTCCCGATATTTGCCTGCACATAGGCACAGGCAATGCCGAGGGCTTGCAACTCATCCAGAGCCGCCTGATTCTTTTCCTGCAACCCGGTAGCGACCATCACAATATTATATCCATCCATGCCCAGCTGTTTTGCAATCGCAAAACCAATGCCGCGGCTGGAACCTGTAACGACTGCGGTCTTTTTCATAAGAAGCATCCTTTCTCAGCCACGGAAATTTGCAGGCTGTGTCTTTTTGATTTCGAGAAATTCCTTGTAAAAGGGCATAAACGTCTTATTGTCGCGGATCACACAGCCGGTAGGCTTGTGGGCGCGGATTAAGTCTCCGCACTTTCCGCAGGTCAGGCAAACACGGTTGGGGTCGATGCGGCCTTTTTTGACGATTTCATTTGCAAAATCCGGATCGGCAAATGCCATGCGACCAAACAGCATACCATCACACAATCCCTGTTCAACTGCACCGGCAGTGAACAAGTCTGCATAGGCGCGCAGATAACTGGGAGCGGATGCCCAGACGGTCATTGCAGGAACAGCTTTTTTTACCTCACCGATGCCATGGATCATCCGGGAAAGACCCACAAAGGGGTGTTCATCCGGCTCATATTTGCCGAAATCAAAAGGGCGGGTAACATGCGTGGTGGCATAGGGATTTCCCATCGTCAAGTTGACCATGTCCAGGCCCAGTTCATCGTGCAACTCCCGCACGAGGCGGACAGGCTCCGTCAGGTCAGGTGTTTCACCGCTTTCCGGACTGACACCAAAGCCCCACGGGTAGGCATAACCGTCATAGATGCCAACGCGGGCAGTGACCATGAAGCTCTCGTCTTCGTGAACCTTTGCCGCGCGAATGCCATTTTTTAGCAGACGAAAACGATTTTCAAAGCATCCACCATATTCGCCGGGGCGATTATAAGCAGAGGAAAGCTCTGCCAGCAGGTAGCCATGGCAGCTCTTGATGTCGATTGCATCGAATCCTGCTTCTTTTGCAAGGGCAGATGCTTCACCAAACTTTTCTTCCAAGCTCTTCAGATAATCATCCGTTACGATGCAGGAATCATCCGCTGCGCGATATTGCTCAAGAATCGGGTGACGGTAAGCGATCATCGGGGCAGGCTTGTTATCGGGGTTAGAGTAACGACCGCTGTGATTTGCCTGCATGATTAGATAGGGTGCATAACCGTTGGCTTTTAATCCTGCTTCCTTCACAGCGGAGGTCATTTTTTTGAACTCATCCAGCGTATCGCGGGTCAGGAGCAGCTGCGTTTTGGATGAGCGGCCTTCTTCCACAATGGAGATAGCCTCAAACCAGATCACCGAACTTCCGCCAATTGCTTCATTGACATAACGGCGAATCGTATAATCAGACGGCGCACCTGCCGGTGTGGAATCGGCGCCTTCCATGGGTGCGATGCCCAGACGATTCGGGAATGTGATATCACGCACCTTCAGCGGCTGTGCCAGAATTGTGGTGTCTTCGGCAAATGGAAGCGAAACACCCAGTTCCGAAGCCTTTTCTTTCACTTCAGCAAGCGATTTGTAGTGAAATCTTTCATGTGACATTTGTATGTTACCTCATAAATCTGGGCAGGCGGAAAGAGTTCCTGTACGTTGTTATTCTTCAGCTTCACCATGATCTGCGTACTCTTTGCGGTAATCTCTGGGTGTCATGTTGGTGGATTTCTTGAACTGCCGGGAAAAATAGGTAAAATCATCGTATCCACATTCTGCGGCAATCTGCGTGATACTTTTGTCTGTTTTCGTCAGAAGTATCTTTGCACGGTTGATGCGCAGAAGGATCGCATATCCGATCAGCGTGTGACCGGTTTCATCCTTGAACACATGAGCAATGTAGTTTTTGTTCAGAAATAGCTCTGCGGCAATTTTATCAACCGTGATTTCCTCAGTAAAATGATGGTTGATGTAATTCATAATGTTATATGCCACTGTAACGCTGTGTCCGACTTTCATTGCCATGATATCTGCACATTCACGGTAGATTATTATGAATATCCGGCGCAAATCGGCTCCTACATAAAGTTCCCAGTATTTTTTCTTGTTGTTGTACTCTCGTTCCATTTCCAGAACGATATCGTACAGATAATTCCAGATCGGCTCCGACACCGTGAGAAGATGAGAGAAATTAGGAGGCCTCTTGATAAACGCTGCAATCACTTCCGGATATTTTACTTCATTCTGGAAAAAGTCCGGCTGAACACGGATCAGGTAGCGCTCATAGGGATACTCCAACACCTCCAGCTCATGCTCTTCCAGTGTGTTCAATACAATCACACCGCCGCGACCAGTCTCGTAGGTTTTGTTCCCTACCCGATAGCGGATGCGACCATTTGTAATAAGCAGCATCTGGTAGACATTCTCATAATGGTTATCGAGTTTGAAATGAGACGCGTTATATCTGTGTTCAATCCGGACATCTTCCATAAGTATTTCTCCTTAACGTTGCAGTTTCTCTTTCTGTCTGCGGTTAAGTCTATTATACAATATTAAAGAACAATGTGGCGAGCAAAACATTTGCCAGAATCGCAAAAGGCTGTGCTGCGCCGTAACCTGCGGTGGGTTCCTCGGAGCCAGTGGCACTGATTGCAGCACCCAGTCCCGGTGCAGAAGTACAGCCGCCAGCAATCGCACCGCTAAGAATGATCCAGTTGATCTTAAAGACCTTGTGACCAATGATGAAAGCAATGAGCACCGCGATTGCTTCCACAAAGATTGCAACGATTGCCAACTGCAGACCCGAACCCATCAGGGAATTGACCACATCGTAACCGTAGCGCAGACCAACAACTGCCATAAAGAATGTCAGGCCAGTCTGATACAGCGTACCGAGTGCTTTCTGATCCATACGGAAGTTGACAGGACCGATTTTGCCAATATAGCTGAACACAAGCGCAGAGACCAGAATACCGCCCGCAGCACCAAGAGAAAACTCTCCAAAACTGCCAAGAGGGATTTTGATGTTGCCGATGAGAATACCGATCGCTGCGACAAAGGCAAGAACCATGAAATCCAGAGGACCGTCTTTCAGCTTTTTCTCGTTCGAGACATCTGACTGCAGCTCCAGCTCGTATGCGGCTTTCTCAGCGGCCACATCAATGCCGAAGAGCTTTGGCAGAAAAGAGATCATAATAACGATTACCAGAACGCCGATTGGGAATGCAACGGTATACCCAAGACTGATTGCAGACGAGGCTGCTTCCAGTGCTTCTCCGGAAACAACATGGCCAGCTGCATCCAGTGCTGTGCCGTAAGCGGGTGTGGAAGTCATAGCACCGGCAAACATACCGATGGTTTCAAATTCAGTAACAGAAGGACTTCCCTTCAGAACGAAATGATACGCAACCAGCGAGACGATCATCGAAATAACAGGGATCATCGCACCGATGATAACAAATTTGATGCCATATTTTTTGAAGATTGCACCAATTCCGCTGCCCACCTTCATGCCGATGGAGACAAGGAACAGCATCAGAAAGAATGTAAAGAACAGATTGCTGACAACACCAGTCTTAAGCACACTCGTTGCACTGGAGTAGCCAAGTTCGCCCTCCTGTACACCCTTTGCCCAAGTCTGAGCGATGAAGCCAATCACGATACCAGAAAAGATGCCGCCGGAAACGCCAAGAGAAAATTTTCCGATTTTGATTTTGCCCAGTGCCAAACCGAGCGCAATCGCCAAAAAGATCAGAAAGAATTGATTTGTAAGAACCGAAATCAACGTTGCCATATTTATTCCTCCTCACACATGGAATAACCGTTGTGCATTACCATGCAGAATTGCCGCTTTGTCTGCATCGTTCAGATTCAGTTCGTCAATGCACTTCAAGGTACGGTCAATGTAACCGGGACCCTGTTCCGGGTCAAAAGGCATGTCGGTAGCGAACACGATATGATCCACACCAAAGAAATCAATACCAGCTCGAATGGCAGATGTGGAGCCAAAGGAAGCAGTGTCCGCATAAAACTTACGAATCGTATCAATGGGCGCACCCTTCATTTTTGTGCGGGTCAGCTCATCCCTCAGCTCAGGCGCAGTGCGTCCGCCATACATCTTCAGACCATTTTCAATACGACCTTCGAGCATGGGAATCATTGCACCAACATGATGGGTCACGATTTTAATGTTGGGAAAGTCCTCAAAAATTCCAGAGAATGCCAGACGCATCATGGCAACCGTGGTCTGATAGGGCCAGCCAATTGTGAACCACAGCTCATATTTAGAACGTTCTTCCGTCGGAAACTCCGGAACCATCTGACCACCCACCGGGTGAATAAGGATCGGCAAATCGTACTTTTCACAGGCTTCATAAATCGGCCAATATTTTTCTGTGTCAATGGCTTCCCCATTCATATGAGTGTAAATCTGAATGCCCTTTGCACCCATATCTTTGACACGCTTGATTTCTTCAACCGATGCCTGCACGTTATTGAACGGGATTCCAGCGATGAAGCCTTCGTAGAATTCCGGGTTAGCCTCGACGATTTTTTTGATTTCATCATTGCCGATTGCTGCCAGCCTGGGGGACTTGTCCGGTCCAGCAAAAGTTTCAACCGGAGGCGACACGATGTTGGGAATCTGCTTGTAACCGGGGAATTCTTTCAGCACCTCATTCCGACTTTCCATGTTGGACATGGAAGGGACTTTCAGTGCACGGACAAACATATGCGATTTGTTGGGAGCTTCTGCCATACAGATCTTCGCATATTCAGGCGGCATCAGATGGCAAAATACGTCAATCGACTTCATAGTGCTTTCCTTTCATAAATTGGAATATCCTGTTTTCAAAGGCTCTGCTCTCCGGATAGCAGAATCTTTGTTCTGACACACCAATCTTATCATGAACGACTTCTCTTTTTCTCTGATTATTATGACATGGATTTGCACAAAACTGTATCCTCTGTGTTGCTCTATTTTTTATTGTTCACAATGCTCAATGAAGGAACGTTCTTTTTGCACACAATATCCAATGGCATGTATGAAAAAGCCGACCGTTATCCTGAGTTTTAGAATAGTTGACCAAATCCACCGTTAAAATTTTGTCCATCTTTACTTTTTACTTTGGAAAGGGATTTAATACTGGGACAAAACTGTTTTACATTTTCTGCGCGATTTTTGGACTTTCCTGTTTTATGGAAGGCTTTTGTATCCCAGAAAGTGTGCTGAGCTGAATCCGCTCTCGAATGTAAGTCTTTACAAATCTATAAATCTGTGGTATATACATTATACGAAACAATGCTTTGAATGATGTATAAAGTGAGGTGCTTGCCATGACCGCCGTGATCTATGCCCGCTATTCCAGTGACAACCAGCGCGAAGAATCCATCGAGGGCCAGATCCGGGAATGCACCGCCTATGCGGAGAAGAACGACCTTACGGTGGTCAAACACTATATTGACCGGGCAATCTCTGCAAAAACGGACAACCGCCCGGAGTTCCAGCAGATGATAAAGGACAGCGACAAGAAGCTGTTTGACATTGTACTGGTCTGGAAGCTTGACCGCTTTGCCCGGAACCGCTACGATAGTGCCCGGTATAAAACTCAGCTGAAGAAGAATAGTGTCAAGCTTGTCTCGGCCACTGAGATCATCTCAGAAGGGCCAGAGGGTATCATTCTGGAATCAGTGCTGGAGGGCTATGCAGAATACTACTCCGCTGACCTTTCGGAAAAGGTCATTCGCGGCATGACGGAAAATGCCCTCAAGGGCAAGTTTACCGGCGGTGCTATCCCCTTTGGATATACCATCAATGCAGACCGCCATTTTGAGATTGATCCGATGACTGCGCCGTTTGTAGCTGAGACGTTTCAGCGGTATAACGATGGTCAGACCATGCGGGAAATTCGGGACTGGCTCAATGAAAAGGGCATCAAAAACAAGCGTGGCGGGCCGATGACTTTCAATACCATCCAACATATGCTGAGCAACCGCCGCTACATCGGAGAACTGAAATACCGTGACATCCTGATTCCCGATGCGATTCCGCCTATCGTGTCGGTGGAACTTTTCGACGATGTGCAGAAGAAGATGTTGAAAAACAAGAAAGCCCCTGCCCGGAGAAAGGCAGAGGATGATTACCTGCTGACCACCAAGCTGCACTGCGGTTACTGCGGTGCGCTGATGTTTGGCGAAAGCGGTACGAGCCGGACGGGCGAAGTTCATCGTTATTATAAATGTGCTACCGCAAAAAAGCACAAGGGCTGTAAGAAAAAGACCGTCCGCAAACAGTGGCTGGAAGATCTGGTAGTGAACCAGACGATGCAGCTTGTCCGGGATGATGCCGCCATGGAATCCATTATCGCTAAGGTCATGG
>ERZ841120.1348-NODE-1348-length-10317-cov-2.624635_pt1 | contig 10317 bp, 9 predicted proteins | sample MGYA00519572_ERZ841120 | MGnify/ENA primary metagenome ERZ841120 (study PRJEB31850, sample SAMEA3708890) | human gut metagenome | biome: human gut; feature: human-associated habitat; material: faeces | place: China | collected 2014 ... | reverse complement strand
GATACTTTCACAGTCACTTCGTATCATGTGCACATTTTTACAAACTTGTTAAAAACCCTTAAAATTCCTTGTTATAACAACAAATATTTGATAAATTGGTAAGCGTTCGTGTGTGCGCAGAAATGCGACATAATTTGTTTTGGTTAAACATGTCACTTTTTATTTTTTTGGAGGAATTATGGACCACTCATTAGTAGTGCGCTTGTTCGCTGAATTTTTTGGAACAGCATTTTTGGTTTTATTGGGTAACGGAGCCGTTGCCAACACAGAATTGAAGAACACAAAGGGAGAAGAAACTGGTTGGCTGAACATCGCCGTTGGTTACGGTGCTGGTGTGGCTATCCCAGCAATGGCATTTGGTGCTTTCTCTGCTCAAATTAACCCAGCGTTCACGTTGGCCTTGGCCGTTGTGGGCGACTTCCCATGGTCAGAAGTTTTGCCATACATTATCGCCCAAGTTTTGGGTGCTATGTTTGGTCAAATGTTGGTTGTGGCTGCATATAAGCCATACTTTGATTTGACAACAAACGTTGACGCCGTTTTCGCACCATTCTCAACGACTGATGCTGCTAACTCACGAATGAATGGTTTTATCAACGAATTCGTTGGTACATTCGTCTTGGTGTTCGGCGCTTTGGGTATTACGTCATCTGAAGCTTATAAGGGGATCGCTGGTCTAGCACTTGGTGTCTTGGTTGCAACATTGGTTACGTCATTAGGTGGTGCAACTGGGCCAGGTTTGAACCCCGCCCGTGACTTTGGGCCACGATTGGTCCACGCCCTATTACCATTGAAGTTCAAGGGATCATCACACTGGGAGTACGCTTGGGTTGCCATCTTGGCCCCAATCGCTGGTGCAATCGTCGCTTCAACTTTGTACTGGGTATTGTTTAAGTAAAACACGAAAAGAATGGCTTCACTGCCGTTCTACCAAACGTAAAAAGCACAATCTCGATGAGATTGTGCTTTTTTAATTGCGTCAATTAGTTATTCAGCAGCTAATTCTGCCACCAACGCTTCAAATTCGTTCAAGCGCTGTTCGAACACTTTGAATGTATCACGCAAGTAATCTGGCTTAGTCATATCAAGCCCGGCCTTCTTCATCACATCGATTGGGAATGCAGATGATCCGGCCTTCAAGTATTCCTTGTAAGCCGCCACAGCCGGTGCCCCTTCAGTCAAAATCTTATCCGCCATTGCCGTCGCAGCAGCAAAACCAGTACTGTATTGGAACACGTAGAAGTTGTAGTAGAAGTGTGGAATACGCTCCCACTCGTGCGCAATTTCATCATCAAACGTCAAGGCTGGGCCGTAGTAACGTCGGTTAAGCTCACCATAGGCCTCATCCAAAACATCAGCAGTCAATGGCACGCCTTGCGCATCCGTCACGTGCATCCATTGCTCAAACTCTGCAAATTGGGTTTGACGGAAGACCGTTCCCTTCACACCATCCAAGTACTGATTCAAGATATATGCACGCAACTTCTTATCCGTCACCGTCTTAAGCAAGTAATCCGTCAACAAGTTTTCGTTCGTCGTTGACGCAATTTCAGCCAAGAAGATTGGGTAATCGCCGTAGTGGTAAGGCTGATTTTGACGAGTCAAATATGAGTGCACTGAGTGGCCCATTTCGTGAACTAAAGTGCTCAAATTGTTCAGGTTATCAACCCAGTTCAGCAAAATGAATGGATTTGTATCATATGAACCGCCCGAGTAGGCTCCTGAACGCTTGCCCTTATTCTCAATGACATCAATCCAACGATTATCAAAGGCTGTATTGACAACTTCCAGATAATCTTCGCCCAATGGTGCCAACGCCTTCAATGCTTCAGCCTGGGCAGATTCGTAATCAATCGTAAAGTCAGGTTCGCCCAAAATTGGGGTATACAAATCGTATGAGTGCAATTCGTCCAAGCCCAACAATTGCTTTCGGAGGGCAACGTAACGATGCAACAACGGCAACGCTTCATTTACTTCCGCCACCAATGTATCGTACACCACTTCTGGCACATGGTTACCAGCTAAAGCAGCTTCACGCGCATTATCATAGTTGTGAACCGCCGCCATAAAGTTATGACCCTTCACGTGACTGGCAATCAAAGATGCAAAGGTATTTTCAAGTGAGACATATGACTTGTAGAACGTTTGGAAAGCATTTCGACGTACTTCCGGGTCAGTCGACTCCAATAAACGTGAATAGACACCGTTTGACAACGTCTCCAGTTCACCATCTTCGTTGGCAACAGCTTCAAACTTAATATCGGCATTATCCAACACACCAAATGTCCGTTCTGACGCCCCAAAAACATCCCCAGCAGCAGCTAACAATGCTTCTTGGTCTGGCGTTAAGACGTGACCTTGTTGCGTCAAGATGCTCTCGAAGTAATGCTTATACGCCCCCAGCTTAGGCTCTGCTTCAAAAAAGGCCGTTAATTCAGCTTCTGAAAGTGACAAAACAGCTGGATCAAAGAATGCAATGGCTGCCGAAACACGTGCTGCCAAGGCTTCAGCTCGATTGCTCAACCCTTGATAATAAGCGTTGGCTGTATCTTGGTCTGACTTCATTGAAGCATAGACATACAGCTTTTCTAAGTCACGCATCACACCCAAACCGTATTGCAACGCATTGTACAAATCTGTACCAGACGTCGTTGCTGATTGGACGAAGAAATCCGCTGACTCTAACCGATCGGCCAATTCTTCAAAGGCATCTTCCCACGCTTCATCAGAAGCAAAAATTGTCTGCAAATTCCAAGTCATTGACTCAGGCAATGCATCTCGTAATGGTAATTCTTTGGCCATTGCTCGCCACCTCATTTCAAAAATATTAGCTTTATTCTATCACTTACTGCCAACAGTATGCACGTGAGAACGTAATTCTCGACATTTTTGATTGAAATCTGCAAACCACTGTACATTTGTGACCAGACGCCAGCGGTCATTTGTTACTTGCACAACCCCCATCGACTGCCATAACACCAACAACTGCGTTAACCACAGCTTCGCAACAGCGCTAGCAGGGGTGGCCCCAAAAGCGAACCATTCAGCCCGTTCAATCACCGTTAGTAGTTGTTCAGCAGGACATGGTGCCTTCTCGAGTATTGTGATTAGCTGCGTGGCCAAAATCCAATGAGGCGTCTTTAAACCGCCCGGTAGTGGCTGCCTGATATGACAACAAATTGGAATCCCGGTGACTGTCCGATTTTGCTGATAAAGTTGTTTTTGCAGTTGCCTGATGCGCCGGTCACGACGCACAACCTGTTGCTGAATTTTCGCCAATTGCCTAATCGGATCGGAATAATCCTCCTGGCCAACATGCGTCCGGCCATCCACTGTCCACCATTCCCGCCATTGAATCCCATCTTTTCCGCGCCATAGCGCTACTTGTAGCGTCTCGTGTCGAATCCGCGCAAATTTCGCCAGTGTCGCTTGTTGTAATTTTCGTTGCTGGTAGGTTGGCCCTAGTACCCACACAACATCTAACCCAAGCTTAGCAAAACCAGCGGTACGACGCTGCACCCGTTCAGCACTGATTGGCGCACATTGAAATTCAATCGCCACTTGTCGATTGTCAAACGTTACGAGCAAGTCCGGCCGTTGTTGAATCTCAGGTAACCAAGGCTCCAACACCACTCGGCCACCAATACTTTCGAAGAAGTCAACCATCGCTAATTTACCTAGCAAATGAACTGCTGATTCACCTTCAGCTAATGCCTGACATTTTTGTAAGCTTGTATGCGCGAAGTGAGCTTGTTTAAGGCGGCCTTTTTTGACTGTCACCGGAGTCTGACACCCTGGACAAACATAATTGCATTGTTTATCAGCCTTATCCGCCGTCATTAGCCCGGTTGTGCCAAGCGTTTGTGCAATGTACATTTCATCACCTCCAACAAAGATAGACGCATGTGACCGACATTTGTCCAAAATAAAGAAAAAAGCACCACTCAGAACGAGTGATACTCTTATCAAGGTTAAATTTAGTTAGCTGGGTTTTCTTCCAACTTTTCAATATCAGCGGCTGATGGTTGTGCATCACCTTGTTCTTCAGCAAGCAATACCTTGTCGTACTTGCGAGCGAATGGGTAATACATGAATCCTGTCATCACAAGCATAACCGCTTGCCACAACGCACCTTGCCAACCACCGACAATCAAACCTGACACAATTGCGGGCGTCGTCCATGGTACATACATACCATTAAATGGTGGAATAATACCCATTGCAATCACGGCATACGTCGCGAAACCTGAAACCAATGGCGTCAAAATGAATGGGATAGCCAACAATGGGTTCAAAACCAATGGCAATCCGAACAAGATTGGTTCATTGATGTTGAACAAAGCTGGGACAATTTCCAACTTTCCAAGCGTCTTCATTTGTACTGACTTGGCACGAACCAACATAAAGATAACCAATCCGATTGTCATACCTGAACCAGTCACCGTAATGAATTGATCCATGAAGGCTTGCGTCACAATGTGCGCCCCGTTATCCAAAGTCAACTTACCAGCCTTATACAAAGCCAAGTTATCAGCATTGTTTGCCAATAGCAATGGCGTCATGATACCACCCACGATTGTGGCACCGTGAACACCGAAGAACCACAAGAACACTGGCAAGAAGGCGACAACGACAACACCCAACGGTCCATCGGTTGCGTGTTGCAATGGTGTTTGAATCGTGGCATAAATCCACTCAACCATCGTTGTATTAAAGCCAAGCTTGAAGATACCATAAATGGCTGTTGCGACCGTAACAATTGCAGCACCTGGAATCAAAGCCGTAAATGACGCCGCAACGTTAGCAGGCACTTGTTCTGGCAACTTGATGGTAAAGCCCTTCTTCATGAACCATGAATAAGACCAACCAACCAACAATCCAACGATAATGGCCACGATCATACCCTTACCACCAAGCCATGCCTTATCAATCACACCTGACACTTGCCAAGCCGTTGAGACACGTTCTGGGTTCGCGATGCTAGTGACCGACTTAACTGTATCCGGTTGCAAAATGATGTCAACCACAATGGCCAACATACCGGCAGGCACCGCATCGTGCCCCTCATCACGCACCCATGAGTACGCAATACCGAATACGGCAAACAATGCCATAATACCAAATGACGCGTTGTTAGCTTGCATGAAAATTGGACCTAAACCAATTTCATTTAAATAATCTTGGACCGCTTGAATTGGGAATTGTCCCAAAATCAAGAAGACCGCGCCAATCACAATGAATGGAATTGGGTAAAGCATTCCATTCTTAATTGCCGTAACCGCCTTCGTGTTAACGAATTTCATAACTGGCGGCAACAACTTTTCATTGATGAAATTATTCATGTTGTTTTCCTCTACTTATTTCGTATCGTTACTTGCATGTCATCACCAATTCTCAATTTGATTAACCTACCCCAAATCCTCTCCATTTGAGGCAATCACTTGCTGATACCACTTAAACGAGTCCTTACGATAGCGCGTGCCCGATCCTTGGCCCATGTCATCCAGGTCGACATAAATGAAGCCATAACGCTTCAACATTTCACCTGTCGAGGCCGACACAATATCAATTCCTGACCATGGTAGATAGCCAATTAGCGGAATGCCATCTAAGGCAACGGCCCGCTCCATCGCTTGGATATGCCCTTGGAAATAGGCAATGCGATAATCATCGTGCACTTCATGTTCTGGGGTCAATTCGTCATAGGCACCAAAGCCGTTTTCGACGATAAACATTGGCTTATGCCAACGATCCCACATCCAGTTCATCGCCCAACGGACGCCAACTGGATCAATTTGCCAGCCCCAATCTGACTTCTGCAAGAATGGGTTGTCACCGTGATTCGCTTCCTCATCATATTCCAACCACTCATCGCCAGTATCGGATACTGTCCAAGACATATAGTATGAAAAGGCCACATAATCCACGGTATTCTCAGCCAAAATTTTTTCATCAGCCGGTGTAATATCGATTTTGAAACCTTTGTGTGCCCAGAACTTTTTTAGCCAGTTTGGATACTGACCCGTTGCATGGACATCACCCCAGAAATAACGCGACTGCATCGCCCGTTCTGCCATCAAAATGTCTTCTGGCTTTGAGGAAGCTGGATAAACTGGATTCATGGCAATCATATCACCGACCAATAATTCGCATCCCATCTCACGTGCGATTTCATGGGCCCGCTTTGTCACCAATGCGGAGGCCAATAACTCGTAGTGTGACGCTTGATACATCAGTTCTTGCGCTTCGTCTGCCTGATAATCTAGCAATCCTGAGTTTTGCAGCATTGGATGCGGATCCATCCAAGACGTTTGATTATTAATTTCATTGAAGGTCATCCAATACTTGACGCGATCCCCATAACGTAGCATCACCGTATCGGCAAACTTCAAGAAGAAATCAATGACTTGACGGTTACGGAACCCACCGTACTTCTTAACCAGATGCAACGGCATCTCGAAGTGGCTTAACGTGATGACTGGCACGATGTCATTTTCAATCATCGCATCAATCATCTTGTCATAGTAAGCCAAGCCGGCTTCATTTGGCGTTTCTTCATCCCCATTCGGGAAAATACGCGTCCATGCAATTGATGTGCGGAAAGCCTTTAAGCCCAGTTCCTTCATCAACTTAAAGTCTTGTGGATATGACTCGTAAAAATTAATTCCCCGGTGGTTCGGATAGTTACCATCCGGTAAAACTTCATCCGTTACTTCACGGGGCACCCCATTTTTGCCGGCCAACATCACATCAGCAATCGACACGCCCTTGCCATCAACATCCCAAGCGCCTTCAAGTTGATGCGCAGCAACGGCAGCTCCCCATAAGAACCCCTCAGGCATTTGGTATCCTTTAACCATTACAATTACCCCTCCAACTTTTGCACACGCTTCATCAACTCAATGAGTTCAATAGCCATGTCGCGGAACGTAATGGCATTCATCAAATGATCTTGGCCGTGAACCATATAGAGATCAACTTCTGTGTGCTCACCTTGGGCTTCCTTAGTTAGCATATCCGTTTGCACATCGTGCGCCGCTTTCAACTCTTCGTTTGCGAGCTTCAAAGCACCCTCAGCTTCATCAAACTTGCCTTCCTTCGCAAATTGAATCGCTTGGAAAGCCTGGCCCTTTGCGTTACCGCCGTGCATAATCAATCCCATAACAACTTCCATACGTGCGTCATCCATGGCTATATCCCCCCGTTGTTCGCTATTTAGTATCGTCTGATGTGATTACATCATAGCCTCGGCTGTTGCCAAAACCTTATCACCCTTCATCATGCCGTAATCCATCATGTTGATAACATCCATTGGAATGCCGGCTTCATCAGTCTTCTTCTTAACTTCATTCTTCATGTATTGCACTTGTGGCCCAAGCAACAACACATCTGGCTTTTCAGCTGAAGCTAATTCACTGTCAATATCTGCCGTTGACTTCGCGAAAATCTTGTAGTCCTTACCGGCTGCCTTTGCTGCATCTTGCATCCGTTGTACCAACATTGACGTTGACATACCTGCGGCGCACGCTAACATAATTACCTTATCTGCCATGTTTAAATCCTCTACTTTTCTTTATAGTGTCACACCTTGTGAGGTGATGACTTGCTTATACCACTCAAACGAATCCTTGCGTAAACGTTCGCCAGAACCTTCACCCATATCATCTAAATCAACATACACGTAGCCGTAACGCTTACTCATTTCACCGGTTCCCGCTGAAACAATATCAATTGGTCCCCACGACAAGTAGCCAATGACTGGGATTCCATCGTTAACAATTGCCTTTTCCATTTCAGCAATATGGGCCTTCAAATAATCAATCCGATATTGATCATGTACCTGGCCATCAACCACTTCGTCATAGGCCCCAAAACCATTTTCGACAATCATCAACGGCAGACCTGGGTACAAATCATTCAGCTCGTTCAACGTATAACGCAGGCCTTGTGGATCAATCGCCCAACCCCAATCTGAGACCTGCACCTCAGGATTTGGCACAATTTCAAAGCCGTGCGTCTCTTCAAATTCCGTATCACCAGCTGACGTTGCTTTAACAACGAACGAGTTATAGTACGAAATTGCCAGATAATCAACTGTACCAGCTTGTAAGACAGCACGATCCTCGTCAGTAATGTCCGGTCGGAAGCCTGTTCGATCTGCAAAGGCTTCAAATTCGGCCGGATATGCGCCACGGACGTGCACGTCTGAGAACCAGTCGCGTGCTTGACGGGCTTTGTGGACCGCCAAATTATCGGCTGGCTTTGGTGACGCTGGGTATAGCGGCGCCACATTCAACATGCCCCCAATCATAAATTCTGGGTTAATCGCATGTCCAATTGCGACGGCCTTTGCACTCGCAACGAGCTCATAGTGCCCAGCTTGCACCATTGCGGCAAGTTTTTCTTCCGTTGGTGTGCCCTCTGGAAAACGCAACCCTGAATTGGTCCAAATCATGAACTCGCTCATCGCTTCATCGACCAAATTCGCCTGATTTGAAATCTCATTATGCGTCATCCAATATTTCACCTTATCCTGATAACGGTTAAAGACGGTCTCCGCATACGTCACAAAGAAATCAATCACACGCCGATCTGACCAGCCCCCATAAGCTTCAACCAGATGATATGGCATCTCAAAGTGATTTAACGTCACCACCGGTTCAATCCCAAGTCGATTCATTTCGTCAAACAAATCATCGTAAAATTGTAGCCCCTCTTCATTCGGTTGCGCATCATCACCATTCGGAAAAATACGCGTCCAAGCAATCGATGTTCGAAAGGCCTTAAAGCCCATTTCTGCCATCAACGCCAAATCTGTTTTGTACGACTCATAAAAGTAGATCCCGTGATGATTTGGATAATTCAATCCGGCAATCACGCCGTCAGTAATTTGACGTGGCTGGTTATGTGCCCCAGCAGTTAAAATATCTGCAATTGACACGCCCTTGCCACCGACATTCCAGGCTCCTTCGGCTTGGTGCGCAGCAATGGCACCACCCCACAAGAAGTCACTATCTAATTTAAGTCCCATGTTATCCCCCGTACGCCGTTTTTAGTTCAACAAAGCCGGCTGTCAGAATAGTGCGTATCGCCTGCTTCGTTGTAACAACTATATTACAGTTATATTTTGTAAAAGTTTCGAATAATGAGAACTATATGTGAAAGTGGCGGGTTCTAGTCTGTGAATAAGGTGGGAGTATTTACAAAAATCAGGCTTTTCACTTGGGCAATGAAAGCGTTTTCTTCCGCTAGCGATTTTAATTATCATTGCACGAAAAAAGCCGAACCGACATTTCTGTCGATCCGGCTTTTATTAAAAACACTATTACTTAAAGAATGACAAAACTTGCGTTAAACCATTCTCACCAAAAATTGTGCGACCATGTTCAGCAAGTACTTCAGCTGCCACTGGCGTAACATCACCGTATTCGCGAGCCACAGCCGTAATATCTTGGACGCCTGCCTGTGAAACTGACTCATCAAATGACAACTCAACATAATAGTCCTTGTTGTATTCAATGACCTTTGAGTCACCGACTTCTTCTTGCATCATCTTTGCAAATTGGATAATTGCTTCAAAGTCTTTAAACTTCAAAATAACTTGACGACGACCCTGCTTATCACGCGCCAATTCGCGTGCAGCATTAACCATCTGGTCGGCAGCCCGTGACTCAGCTGCGGCACGTTGCTGGCGTGCTTGTGGCTTTTTCTTAGCCCCGTCACCGTCATTATCTAACAATTGCTCTAATAAGCTATCAGAAACATCATCGTTTACATCACCAGCATCACGATTGCCAAACATTGAGTTGATAACACCATCCATCATGGCCTTATCCCCAATATTCTTAGAGATGAACAACTCCAAGCCGTTACGGTTTGGCAATACTTGGAAGGTAACCGCCTCATTATTTTCGAAATCATGCTCGACATCAACTTCTTCCAAGATATTGTAGAAGAAACGTTCAATTTCTTCCTGGTTGCCCAGCAAATCGATCACTGAGATACTGCGTTCTGCGAGATCGTCGTTTGTCACCACAACTCGAATTGTATCCTCATTAATGCGTTCCATTTCCATAATTGGGCACCCCTTCCCTTCCCGCTACTCGGGAACTTATCTTTGTTAACCATTATAACAAAGTTACTGATTAATAGTCGATATATTAGTGTTTTAACCACCAATTTGGGCTAAAAAAGAGGCCACACCCAGTAGCCTCATTTTATCACTGCAGCTGTTGGTCTAAAACTCCTGACGTTGATCAGGAGTAAGACCAAAGACGCACCTGATAAGGGCGACTTGGTCACGTCGGAGGTCTAAAA
>ERZ841120.1339-NODE-1339-length-10385-cov-2.907260_pt1 | contig 10385 bp, 8 predicted proteins | sample MGYA00519572_ERZ841120 | MGnify/ENA primary metagenome ERZ841120 (study PRJEB31850, sample SAMEA3708890) | human gut metagenome | biome: human gut; feature: human-associated habitat; material: faeces | place: China | collected 2014 ... | reverse complement strand
ACAACGGTTGGATGTTTCCAGCAGCCAGCAAGCTGTTGATATCAAGTGTTTTTGCCATTTCGTGACGGAATTGGGCCGCATACAAATGGCCAAGGGCATATGATGGGAAGTAGCCAAAATCACCGCCGGCCCAGTGAATATCTTGTAAGATACCTGTCAAATCTGATGGTGGTCGGATACCTAGGTATTCCTCATACTTTGCATTCCAAAGGGCTGGTAAGGTTGCAATATCAATATCATCGTTAAAAATAGCTTTTTCAATTTCATAACGAATAATGATATGCAACGGATATGTTAATGGATCAGCTTCCGTCCGAATTAGACTAGCCTGTGTTTTCATCCACCCTTTATAGAATGTCTCAAAATCAACATCGTCTAAGACACCATGGAAAGCCTGTTGCATAATTGGATAATCATGACGTAAGAAGGCTTCTGAGCGGCCAATCATTACTTCATTAAATAACGACTGTGATTCATGAATACTCATTGCTATTGATTTATTAAACGGTGTGTAATCCCATTTAGGCGCAACATTCTGTGCAAAGAGACCGTGACCGGCCTCGTGCAAGATTCCTAACACAGCCATTTGAAAATCAGTGGCTGACCACCGGGTTGTAATACGGGCATCATTACGATTCAAATCTTGCATAAATGGGTGCACCGTATCGTCTAATCGACCTTTATTAGGATCATAACCTAAGCGAACGGCCGCATCCCAAACATACGCCCGTTGGTCACTAACCGCGACCTCTCGCTGTAAAAAGTCGTCTGCCGGTTCAGTTCCTTCTGTTGCCAAACGTTCACGCAGCGCAACAACCCCCGCCTTTACCTCTGCAAAAACGGCATCTAGCTTTGCAACGGTTAGCCCTGGTTCAAACTGATTCAGCAACACATCATATGGTGTCGCCTCATCTTTACGCCAGTATGTAATAAAACGACGCTTTAAATCAATTAGCTGTGCCAAATATGGCGCATAAATGGCGTAATCATCTTGTTCGCGGGCTTCTGCCCAAGCATCCTGCGCTGTTGAAGTCAACTTGTTAAAAGCAATGTATTCATCAGCCGGCACGGCTGCATCACGCTCATAGTCTTCCTGGAACTTAGCAAAAAGTGCCTGTTCGTCGGCTGACAATTCATCCCCGTGTCCTGCGAAGTACGCAACCAAAGCCTTGGCTTGATCACCCGTCGAAACACCCAGATACTTTTCTGTTAAATAACTTTGCAATTCTGCGCGGAACTCGCTGGCATCCTTAGGCATACCAGTCAGCTGGTCCCACCCCGCTAAAGCCATAGTTTCTTCCAGTAAAGCTTGTTCCTTGAGCAATGCGCGCAAATCCTGTCCTGTCAATGTCGTCATATCCATCCTCCAGTTTAATCCGTGCGTTTATTCTAATCTAAATTTAATAAAAACACAAATAAAGGTGAGATAACAATTGTTATCCCACCTTTTTACATATGATTTAGTTAAATTTCATACCATATTTTTTATGACTGTACCAGCCATAACCCACGGTCCAAGCAATGCCACCTAACGCAGCAATTGTATCCGTCTTATCCAAGAACAATGTCACAAAGATAAAGAGAAAGAATAGCAACGTCAAAGGACTAGCAACTTTATAAAACGGCATCTTAAACCCGTCTTCAATGAAATCCGCACTGGCCCGATACTTGCGGTGCGCAATCATGATTAAGCTATAAATAACCAAGGTAATCGCTGCCGTAGCTGACGCAAAGAAATTAAACGCTGACTCAAAAATTGGTAATGCGTTAATCACAGGTGTAAGCATAATCAAAATCGCTGAGAACAAAATTGCGCGGGCTGGAATCGCCTTTGTTGACAAGCGCTTGAAGTAGTCTTGCCATTTACCGGTATTTTCAAGGGCCAGCGCGTAGACATCACGACCAGCTGAATAAATCAGTGTGTTTAATGCTGACATCGCAGCGGTCAACACCACAAAGTTCAGCAAAGCCGCCGCCCAATCAATCCCGATTAACTTAAAAATAAAGACGAACGGGCTTTGATCAGCTGGTAAATAATGCCAATCATAAATTGACATGATAATGGCCAAAGCTCCCACATAGAACACCAAAATACGGAACAACACCGTGTTAATTACCTTAGGCATGACTTCACGTGGATTTTTGGTTTCAGCAGACATCAAACCGACAAATTCAATTCCCACGAATGCAAAGAATACCATTGGGAACGCCATCATAAAATTCATGCCCCCATTTGGAAACAGCTGGAAATGGTGGGTAATGTTTGCAAATGACACCACCCCACCGTGAACGCCTGGTGTTTTAAAGCCGGTAATCATCATCAAAATTCCAGTAATGATAATACCCAGAATGGCAATAATTTTAATTGAAGAGAACCAAAACTCCGCCTCTCCAAAAAATTTGACTGCGACCAAGTTCACACCAACCAATAGTAACATCACGACAATTTCAATTAGCCATGCCGGCATCGTTGGTAGCCAGAATTGGACATATTTACCAATCGCCGTTAACTCCGCCATTGCCGGTAAAATTAACGTAATCCAGTATGACCAGCCAACGAAGTGACCAGCGCCAGGCCCCAGATATTTAGACACAAAACTCACAAACGAATTGTTATCTGGGTCTGCATAGAGTAGCTCGCCGATTGCGCGCATCATAATGTAAAGGAAAATTCCCGTTAATAGGTACACGAACAAGATCGATGGTCCTGTCAGACTAATCGAGTCGCCCGCACCTAGAAATAATCCCGTACCAATTGTGCCACCAATGGCAATCATCGTGACATGTCGTTTAGACAAACCCCGTTGTAATGAATCTGGTGCCGTATTTTTATCAGCCATCCCCGACTCCTTTTTAAATCATAACTTTATTTGTTTTATTACGGTTGCGTTTACAGCAACGTTGAATATAATACCACATTTCCCCGCCTTGAAACATGGTTTTATGCAAAGATATACAATTCTAAACCGTATATCCATAAAATATGCATATATACATAAAAACACCCACGATTTGGTTAGAATCACGGGTGCTCTTATGTATATGGTTATTGTTTAATTAGGTTAGTATTAAACATTATATGAGAAAAGTGTCGAGTCGGTTAACTCTCAACATTAGCTATTCTACCGACTCTTTGTCATCAGCGGGGAAAACTTCCCGCTCATGTCTACTTTTTCGCCAAATGTTCTCGCCACATAGCATTAAACAACGTTTTGTACTTATCGGTAATTTCAAATTCACCAACTAGTTCATCATAGTCAGCAAAAAAATCAACGAGGTGGCCAACCGCCTCTTCTGGATTAGTGAAGTATGTGCGGTAGTTTTCATACATCAAGAAGCGCCAACGCCACGAGGCATACTTTAGTGCCTTGTCATCGCGTTTTTGCTCTTCAAACGCAACTTGTAAAAGCGCATCCAGTAATTCTTGGTTACCTTCAAACATTGCTTTAAATATCGCATACTCAACGCCTTCAACAACACGGTTGGCATAAGTTCGTTGCAAAATATTATCAACATCATTCGCGTGCGTCATATTCACCATCATATGGACGCCAGCCACTGAATCGACTGCCATCCACGCCAATTTCAAAATATGAAATTCTGAATCATGCCAGGTGTCCATACTTTGTAGCAGCCGTTGCGCCTGTTGGCCCAACGACTTTGCTTCTTCGCTGGCATACCACCGGCCATCCAGTCGACTACCAATGATCATGCGTAGCTCCAACCATTGTTCCAGAAATCCTAAGTGGCCAGTTTCGTCGTAGCGCATTTTCGCCTGCGCAACCGCCGTTGGTATAAACGTCTCAGCCACGAACTGAAGATTGTACTTCACACGATACGTCGCGTCATTAAATTGTGGTACAACGGCATCCAAATCACCAGGCATTAACCCGAGATGTGGCATCAGCGTCAACAAATCGTTCACCCGAAACGACGCATCATCGTCATACATCCGGTAAACCTTGGTTTTTGAAAAACCATATTGCGCCAGCTCCTGTACCTTGATCCGCTTATCACGAATAACTTGGTGCAAATAGTCACCAATACTCGTTAATTCAAATGGTGGCACAATTTCAGCGTAATACGATAACTGTTGGAGACCAGTCGGCGTACCCGTCTCTCGCACAGTCTGGGATTTCGTCCAGATATCGGTCATAGATACCTGCAAATCATTCATCGTGATAACATCAATTTGCAATCGACGGGCCGCTGCCAAAAAGTTTTCAATACTGTCCCGACGGTTATCATTACCCGACATAATCCAACCGTTAATAAAATTAAGTAACCGTTTCAACGATCGCATTTCCACATTTGAAGATCGCGTTGGCTGATGATTAATTGCATCGATTACAAATAACATCTTTTCCAGCATAATCTTTTTCGGGTTAATGATGTATTTTTGAACCGCTAACAAGTGAATTGATAACACCACTTCATAGAAAGTACTTGGCATATATTCGCGATACAAGACAATTGATTTTACAAACGTTTGATACAACGGCCAAAAAGTTTTAGCATCCATTGTTTGTCCGTCAATTGCAAGTTTTGCCATATCAACAATCGTAAACGACCGTAAATGCGTTAGCACTGAAATTTCTCGATTTTGAATGATGTCAGCTTCTTCAACTGTATGATAAAGTGCCTCAGAAAATGACATTGATAGTAATTCAAGTAACTTGTGTAAATCCGCAACCGTTATATCTACTTCCCCGTTGATATAACGGTAATAACGTGACTTCGAAATACCAATTCGTTCAATATCTTCAATCGACACATTTTTTTGTTGGCGACCGGCTGCTAAATTCGCCGCTAATGTTAATCGGGTAGTCTTATCCATGGTTAATATTTCTCACGTCACAAAAAAGGCTTCCAACCTGGATGATTGGCAGTCTTTTTACTCATGCAAGATTATGAGGTTGCATAATCCAACATTACTTTCTAAATAATATTTCCAGAACGTTTGGCTCTGATCTTCAAAGTATCAACTCAGACGCCGGACGTTTTAACATTCCGACAATCCGGTTCCACTTACTTTTCTTCACTTAAATATTGTACAACACTCCGTCAATATTCAGTTAATCATTCCCTGGTGAAAACATACGGAATTGTACACCTAAACAAACGTTGCATTTAGTTTCTCCTATATTTAGCACGTGTTTGTAAAAACCAGACCGCTTTTGTGTATTTTCAAAAAACATAAGGTCGACTTATTTCCCATAAATTGTACAAGATTTATTCTTGCGAGCTATTTAGAGCAGTAAAAAAACCGCAAAGCAATATTGCTTCGCGGTTGTCACGACGAATAATTGGTTTAAAAATCCGACTATTTCCTATATTTAATTTGCTACTGCAATTGCATCATTATGACATCCGCAACCATGATAATAATACCAATAATTTGTATGACATTAGCTTGCTTCTTAACTGACTGATACCAGCCAAATCGCTGCACAATAATGGTGCCAATGAGTATGCCCATCAAACCCCAAATATACTTTACATTCCTAGTGTTGTGGATTGTAGTTAACGACTGACCCATCTTCATTGATCACTTGACCATTGTGGTTCTGATCATCAAAGAAGAATGACAAAATCAACTCAGCCGCATTGTCCGTAGTACGAACGAAATCACCTTCAATGTGCCCATTCAAGTCCGTAGATACGGCCCCTGGCATCACGGCAAAAATCTCAATTGGCATATTTTGTTGCTCAAACTCAAGACCGAAGTCCTTAGTCATAACGTTAAGCGGTGCCTTACCTGCCATGTACCCAAGTGGGTGCCACCATTTACCTGGTTCAATTGGCGTCGAAATATTGATAATCGTCCCACTGTTCTTTTGCAACACAGGCAAAAGCCCCTTCGTTAGTTCATATGGTCCGATAAAGTCAACCTTGTAAATATCAAGCAGTTCTTGTGTCTCGTACTCCCATGCTGTGCGATCCATATCACCGGAGATTCCAGCGTTATTAACCAACAAGTCCAAGCCGTCATAATTTGCAGTGATGCTTGCCACTGCCGCATGAATACTGTCCAAATCAGCGACATCAACTAACAACAATTCTGCATTTCCAAACGTTTGCAACTCACGTACAGCTGCTTCACCGCGACCAGCATCGCGAGCGCCAACCAAAACGGTATAGCCCTGCTCCAACAATTGTTGGGCAATTGCATAGCCAATTCCCTTGTTCGCACCAGTCACTAAAGCTGTCTTAACCATTATTAATTATCCTTCTTTCTTTAAAACAGCATTATTATACGACTGGAACTTACGAAAAGTAAGGTCTTGAAATTATTTAAAAACCTGCTCTGGCAAGCTATCATTTCAACAATACAAAAAACCATCCAACCCGAAAGTTGGATGGTTTTTTCAGTATTGAATCGCTTAAAATTAAGCCAAACCGTACTTCTTGTTGAACTTGTCGACCGCACCATCGGCAGTAGTAAACTTTTGCTTACCAGTGTAGAATGGGTGTGAATCTGACGTAACTTCAACACGGATCATTGGGTACTCAGCACCTTCGAACTCGATCGTCTCGTTTGAAGTACGAGTTGAACCAGTCAAAAGCTTGTAACCAGTAGTTGAATCAACGAAAACCACTTGGTGGTAATCTGGGTGGATATCAGCCTTCATCGTGTTTCTCCTTATCGCCCTGGATCTATAAGAACCAGAGTCAGTTTATTTAACCTGAATATAATAACATATCTTCAGTAAGAATGGTAGACTCTTAACCAAAGAATTTTCCGAATGTCGTCACGTAAAACGCGCTTAATGGTTGGCACCCTTTGCAAATTCTGTATCATCTTCGGCCTTAAGCACCGCCATAAAGGCTTCTTGCGGTACATCAACCGTTCCAACCGCCTTCATGCGCTTCTTACCACGCTTTTGCTTATCCAACAACTTTGCACGACGATCAGGGTCACCCGTGTGGATCTTTGACGTAACATCCTTACGGTAAGCCTTAATCGTTGAACGTGAGACAATCTTTGAACCGATGGCCGCTTGCACTGGAATTTCGAAGTTACGACGTGGAATGATTTGCTTCAACTTCGCCGTAATAATCCGTGAACGTTCTTGTGCAAAATCCTTGTGCACAATAAAGCTCAAGGCATCGACCTTGTCCCCATTTAGCAAGATATCAATCTTAACCAAGTCAGACTGGCGGTAACCTGAAATCTCGTAATCTAATGACGCGTAACCTCGCGTGTTTGACTTCAACTTATCGAAGAAGTCAAAGATGATTTCTGACAACGGAATGTAGTACTTCACGTTAACGCGGTTTTGGTCCAAGTAATCCATCGTATCGAATTCACCACGCTTTTGTTGTGCCAATTCCATAACTGCCCCAACGTACTCGTTTGGCACCATAATCTGAGCGTGCACGTATGGCTCTTCAATCCACTTGATGGCACTAGCTTCAGGTAATTCTGATGGGTTGGCCACTTCAACCATTTCACCGTCTGTTGTATACGCGTGGTACGTTACAGATGGCGCCGTCGTGATCAATTCCATATCGAATTCACGTTCAAGTCGTTCTTGCACCACATCCATGTGCAACAAGCCCAAGAATCCAGTACGGAAACCAAATCCCAATGCTTGTGACGTCTCAGGCTCGAATTCCAATGACGCATCGTTCAATTGCAACTTTTCAAGCGCTTCACGTAAGTCATTGTACTTTGAGTTATCCGTTGGGTACAAACCTGAGTACACCATAGGCGTCATTGGTTGGTAACCTGGCAACGCTTCCGCCGCTGGGTTCTTAACTGACGTAATCGTATCACCAGGGCGAGCGTCACGGATGTTCTTAATCGAGGCAGCGACATAACCAATATCACCAGCCATCAAGAAATCACGTTTCACAGGGTGTGGTGAGTTAACACCCACTTCTGTGACTTCGTATTCAGCCCCCGAGTTCATGAAGCGAATCTTATCACCCGGCTTCATAACACCTTCCTTCACCCGGACAGTCAAAATAACGCCCTTGTAGGAATCATAGGCTGAGTCAAAAATCAACGCTTGCAATGGCGCTTCCAAATCTCCCTCTGGCGCGGGAATCTTCGCCACGATTTGCTCAAGCAATTCTGGAATTCCGATACCTTGCTTAGCTGATGCCAAAACAGCTTCAGATGCATCAATGCCAATAACATCTTCGATTTCAGCCCGGACAGCTTCTGGATCAGCAGCTGGCAAGTCAATCTTGTTGATCAATGGTAAGATTTCCAAGTCGTTTTCCAAGGCCAAGTAAACATTTGCCAACGTTTGGGCTTCTACACCTTGGGCGGCGTCAACAACCAAAATCGCCCCATCAGCGGCTGCTAGTGAACGAGACACCTCATATGAGAAGTCGACGTGTCCTGGAGTATCAACCAAGTGGAAAATGTAGGTTTCCCCATCGTTGGCCTTGTAGTGAACTTCAACGGCATTCATCTTAATCGTGATACCACGCTCACGTTCCAAATCCATCGTGTCCAACAATTGATTTTGCATCTCACGTTCAGTAACCGTGTGCGTTGCTTCCAGAATACGATCTGAAATCGTCGACTTACCGTGGTCAATGTGCGCCACGATACTAAAGTTACGAATGTGAGACTGGCGCGTCTTCATTTCTGCAATGTCCATATTTTATCGCGCCTCCTATCTCTCTAATTTTTTCTGTCAACGTCTATTATACAGGGTAATTCGGCCCCTGACGATAGGTAAAAAGCGTCAACTCATTAATCTGAATTGACGCTTAGCATTTACTTTTTCGTGATGTCTTCAAATTTACCTTCAAGATAGTCAGCTTTTTGACGCATCTCGTGATCGTGACGTCGCTTGCGTGATTGTGTGTACACAAACAGCGCGACCAAAATCAATATGATAATAAATCCCATCTTTTTCCTATCTTAGTGTGTGACTGTCCAGTTCAGCATCTTCTCAACGTGTGCAACATCCGGATCATCCGAACCGCCAAACAAAGTTTCCCCTGTATTCATTGTGGCAATCGCGGCCATTTCTGGTTCAGTCAATTCAAAATCAAATACATTTAAATTATCGCGCATCCGTGCTGGCTTCATTGACTTCGGAATGGTACTAATTCCCCGTTGCAACAACCACCGGAGGATGACATGTCCAACTGACTTACCATGATTATCAGCAATCGCGGTCAAAATTGGGGAATGGAAGACATCATGCATGCCCTCAGCGAATGGTGCCCAAGCTTCCACCAAAACACCTTGCTCTTGGAAATACGCTACCTTATCAACTTGTTGGTGGAATGGATGGTTTTCAATTTGATTAACCATCGGCGCAATATCATTAAGCGCAATAAACTGGGCTAACAACGCTGGTGAGAAATTTGACACGCCAATCGCCCGAATTTTACCGGCGGCATAAAGCTCTTCCAACGCCCGCCAAGCACCCCAAACATCACCAATTGGGTGGTGTAATAACACCAAATCCAAATAGTCCGTTTGTAGCAATTCAAGAGAACGCATCACTGACGCCTTTGCCCCCTCATAAGTCATGTCCTGCACCCAAACCTTGGTTGTCAGAAATAAATCTGATCGATCGACATTAGATTCGGCAATTCCCTGACCGATGTCAGCCTCATTATCATAAATGACAGCTGTATCAATCGCCCGGTACCCCGCTGCAATGGCGTCCTTAACTGCTTGCACCGCCTCAGGCCCCTGCACTTGTGCCATACCGTACCCCAATACTGGCATGACCACACCGTTTGATAATGTTCGATATTCCATTTTACTGGCCTCGTTTTTAACTTATTTACCCATCATTATACCCCTATCCAAAGAGAATAGCCGGGTTTTGTTTGAATCGTGTACAATAAAGGCAATGAACATTTTGAGGGGAATTCAGCGATGCAATCAATCCATAACTACCAACATATTTTAGCGCCTGTAGACGGCTCAAAAGAATCAGAAGCCGCCTTCGCAACAGCTGTCGAAATTGTCAATAACACGCCATCACGACACTTGTATATCTTAAACGTGGTTGATACGAATAAGTTAAAAGACGCGGCGCATTACTCACATGAGTTAGAAGAAAACGCGATTACACAGAGCAAAGCACTTTTAGAACGTTTTGCTACTGAAGCAAAACAAGCCGGCGTCACTAATTTGACCGTCATTAGCGAAACTGGCAATCCTAAAAACATTATTGCTAAAGTGATCCCCGCGCAATATGACATCGATTTAATCGTCATCGGCGCAACTGGTATGAATGCTGTCGAACGGTTAATGCAAGGTTCCGTCACAGAATTCGTTTCGCGAACATCACGCGTTAATACATTTATCGTCCACGCAGACTAACAACTTAAAAAACACCCCAGGTTCATGGCTGCGGACCTGGGGCGTTTTGTCATTATTTAGATAGTGTGCGGTTTAG
>ERZ841120.1338-NODE-1338-length-10386-cov-7.880554_pt1 | contig 10386 bp, 10 predicted proteins | sample MGYA00519572_ERZ841120 | MGnify/ENA primary metagenome ERZ841120 (study PRJEB31850, sample SAMEA3708890) | human gut metagenome | biome: human gut; feature: human-associated habitat; material: faeces | place: China | collected 2014 ... | reverse complement strand
TAGATTTTACATCATTTTTCTTATTTACATCATTCAGGGTCTTCATTGTCGGGAAGAGCAGTACATCCCTGATTGCCTGGCTGTCTGTCAGCAGCATTACCAGACGGTCGATACCGTATCCGATACCGCCTGTCGGAGGCATACCGATTTCCAGTGCGTTCAGGAAGTCTTCATCTGTATGGTTGGCTTCATCATCACCTGCTGCAAATGCTTCTTCCTGTGCTGCGAAACGTTCGCGCTGATCGATCGGATCGTTCAGCTCGGAGTATGCATTACACATTTCCCATGTGTTGATAAACAGCTCGAAACGTTCTACCTTGGTAGGATCGGAAGGTTTCTTCTTAGTCAGCGGTGAGATCTCGATCGGATGATCCATGATAAAGGTCGGCTGGATCAGTTCTTTCTCGCAGAACTCTTCGAAGAACAGGTTGATGATATCGCCCTTTTTGTGGCGCTCTTCGTATGCGATATGATGTTCTTCTGCCAGTTTCTTTGCAGCTTCATCATCTGCAACCTGGTCAAAATCGATACCAGCATATTTTTTGATGGCATCGTTCATGGTCAGACGTTCAAACGGTTTTCCAAGATCGATCTCAATACCGTTGTAAGAAATCTTTGTAGAACCGCAGACTTTTTCTGCCAGATAACGGAACATGGATTCGGTCAGTTCCATCATGCCTTCATAATCGGTATATGCCTGGTACAGCTCCATCAGAGTGAATTCCGGGTTATGACGGGTGTCCACACCTTCATTACGGAATACTCGTCCAATCTCGAACACTCTCTCCAGACCACCAACGATCAGTCTCTTCAGGTAAAGCTCCAGAGAAATACGCAGTTTTACATCTTCGTTCAGCGCATTGTAATGTGTCTCGAACGGTCTTGCTGCCGCACCACCTGCATTTGCAACCAGCATCGGTGTTTCTACTTCCATAAAGTCACGTCCGGAAAGGAAATTACGGATCTCTTTGAGGATCTGAGAACGTTTGATAAATACTTTCTTGCTTTCCTGGTTCATGATCAGGTCTACATATCTCTGACGATAACGGGTATCGGTATCAGTCAGACCATGGAATTTCTCCGGAAGAATCTGTAAACTCTTGGATAACAGAGTCATTTTTTCTGCATGGATAGAAATCTCACCGGTTCTGGTTCTGAATGCAAAACCTTCCAGACCGAAGATATCACCGATATCGGATTTTTTGAAGTCTGCGTAGGAATCAGCGCCGATGGCATCTCTTGCCACGTATACCTGAATATTTCCCTGCAGATCCTGAATGTTACAGAAAGAAGCTTTACCCATCACTCTCTTGAACATCATACGGCCTGCTACGGCTACATGAATCGGGTTTGCATCCATGATGCTTCTTCTTTCTTCATAATCTTTCTTCAGAACTTCTTTTTTCTGTTCTTCATCCAGTCCTTCTACTTCCGGCTCCTTATGGTCTTTGAGAAGTTCAGCCTCATGTGCTTCATAAATCTCTTTTACCTCAAGGGAATGATGTGTCTGGTTAAATTTTGTAATCTGGAACGGATCTTTGCCGTTTGCCTGCAGTTCTGCCAGTTTTTCACGGCGCACCTTTAATAACTGATTGGTATCCTGCTCCTGCTTCTTCTGCTCTGCCACCTTTTTCACTCCTTCTTTTTCGCTGCGATGCGTCTGTCTCCCATTCTGAAAACAGCGCTTCTGGTCTTTTGCTGATAGTTACTTATATTGCCTGTTACTTAGATATTTCTCTCGATTTTCAATACTTTATACTGCATAACTTCGCCGTCAGCCAGTTCTACATCTACCACATCACCCTGTTTTGCTCCGATCAGAGCTTTTCCAACAGGAGATTCATTGGAGATTTTTCCCTGCAGGCTGTTTGCTTCTGTGGAACCAACCAGCTGAAAATCCATCTCTTCATCATATTCCATATCCAGAACTTTTACTTTGCAGCCAACGTTGATCTTGCCTTCGTCAACTTCATCTTCCACAACAACTTCTGCATTTTTCAGGATCTTCTCAATCTCTTCAATACGAAGTTCGATATCTCTCTGTTCATCTTTTGCTGCATCGTACTCTGCGTTCTCGGAAAGGTCTCCCTGTTCTCTGGCTTCCTTGATCTTTTCTGCTACTTCTTTTCTTTTTACAACCTTCAGATCATGTAATTCATCTTCCAGTTTTTTCAGTCCGGCATATGTGAGTAAGTTTTTCTTTGCTTCCATGTTTCTACGTTTCCTTTCTTTCCGTGATCATCTGACACATATGATCACTCTTTATTTCTATTTTATTTTCTGCGTTAGATTATGTCCCTTATTTATAGATATTACACGTTTTTACATAGCATACCAGAAACTTCCATTCACCTTCACTTCACTATGAATCCTGTGCTTTCCGGTACTCGAAGAACTTGTTTTTCTTCCTTGTGCAATCACAGTATTATAAAGGAAACGCGTGAAAATGTCAACCATTCCGGAAGTTTTCGTCTGCTGATTCTCCCCTTGTGTTACTGTTCACTCCGTTCTCACTAACATGTTTCGCAATACACAAACTTATGATCCTGATCAGTTCCACCCTTCCAGCAACTGTTCCAGTTCTTCCATGCTCTGTACTTCATTCACTGCTGCCCGAAGCTGTGCCGAATGCGGATACCCTGCCGTATACCACGCCACATGTTTTCGCATCTCACGCATCGCGGTAAGCTCACTCTTATATTTCATCTGCAGACCGGCATGGCGCCGGATCATCTCCTTCACTTCAGAAAGTTCCGGTTTCTTCGGTACTGTGCCGTATTCCAGATATTCTGCCGTCTGTGCGAAGATCCATGGATTTCCCTGCGCGGCACGGCCGATCATCACGCCGTCACATCCGGTTTCTTCCAGAAGTGCTTTTGCTTTCTGTGGTGAATCCACATCTCCATTTCCGATCACCGGAATGGACACAGCTTCTTTTACTTTTCGGATGATTTCCCAGTCTGCTTTTCCAGAATAAAACTGCTGTCGTGTCCGTCCGTGAACCGCAATCGCGGCTGCACCACTGTCCTCGATGATCTTTGCGATCTCCACCGCATTCACATGATCATCGTCAAATCCTTTTCGTATCTTTACCGTCAACGGCTTCTTAATCGCTTTTGCCATCGCCGTTACTATCTCACGGACCAGTTTCGGGTTTTTCATCAGTGCGGATCCCTCACCATTATTAACCACTTTCGGCACCGGGCATCCCATGTTGACATCCAAAATATCAAACGGCTTTTCTTCGATCTGTTTTGCCATCTCACTCATGATCTCCGGGTCTGAGCCGAAAAGCTGCAAGGATACCGGCCGCTCTTCCGGCAGGATCCGCATCAGTTCCTGTGTATTCTTATTCTTATAATAAATGGCCTTGGCACTGACCATCTCCATACACAAAAGTCCTGCACCCTGTTCTTTGCACAGGAGACGAAATGGCAGGTCTGTCACACCTGCCATCGGAGCCAGAACCACTGGGTTCGGTAACGTTACATTTCCAATCTGAAGTTTCATCCTTCCTCCCCGTCTTCCATCTCTTCCCCAAGAAAGAATACCCGGTAATACATCTCCAGAGATGCCAGCAGCTCCTGTTTTTCTTTCCGGATCTGTTTGATGCGCAGTACGCTGCCAATCTCATCATACATCGCATCCGCATCCAGCGCTTCTGTCTTGAATTCCAGGTTTCCGTCCTCATCGAATTCCAGTGTCAGGATACCGCCGATCTCCTCGGTATACATCACACAGAGGATCTGCAGTTCTTCTTTTACCTGCTGTGGCAGGGCGTCAAAATCCGGATTAAAATAATATTTCTGTTCGTAGGCACTGGCACCACATAAAACGATTCGATCTGCGTACATCTTTCCTCCTATACATATCCGTAAAGACCACGGACAGATACCTCTCCCGCATAAACCTCGGTGATGGTTCCGTCTTCTTTTTCTACCAGAAGCTCACCCATGGCGTTGATTCCTCTCGCCACACCGGTGTATTCATGTCCCGGTTCCAGTACACGCACCTGCTGATCCTGATTGACCAGCGCTTCCTGATAGGCAGCCATCAGTCCGCTCAGATCCTGTGTCTTTACAAATATCTCATAATTTTCTTCTATTTTTTCCATACATTCTGCGATCAGTGCAGAACGGTTGACTTTATGCCCGATCTCTTTTTGCAGAGACGTAGCTTTATCTTCCAGTTCCTCCGGAAATTCCCGCAGATTGGCATTGATTCCGATTCCTGTCACCAGATATTCAATATAGTTCATCTGCGCGCTCATTTCCGTCAGAATTCCTACTAATTTTTTCCCGTTCAGCACCACATCGTTCGGCCATTTGATCTGTGCCTGCAGACCCAGATTACTCCGGATCGCCTGGGTCACGGAAAGTCCGATCACCAGGGTCAGCATCGAAGCCCGATCCGGCCGGATCTCCGGGCGAAACAGGATTGACATATAAATAGCACTTCCGTGAGGAGAATCCCAGGCTCGTCCACGCCGCCCTTTTCCTCTACTCTGATAATCCGCCACCGCAAGGGTTCCATGGGGCGCATCTTCCTCTGCCAGCCGCTTGATCTGGGTATTGGTAGAATCAATCTCATCATAATAATACAGCGTCTGGCCCGCCCAACGGGTATGCAGACGGCTCTTGATCTCACTCTCGCCCAGCACATCCGGCACATCTTTCAGACAATATCCCTTATTCTGTATTGCCTCGATCTCATAGCCTTCTTCTTTCAGCTGTTTCATGTATTTCCACACCGCAGTTCTGGAAACTCCCAGCTGTTCACACAACTCCTGACCTGACAGATAGCCATCCGTCTCCAGCAGTTTTTTTAAGATTCTGGTCTTTGTTGACTCCATGGATTATGCCCCCAGAGTTGCCGCCATCACCGCTTTGATGGTATGCATACGGTTTTCCGCCTCCTGGAAAACTTTGGACTGTTCCGACTGGAAGACTTCATCGGTAACTTCCATATCCTTCAGGCCAAAACGTTCTCCCATCTCTTTGCCGATACCGGTATTCAGATCGTGGAAAGATGGCAGACAGTGTAGGAAGATTGCTTCTTTCTTACCGTTTGCCATAACCTCCTTCGTTACTTTATATGGAGAAAGATCTTTGATTCTCTCCGCCCATACTTCGTCCGGCTCACCCATGGATACCCATACATCTGTACAGATGACATCTGCATCTTTTGTTCCCTCCATCACATCTTCCGTCAGAGTGATGGTGGCACCGGATGCTTTTGCATACTCCTGACACTGAGCTACCAGTTCTTCATTCGGGAAATACTTTTTCGGTGCACATGCCACAAAATCCATGCCCATCTTCGCGCAGGCAATCATGTAAGAATTCCCCATATTATATCTTGCATCACCCATATAGACCAGTTTGATGCCTTTGAGTCTTCCGAAGTTTTCCTTAATGGTCAGCATATCCGCCAGCATCTGGGTCGGATGATATTCGTTGGTCAGACCGTTCCATACCGGAACTCCTGCATATTTCGCCAGTTCTTCCACGATTTCCTGCCCAAAGCCACGATATTCAATTCCTTCGTACATGCTGCCCAGGACCTTTGCTGTATCCGCGATGCTTTCTTTTTTACCGATCTGGGATCCCTTCGGATCCAGATAGGTGGTTCCCATGCCCAGGTCATGTGCCGCCACTTCAAAAGAACAGCGGGTTCTGGTACTGGTCTTTTCGAAAATCAGTGCTACATTTTTCCCGCGCAGCGTGTCTGTCAGAACTCCTTCTTTCTTTTTCTTCTTCAGATCTGCAGACAGTTCCAGCAGATATGCTATTTCTTCCGGTGTATAATCTTTTAATGTCAGAAAATGACGTCCTTTTAAATTCATGATAATTCCTCCTCTTTCGGTAAATTCATTTCCCGGTATCCACCCTATTTTCTTCCAAAACATTCGTCATACTTCACACGTTTCGAAAAATGCGGTAAATGCCGGAAGTTTTTCCCGTTCTTCCTGTGGCATACGATCCAGCTTTTCCTGTATCTTTTCCACAAGTCCTTCTACGGTATAAATCTGGTACTTCGATACCCGGCACAGTTTCGCCGTGGCTTCCAGTGCCGCCAGATACAGTTCCTTATAATTCCACTCTCTGGAAAGTTTTAATTCCAGAGCCGTTCCCGGCAGGATCAGTTCCGTCAGGCTTCTGTAACGGGTTTCTGCACTCCCTTTGAAGTGATGCCACCGGCACAGTTTCTCCAGACTGCTCTCCGGAATCTGCACCAACTGCTTTAAATAATAACATTCTTCCTGATTTTCTTCAATATAGTAAATCTTTCCTTTCAGTCCGTAGACCATTCTTTTCGCATCGTAATATCCGATTTTCATGTTCCGGACACTCTTTTTATGGTTAAAGTCGATAATATTTCCCAGATCCACTCTCGGTTCAATGGTCAGGATATTGGTTTCTTCCGGAATCTTTACCCTTTTTTCCCTGCCGATTCCGAAGATCCGGAGCACGATAATATTCTCATACCCTCGATCCACAAGAGAGTCCAGCGGCACATTATTGATCGCCCCTCCGTCAATATACGTTTTTCCATGAAGTTTTTCATTCTTAAATAATGGGAAAATATAAGCACTCGCCAGCAGAAAATCTTTCATCAGTCCCGGTTCTACCTGTTTCAGATCAATATCCAGTTCTTTCATGGCATCCACGCTGAATGTTTTAATAAAAATATCAATGGATGAATTTCTGATTTTTTCTTCGTCCACCACTTTATCCAGCATGTCTTTTAACGGTGTCACATCTACGCCACCCTCACTCATATGACGGAACGCATCTTTTACAGCCTCCCAGAAAGGTGCCTCCCCTTCCATGAGTTGCTCCATCCTTGTGTCATCCACATCCATCACCTGAGAATAGGTCAGATTACTCCACATCTGTTGCGCCATCTCCAGTTCATCCATACAGATCAGCGCGCCATTCAATGCTCCGACACTTGTTCCTGCCACAGCATTGATCTTTACCCCTGCTTCTTTCAGTGCCTTCCAGGCTCCAATCTGATATGCGCCCTTGGCACCTCCTCCTTCTAGAACCAGCCCGTATTCTTTGCTGGTATCAATTACCGGTGTCAACATATTTACACCTCCTGTTCTCCTCTTACCATCTACTGCTATCTTTGTTTTATATACAACATCCTCTCATAATATTTCATTTCCTGTGCTTTTCTGTTTATTCCTCCATAATAGAAAACAGGGGCAACGCCCCCAGGTCTCCCCGAAGAACATTACCCCCTCATTTTATAAATTATTTATTTTTTCTCAATATTTTTATCTGTCATAATCTCTTTCAGTGAAGTTGCCAGTCCGGCCAGCCCCTGCAGATCAGACGGTACAATAATCTTGGTTGCTTTACCTTCTGCCATATCTTTCAGTGCTTCCAGACTCTTCAGTGTCAGAACGGATTCGTCTGCACCGGCCTCTTTAAGGAAACGGATACCATCTGCATTCGCCTGCTGCACTTTCAGGATCGCTTCCGCCTCACCTTCTGCCTCACGGATCATCTTTTCTTTCTCTGCTTCTGCCCGAAGAATGGCTGCCTGTTTTTCCGCCTCTGCTTCAAGAATCGCAGATTCCTTCTTACCTTCTGCTACCAGAACGGTAGATTTTTTCTCACCTTCTGCGATCAGGATCGCTTCTCTTCGTTCACGCTCTGCTTTCATCTGTTTCTCCATGGCTTCCTGAATAGCTGCCGGAGGCATGATATTTTTCAGTTCCACACGGTTGACTTTGATTCCCCACGGATCTGTGGCAATGTCCAGTGCCGCACGCATCTTGGTATTGATCACTTCACGAGAAGTCAGCGTCTCATCCAGTTCCATATCACCGATGATATTTCTCAATGTGGTCGCTGTCAGATTTTCAATCGCCATGATTGGATTTTCTACATTATAAGTATAGGATTTGGAATCCGTGATCTGGTAAAATACGACCGTATCGATTCTCATCGTTACATTATCTTTTGTGATTACCGGCTGCGGTGGGAAATCTACTACCTGCTCTTTTAAATTTACCCTCTTTGCCACACGGTCAATCACCGGAACCTTAAAATGTAATCCCGGCTCCCAGGTTCCCTGATACAGTCCCAGACGCTCAATGACATAAGCTCTTGCCTGTGGAACTACTTTGATACAGGATGTTACAATGACAACCACTAACACTAAAATCAAAATCAGAAATATAAGTCCACCCATTTTTCTTACCTGTTATCCTTTCTTTTTCACAATCAATTTTACACCTTCGATACGTTCGATCTCCACGACCGTATCTTTTTCAATCATTTTTTCATTATCATCGGTCCGTGCTGTCCATTCGATACCACCGACGATAACCTGCCCCTGGTTCTTCAGATTTTCTATCGTCTGTGTTACCACCGCCTCCTTGCCAATCAGGCTTTCCGCATTGGTACGGGTTCGATTGGTATTCAGGTATCGCATAGCAATCGGTCTTGTAAAAATCAGCAGGATCAGTGAGACAATCAGAAACAAAACAAACTGTACTACTCTTCCGGCACCGGCTACCGCTGCTATCCCGGCAATCAGTGCACCCCCGGCAAACCAGATCGTTGTAAGTCCCAGCGTGGCAATTTCAATCACCAGCAATACAACAACTGCTGCCAGCCATAGAATCGCATCCATATTCCTCCCCCTTTCCTCCGGTATGTTACGCATGTTCCTTCTTTATCCTCTGTTCAGAAACATGTTCCATATCCTTGCATATTCCCTACAGCCGAAAAATATAACTTTGATTATCCGCTGCGTGCTTTTCTCTATGGTTCTTCCATCATACAATATTTTGTCTGAAAACGCAATGAAATACCCCGTGCCTTCTGAAATTGTAAGATTTTTTTAAATTAGTTCTTACATTTCAGGTGCACGGGGTGCTTTCCCTTCTTATCTTAAATTAATCAGTAACTGTTCAGTACCTTCACAGTTATGAACCAAAGTGCCTTCAAAACCACCTTCGGTGATGGCATTTTCTTCTGCTGGCTTTTAATAAAAATGCTGATTTCCAATCTGCTGTCCACGACCGCTTCCACTGTTAAAATACAGTGCGCTTCCGATCGGATTGGATCCTGCAAGTGCTTCCTGCGCTGCCTGATAACAATCACTTCTTGCTCCCTGGCTCAATACAGAAGAAAGGATTCCGCTGGCTACCGGAGAAAACTGCCCACTCTGGTAGACAACTTCTGTAATGCTGTTCGGAAACTGACTGCTTCTTACCCGGTTCATGATAACCGCTCCTACGGCAACTTTTCCTGTGTGGCTTTCTCCCCCTGCCTCACACTGAATAATTGCTGCCAAAAGCGCCAGTTCACTGTCAGATGCAGACATGGATGCTCCTGTCTGGCTGACCTGCTGCACAGCCTGTTCTTTTTCTTTCTGCTGTGTCTCATATTCCGCAACACTGAGTGCTGTAGTTTCTTCTATCTGAATATACTCCGCAAACATATAAGCCGAATCTTCCCCACATGACACCTGATACCAGTCTCCCTCCTGGCCCAGAATCTCTACCCGGCTTCCCTGTTTCATACTTCCTATCTGACCGGCATCCATAGACGGCTCTTTGCGTACCCGGAGAGAACTTGCTGTCACAGTTCCCTGACTGCCGTAGGATTCCTCATAAAGATGTTTTGCTTCTTCGCCAAATACAAGAAGGTCTGATTTCACATATCCTTCTACAGATCCTGATGTGATCTTCGTCCAGTCTCCCTGCTGTTCTATCACCTGTGCCGCTGCCCCCTTCGGCAGTACCCCTACACGTTCACTCTCCTTCGAACCTTCCTGACGGATATTGGCATAGTCGGTTACATTCGCAGCTGCTTTCTGCGCCCATTCATCCGTATCGAGAACCGAACTCCCGGAATTATCATCTGTAACTTCTGTGGATGTCTCATCGGCAAGTACCAGTGTTCCTGATCCCGCTGTAACGACCAGCATACCTCCCAGGATCCCTGCTGCTTTCCATAATTTATTCACTTGAATTACCTCCTGTTGATTTCGTTCTTTTTACGATTTGTTACAAATTTGTTACGATTTGTTACGGTGTGATTGTAACAAATTTAACTTTTCTTGTCAACAGGAACATTTCTGTGAATTTCGTGGAATTTTCTGAAAATTTTTAGGGATTGTGGGCTTTGGAGTCGATATTTGAGATGGAATGTAGAATTGCGTAAGGTATATAATGTATTAAAAATATATCAGCATGTGCAATATATGGAAGTTGTTCACGACGGACGCAGAAGGAGGCGGGCACCAGGGGTGGGCAACGTGGGCAGGACAACTTTAAGCTAGCCGCTAACTTCGGCTATAATTCGCGAGGGTCAGCTGACCCTCGCGAAAGCCTACGTAAGCGTCGGATCTTAAAGCTTG
>ERZ841120.1335-NODE-1335-length-10419-cov-7.975878_pt1 | contig 10419 bp, 14 predicted proteins | sample MGYA00519572_ERZ841120 | MGnify/ENA primary metagenome ERZ841120 (study PRJEB31850, sample SAMEA3708890) | human gut metagenome | biome: human gut; feature: human-associated habitat; material: faeces | place: China | collected 2014 ... | reverse complement strand
GGGGCAATGCCGAGGTTTGCGGTGATGCCAAGGTTTGCGGTGATGCCAAGGTTTGGGGCAATGCCGAGGTTTGCGGTGATGCCAAGGTTTGCGGTGATGCCAAGGTTTGCGGTGATGCCGAGGTCTTTTCTGCAAGCCATGTACTGGTAATTGGTGCTATTGGTAGCCGGGACGATTTCACAACATTCTTCAGGGATAAAGACAATGAAATTACTGTCAAGTGTAGTTGTTTCTTAGGTAAGATTGATAAATTTCTTGAAAAGGTCACACAGACACATGGTGATTCTAAGTATGCATTAGTTTACAGAGCAGCAGTTGAGGTTGCAAAATTACAGATTGACCTTTTCGGTGAAGCACCAAAGGACGCTGATGAATAATGAATGATCTTCAATTCATGCCCCATCAGGAAGAAGTGTTGAACCTGACTGATGATAAAAACAGGTGTGCTTATTACTTAGATATGGGACTTGGTAAAACCTTTGTAGGGGCTGAAAAAATGTATCTGCTGAATAATACTGTAAATCTGATCGTATGCCAAAAGTCAAAGGTTGATGACTGGGTTGATCACATAAGAACGTATTACCCGGACTATTACGTTCTAAACCTCACGAAGAAAAGCAACAACATGGATTTTCACACAATGGTAGAAGCCAAAGACCTGTATGATCAGAACATTCAGGTTGTCGGTGTGATCAACTACGATTTGATATTCAGACGCTCATATATCGCCCATATAAAGGACTTTACCCTATTACTTGATGAGAGTTCGCTTATCTGTAATGAGAATGCAAAGCGGTCAAAATTCATCCTGAAAACGCAACCGGAAAGTGTGGTGTTGCTTTCCGGTACACCAACTGCCGGTAAATATGAACGGTTGTGGTCACAGTTGCATTTACTGGGATGGAATATCACAAAAAAAGCGTTCTACGCGTCCTATGTGCAAACGGAATGGATTGACAACGGGCAGGGATTCAAACAGGAGATCATAACCGGTTATAAGAATGTGGAACACCTGAAAAAGAAACTTGCACAGTACGGCGCGGTGTTCATGAAGACAGAAGAGGTCATTGAACTTCCTGAACAGATTGAACAGAAAATTTATCAGAAGATAACCAGTGAATATAAGTTTTTTACCAAACATAGTTATCTGGAACTGGACACTGTGAATCTGGTTCGGTTCAAAGACGATTCAGACTATTACGGCACGGATGTGACACCACGGGTGGAACTGATCGGTGACAACAGCTTGACCAAAACACTGTACTGTAGGCAGTTGTGTGGACAGTGGCATAAAGAAAAACTGGATGCTTTCCGGGACTTACTGGAGTCTACAGAAGATCGGTTGATCGTGTTCTATAACTTCAATGAGGAATTGAACAGGTTGACAAAAATATGTGAAGGACTGGAAAGACCTTACTGTATGGTCAATGGTCAGTGCCGGGATCTGGAAGCATATGAGACAGAAGGTAATTCAGTAACGTTCGTTCAATACCAGGCAGGTGCTATGGGTCTGAACTTACAGAAAGCGAACAAAATTATTTATTTCACTTTACCGCTGGGAAAAGGATCCTGTGATCTGTGGGAACAGTCCAAAAAACGTATACACAGGATAGGACAGAAAAAACCATGTTTTTACTATTACCTGCTGGTACGAGGAAGTTTTGAGGAAAAAAATCTTGCAGCATTGCAGGAAGGAAAGGAACTGACAGATGAGTTATTCAAATAACTGTAAAATGTGCCAGGTGTGCCGGTACACAAGAAAACATTTCAAAAATTTTGTAATCAAGACACTCTGTATTATCAACGCGCTGAGTCTGTTGTATTGGCTGATAGTACTTGATGGTATTGCCTCATGGCAGCCATTGGTCATTATGACAGTTAACCTTTCATTCCTACTTGCAGCAGCATATGTGAATTTAGTGAGGGGTGATATTTATGAGTTGTAATAATTGCATCCACAAAAATAAATGCCTGGAAAGATCAAGGGATTATCCCTGTATCTCATACAGGAGAAAGGATGATAACGGTAAATGGCAGCAGAAAAGAACTTTGAAAACCGTGTCAAAAAATATTTAGACGAATACGGTTGCTGGTGGATCAAATACTGGGGTGGTGCCGCTTACACAAAAAGCGGTATACCGGATCTGTTGGTGAATTCTGATGGGTGTTTCCTTGGTATTGAGGTAAAAGCTGAATGCGGGGAGCCATCTATGTTACAGCTTTATCACCTGTACAAGATCAGACAAGCCGGTGGGTATGGGATCCTGTTGTACCCAAAAGACTTTGAAAAGTTCAGACAGTTCAATGAACACAAAACAAAATCTGATCCATGGTATCTTGCAAACATTGAAAAACAGCAGAAATGGAAAAAAAGATTAGTAGAAAAGGAGAAATAACATGACGAAAGAAGAACAGAAAAAGTATTTTATCGATGCCATGACGGCAACAAAGCGTGAAGGAATGGACGAATTACTAGATTTTATGGAAGATCTGGGATTCTATGAAGCTCCCGCATCCGGTGGAAATCATCTGTGTAAAGACGGTGGTCTGTTAGAGCATACGGTAAACGTTATGCAGCATGCAGAAAAGATCGGTGTTACCTTACTCGGCGGTGCTGCATACAACAAAATTCACAACAGCGTGATTATCGCCGCAGGTTTGCATGATCTCGGAAAATGCGGACGTTATGGAAGTCCGTATTACGTGGAAAACATGGTGCAGGATGGAAGACCCACGAAAAAAAATCCTGAACAGAAGTACAAACGATCAGAAAGCAAGCCATACAAGATCAGCCCGGATCTGTGTCACATTGACCATCCACTGAGATCGGTAGAGCTGGCAGCCAGGTATATTGATCTGACTGAGGAAGAGGAACACGCTATTTTCTATCATGATGGTCTGTATGGGAGTCTGGCATATGATCTGAAAGGACATGAAGAAGTGATCCAGCAGATCGTACATTATGCAGATTTTTGGTCAGCCCAGTTTGTAGAAGCTGGGCGGCTGGATAAATACAAAGAATCAGAAGTAAAAGAAAGTGAGGATGAAGAAAATGAGTAGTGCAATGAAACACAAACAGAGAAGTCACAGAAGTTACAGAAACCAGGTCTCTACAGCTGAATATTTTCAGAGTAGACAGTTGGTAAAGACAGCATCAGGAAACATGATGAAACAGCAGAGCAGTTTTTTCACTAAACTGATGGGATTAATTAAGAAAGGGGATAAATAAGTATGGCAGCACAGAAAATTTTGATCATGGGGGAATCTGGTACAGGAAAAAGCACAAGCCTGAGAAACTGTGATCCGGCAACAACAGCGGTTGTGAATCCCGTAGGAAAACCGCTTCCCTTCAAGAACCACTTTGAAATGCTGAACAATGAGACAGATGCGGGTAAAATCGTGAAGTACATGAAAGCCCAGGCAGCAACCGGTAAAAAACTGATCGTAGTGGATGATTTCCAGTACATTTTGGCGGTGCCGTATATGAACCGGATCAAAGAGACGGGATGGGATAAATATAACGATTTTGGGGCGAATTACTTTGAAATCATCAACTGTTGTAAGGATCTGCCGGATGATGTAGTAGTTGCCTATCTGACCCACCTGGAAACACTGGACAATGGTTTGACCACGGTTAAGCTGATCGGCAAACTGTTACGTGAGAAAATCACGATTGAGGGTCTGTTTACGGTAGTGTTACGCACCGGTGTGAATGAAGCAAAGTATTACTTTTACACACAGAACAGCGGGAAGGATACCGTAAAGTCACCACTCGGCATGTTCCCGGCGTATGCGATCGAAAATGATCTGAATTATGTGGTGGACAAGATCCGCAACTATTACGAACTGGACGGAGCAAAGACAGACGCTGAAATGGATCAGGCAGATCAGGCGGTAGCATCTGACCTGGAAAAACCGGATAGTAAGGGTAGACGATCCAGAGTCAGAAAAACAGAGGTAGAACCGGAAAAACCAGCAAAGAAAACCCGTTCAGAGGTTCAGGCAGAGAACGAACAGAAAATGTCTGATCATATGGCAGCGGTGGGTGATGCGATTGAACAGGTGGCAGACGGTAAGGACGAAGTACCATTTGATGAAGCTATGGATGCAGCAGAAAACGTGCCAAAACCAGATTTACAGAAACCACCGAGACGAACCAGAAAAGAAAGAAATGCTGAAAAGACTGAACCGGTTCAGGATGGTACAACAAATACAGATTCTGAAACGGTCATCCTGGATGCGGACACATATTTCTATCTTCCGTCTGAGGATAACTATGTTATGAAACACAAGGGTGACGGCGTGGATCTGATCGTAGATGGTGTTGAAGTTATGAAAGTAATCAGCAAGGAAGAATTCCAGGCAGGAGTAAAACGACTTGCACAGGAAAAGAACCCGGTACCGCCTGATGTGCAGACACCAGCTGAACCTATGGATGGTATCATGAACCCGCCGGAACAGCACGTTAGAGGTCAGAGACGCAGGAGAACAAGATCATGACGGAAGGTTTTATGTTATTAACATTTGTTACGTTGGGCTGTATGATTGGTGCAGCCAACGTAAATAAAGAAAAATATATGGTTATGTTTCTTTGTTGCCTTGTAGCAACATTAATTACAAGTTTTTAAGAAAGAAGAGGTAAAAATTATGGCAGTAGATTTCAATAAATTCGATGAAGAAGTAGACCTGAATGCGTTAAGACAGGAAGTAGATAGTGCAGATGATTCCCAGTTTGATGAGGTACCGGACGGTACTTATGATGTCAGCTTTGACAAAATGGAAATCAAAGAGACGAAAGCAGGAGATAAACTGATGTTCGCTGTACAGTGTAATATTCTGGAAGGGGATCAGAAGGGAAGAAAGATTTTCTTCAACCGAACCATTTCCGGCAATACATCACCGAAATGGACAAACGGACAGGCTATCAAGTCGGTATGCACCTGGCTGGACAAACTGGAAACAGAAACAGTACCGGAATTTAACGGGTATGCAGATTTTGCGGACTGTGTACTGGATATCTTCCAGGAAGTACAGGGAAGAGTTGGTGCAACAGTCACTTACAAAGCAAAAGACTTTAACCCGATCAGTATCGAAGAAGCGTGGGATATGTAATTTACTTTATTCACCGGGAGCTATAACTCCCGGTGAAACTACAGGTATGGTATATGATTTTTTACGATTTTGAGGTTTTTTGTAAAGACTGGCTTGCGGTATTCATCGATGTGACAAACAGAAAAGAGTATGTAATCATCAACTCGCCGGATGAATTAAAACGCTTATATGAAGCAAATAGAAAGGATATATGGGTTGGCTACAACAACCGTCATTATGATCAATACATCATGAAAGGTATTCTTCTGGGAATGGATCCGAAAAAGATCAATGACTGGATCATTGTAGAGAAAAGAGAGGGATGGCAGTTTTCCAGGGCGTTCAATAAATTACCAATGATTAACTACGATTTGATGCCAAACCCGCCGGTTGGTCTGAAAACTATGGAAGGTTTTATGGGTTCTGATATCCGGGAAACAGACGTGGATTTCCGTATCAGACGGCAATTGACAAAAAAAGAAATTCAGCAAACTGTGAAGTATTGCCGACACGATGTAGAAGAAACAATTAAGGTGTTTCTTGAACAGGTGGATGTATTTAATGCCATGCACGGTATTATACAGGCATTCCCGAAAGAAACATCACTGAAAGATATCGGTGACAGTGAAGCAAGAATTGCTGCAAAAGTTTTGCAGTGTACAAAACAGGATTTTCACGATGAATTTGATTTTTTCTTTTTGCCTTGTCTGCAATTGAAAAAATATAAATATGTTCAGGAATGGTTCGCAGAAAGAAGAAAAGAAGCACTGAACATGGGGTTACAGGATTTTGACGATAGTGATAAAAAAACCTGGTATAAATCACAGAATCTGGAAACTATCGTTGCCGGTATTCCACACACGTTCGGTTTTGGTGGATTACATGGTGCAGCAGAAAAGCCGATATATAGAAAAGGTCAGATCCTTCACGTAGATGTGAATAACTATTATCCGTCCATGCTGATCGCATGGGGGCTTGTGACAAGAGCAGCCGGAAACAATAACTATGAACTTGTATATGTAACTCGAAAAAATATGAAGAAAAAACAGGTTGATGCAGCGAAAACCGGAAGAAAAGCAGAAGCAAAACAATGGAAAAAAGCCCAGCTGCCATATAAGAAAATACTGAATGCACTTTCCGGTGCAATGAAAGACAAAACCAACCCGGCATATGATCCGAGAAACAACAACTGTATGTGCATCAACGGTCAGCTGATGTTACTTGACCTGATAGAACATCTGGAGGTGATACCTGGATTTGAATTGATCCAGTCCAACACGGACGGTCTGATCATCTGGATTCCCGACACAGATGAAGCCTTTAACATGGTGGATGATATCTGTTGGGAGTGGGAGCAGCGTTGCTCAACTGAACGTTGTTCAATCTTACTTGAACTTGATAATATTGCAGAAATTTACCAGAAAGACGTAAATAACTATTTATGGATAGATACAGATGGTGATGTGGAACGTATTGGAAAATACGTAAAAGGGCTTTCTGCTATAGATAATGACTTACCGATCCTGAATAAAGCTATGGTGGATTATATGGTGCATAAGATCCCAGTAGAAAAAACTATTAATCAGTGTACTGATCTGATGATGTTCCAGAAGCTGGTTAAATTATCAGATAAATATAACTGGGTGGAGCATGAACAGGGGCATGGTCAGGTGATACGGTCAACCAGACACAGAGACGGCACAAAAACAGAATGGTGGTCATACCCGGATCTGCAGAAGTACTCCTATAAGTGTTATCGGGTATTCGCTTCTAATCGTCCAACAGACGGACGGTTATTGAAAAGAAAGGCAGTAAAACCCAAAGGTGAGAAATTTGGCGATACGCCGGATCACTGTTTTGTGTACAACGACAGCGTGGTAGATGTTATCACACCACCGGAACTGGATAGACAGTGGTATATAGATCTCGCAAAGAAACGATTAAAACAGTATGGTATAGCCGTGTAGGAAGGTGAGAAAATATGACGGATATAAAAATTAAATGGTCAAGTGGTGGAATGGTGGTGTGCGTAGAAAGTTTCCTTTCCTGCCGAAGCATCGCAAAGGTCAGAAAGCTGTTCAGGATCCTGAATAAAGTACAACCATGTACACCGGATCCTGAGGAAGTGGAAAAAGAACTCTGTGACTACATAAAGAAAAAATTGAGTACTGTAAACTCTACATATTGTAAACTGATAACCAGGTATGAGGAATATCAAAAACAGATCCCAGTGAAAACATGGAAGTTGAACGAACTGGTTGCAGGACGGAGCAGATATAAAAAGAGTAGTGAAGAGTATAAAATGTATTCCGAACAGATAAAAAAAATGCGGGAAGATCTGAAAACGCTGAAACAGAGGGAACGATATACCTTGCAGGAAGTAAAAAATTTGGAACGGAACAAAAAGTTTTACTATACAGTACTGGAAGAATTTGGACAGGATGGTGAAGAAAATGAGGGACGGACTGTATAAAGGATATATCAAAACCAAAGGAAAGCAGGCAATAGAACCGTTTAAGGATCGGGCAAAATACCGTTCCTATGAGGAAGTAAAAGACCTTGACGGGTTCGCAGGTGTCCTGGCAAAAGATACTATCCTGATTGATATTGATGAATGGGAACAGTCTGAGATTCTAATGAACATTGTGGAAGAATACCAGCTTGACTGCCGAGTGTACCAGACTTCTAGGGGACGGCATTTTCTTTTTAAGAACCATGATGTCACACGGAACAGAACCCACGTACCCTTAGCGATAGGACTGAATGCGGATATCAAACTTGGTTCCCGGTCATCCTATGAGGTCATCAAGATCAAGGGTGAAGAAAGGTTTATTGAATGGGATATTGAAGAGGGTGGAACATATCAGGAGCTTCCCAAATGGCTGTTCCCGGTTCGTACAGCGGTTGACTTTCTTGATATGGATGCCGGGGACGGAAGGAACCAGGCACTCTTCAATTATATCCTGACACTTACATCAAATGATTTTAGTGTTGATGAAACCAGGGAATGTATCAGGATTCTAAACCGGTTCGTTTTAAAAGTCCCGCTTTCTGATGATGAACTGGAAGTGATTCTCAGGGATGAAGCATTCCAGAAGCCTGTATTTTTCATGGACAAGACTTTTCTGTTTGACCGGTTCGCCACCTGGCTGAAAAATACAGAAAATGTGGTCAATATTAATCAGCAGCTGCATATTTACCGGGACGGAATCTATCGTGTGGGATATAAAGGCATTGAAGCCGCTATGATTCAGCAGATTCCAAACCTGAAAAAAACACAGCGGCGGGAAGTATTGGATTATTTGGAACTGGTAGCTGATGAAAAAATACAGGCAGATGCAAGATATATCGGATTCAGGAATGGGATCCTGGATGTGATTACCGGAGAAATGCAGCCGTTTACCTCAAGCATGGTTATCACAAACCAGATTCCGTGGGATTACAATCAGGATGCCTACAATGAACTTACAGATAACACACTGAACAAGTTATCCTGTGATGATCCGGCGATCCGGTCACTGTTGGAAGAGTGTATTGGTTATTGTTTCTACCGTAGAAACGAACTTGGAAAAGCCTTTATCCTGACTGGCGATAAATCTAATGGCAAAAGTACGTTTCTGGATCTGGTAAAAACCGTGTTAGGGGACGAAAATATATCAGCTCTGGATCTGAAAGAAATCGGTGACAGGTTCAGTACTTCTATGATGTTCGGAAAACTGGCAAATATCGGGGATGATATCAGTGACGATTTTTTGCAGGGGGCACAGGTCGCTACATTTAAGAAAGTGGTTACAGGAAACCGGATCAAGGCAGAGCGGAAAGGTCAGGATCCTTTTGAGTTTAACCCTTATGTGAAGCTGCTGTTTTCAGCAAATGATATCCCGCGAATGAAGGATAAAACCGGTGCAGTGTTGCGTAGACTGGTAATCATTCCATTCAATGCAAGATTTACAAAATATCTGCCGGATGGATCCATTGATCCTGAGTTTGATCCAGAAATCAAATATAAACTGATTGAACAAAGTTCAATGGAGTATCTGATCCGTATCGGTGTCGCAGGTTTACAGCGTGTTCTTAATAACAGAGGGTTCACTGAATCCGAAAAAGTGGCTGAACAGCTAGAAGAGTACGAAAACGAAAACAACCCGATCAAGATGTTTATCGAAGAGTGCGGGGAAGAGCAGATTGAAAATGAGTCGGTTTCTGATGTGTACGCTATGTATCAGGTATTTTGTGCAAATAACGGTATGCAGTGCATGGCAAAAAATGTATTCAGTAAGCAGATAAATAAAAGGCTGGGATTTGAAACAGCGGTAACAAAAATAAATAGGAAATCTATGAGAATTTTTAGAAAGGTGTGAGGGTGTATGACAGTAACAAGAGTAATGACGGTAGTATTTGTTGGTATAGTGATCTTTGTATGTGCAGTATTTACCTGGGCGATATGCAAATCCGCTCAGAAGATGGACAAGTTTCTGGAAAGACAGAGAAAGTGTGACGGTTGTTTTGGTGCAGCTTGGGGAGATTGTGATCATTGCAGCCTGAATGGGGATGATGAGGAAGAGGATGGTGAAGAAAAATGAGCAGTTATGATTTAAAACCGTTAAAAACAACTGTTCAGGAGATGGAAAAACTCAGGGAAAGATATAGACGGAAAGCGGAAAAAGAGCGGAAGAAATTAGAAGATGTATATGTAACAGTGCTGGGCGAAAAATGCTATACAGAAGAAGAAATCATGGAATGGTATGAGAGTGACCAAATGTCATGTGCTCAATGTGATAGGTATATTGCAAGGCTCGAAAAGAAAAAAGAAGCTGCCGGGAATATATCAGGGAAGACGAAAAGTGAAAAGGTTTGTGAGATCCTAAACGATGTAATTTGCAACTTGAATTATGAGATTAAAGACATATTACTTGAAGAGGAAAAAGAACGCCAAAAACAGGAACGATGGAAACGGGCATGGGAAAACGGGATGAGCTATCAGGAGTGGCTCGATCTGGAAGAAGTAAACAGACAGTCAGAAGAATATGAAAAAATGATGGGGTGGGATAAATGAGTTATAAAAATTCAGAGGGATATCAGGATCCAACGGCCGGTATTGCAATGGGAACAGTCAAGAGAGAAGAACAGGATGTGGATAAGTTGAACCACAAAGTAATCCAGTCGTTCCGGCTGTTGGTAGACCTGGCAGGTTTTGAGATTGTGGGACGAGTGACGTTGAAACACAAAAAATCAGGTAGAGTATTTAAGTAGTTGTAGTTTGTTACGGTTGAGTTACAGTTGAGTTACGGTTGAGTTACGGTTCTGTCTACGGTTAGAACCCTTGAT
>ERZ841120.1330-NODE-1330-length-10465-cov-4.261287_pt1 | contig 10465 bp, 8 predicted proteins | sample MGYA00519572_ERZ841120 | MGnify/ENA primary metagenome ERZ841120 (study PRJEB31850, sample SAMEA3708890) | human gut metagenome | biome: human gut; feature: human-associated habitat; material: faeces | place: China | collected 2014 ... | reverse complement strand
CCAGGTTGATGAAGGCAGGAATGTTGATCAGGCTGGAGATGCTCTCAACGCCCTGACGCAGCACGTTGTCGGCAGCCTCAAAAGCGTTCATCAGGGTGATGCGCTCCTGGCTGATGAGCTTCAGGCGCTCGTTGGGGATGACGATCAGAGAGTCGACGTGCATCATCAGGGAGGCAATGCCCTGCTCGGCCAGGCTCATCTTGCGCTTGCCCTCAAAGGCGAAGGGCTTGGTGACGATGCCGACGGTCAGGATGCCCAGGTCATGGGCAGTCTCGGCCACGACAGGGGCAGCGCCGGTGCCGGTGCCGCCGCCCATACCGGCGGTGATGAAGACCATCTGGGCGCCCTTCAGGGCGTTGGAGATCTCATCCTTGCTCTCCTCGGCAGCGCGCTGGCCGATCTCGGGATCAGCGCCGGCACCGCGGCCCTTGGTGAGCTTTGCGCCCAGCTGGACCTTCTGGGTGGCCTTGGAATTCAGCAGAGCCTGCTGGTCGGTGTTCATTGCGACGAACTCGACACCGGAGAGGCCGGACTCGACCATGCGGTTGACAGCGTTGCCGCCGCCACCGCCCACGCCGATGACTTTAATGTTGGTCACATTTTGCATTTCTTCGTCAAGAACGAATGCCATGAGTGTATCCCCCTAAGTGTTTGTTTAAAGTGGCACAGGACCCAGGGCAGGCCCTGTAAATGGGCACACTGGTCCGTGGATTTTTTGCATATAACTGATTATTAGAATACCAAATTTTCCTGTCAATTTCAATACCTGCGCCAGAATTTTGCAAAAAAATGCCCTCATCACCGCAGAATCCACCAATACGGGCCGGGGGGATGCCCGGTTTTTGGCAGGAACGTAGAAAAATTATGTCTTTTCTGTGATGCAATCGGCCCCAAGGGTGTGCAGATCGCCGGGCAAATCGGCATAACCGCGGGGAATATGGCCGGGGTCCCGCAGGAGGGTCACGCCTTCGGCCCCCAGTGCAGCCAGCAGCAGGGCGGCCCCGCCGCGCAGGTCGGGGGCGGTCACCGCGGTTCCGTGTAGGGCTGCGCGGCCGTCCATATAAAGTGTACGCCCGGCGGTGCGGCATCTTGCCCCCAGGGCGGTAAAGCCCTCGGCGCAGGCAAAGCGGCGGGCAAACAGGTGGTCGTAGATCTCGCTGGGGGCGTCGGCGGTCAGCAGCACGGCGGCAGCCAGGGGCGCGGTATCGGTGGCAAAGGCGGGCCAGGCGTTGGCGCAAAGCGTTTGCCCGCCGCGCAAAGGCTGGGCGGGGCTTCGGGCCAGCGTGACGGTGGTATCCTGGCGGGCAACATCCACGCCCGCCGCCTGCAAAAAGTCGAGAAAGGCCGCATAATAGGCGGGGGCGCAGTGGGTGACGGTCACCTCTCCCCCGGCGCAGGCCAGGGCGGCGGCGTAGGTGGCGGCGGCAATGCGGTCCGGCAGGGGCGTCCAGGCGGTGCCCTGCAAAGGCTTGCCGCCCTGTATCACCACCACCGGCGTACCGGCCCCGGTGATGTGCGCCCCGCAGGCACGCAGAAAGTTCGCTAGGTCGCATATTTCAGGCTCGCAGGCAGCCCCGCGCAGGATGGTTGTGCCGCCCGCCTGGGTCGCGGCCATCATCAGGGTCATGGTAGCCCCCACGCTGGGCAGGCGCAGGGCGAAATCGACCCCGTGGAGCGGTCCGCGCCGCCGCAGTGTCACGGCGATGCCCTCCAATTCCACCTGGGCACCCATGGCCGCCAGCCCGGCCAGGTGGATGTCGACGGGACGGGGGCCCAGCTTGCAGCCACCGGGCAGCGGCAGGCGCACCTCGCCCACCCGGCAGAGCAGCGGCGCCAGGTAGAACACCGAGCTGCGCATGGCCCCGGCGAGGTAGTCGGGAATCTCCCCTTGCAGGTCTTGGCCGGGGGCAACGAACAGGTCACTCCCCTGCCGTTCGGCCTTGGCACCCACGGATTGCAGCAGCGCCAGGCTGGTGGCGACATCGGCCAGGGGCGGCACGGCCCGCAGGCGGCTGGGGGTACGGCACAGCAGGGTGGCAGCCAGCAGCGGCAGTACGCTGTTTTTGGCGGCGGCGGGCCGTATGCGGCCGTGAAGCGTCCGCCCGCCGGTGATGGTGATAAGTTGCATGGGTACCCCCTTTTACGCTGGCTGTGCGTGGAAATTGTAGAGGATGTAGGGGCGAACAGCGTGTCAAGCCCGCGGGCGGATGCGAGCATCCACCCCTACAAATCAAGCCACACGGCTTGCTGTAGGGGCCGATGCTTGCATCGGCCCGTAAACCCTGCGGCAACGCAAGGCTCTGCGGGCGACACTGCTCGCCCCTATACTTATATGTCACAAATCGCGCCGGCATTACAGCAGAATCGGCTGCAACTGCACACCGCGCAGGGCGCTTTCCAGCGTATCGGGGATGAGGGTGAAATCGCTTTTGAGGCTGCAGGGCTTTTTGTAGCTGTCGTCCTGGCCGAAGGGCACAAAGTAGTAGTTCCGCCGCTGCAGCAGCTGGGCAATAGCCGGGGCACTGCCCGAGAGCGCATCGTTGGTGGAGGGCGCCAGAACAACGGGCCGTCCGCCCCGCAGCAGGCTTTTGGCGGCCAGGGTTACCGGCGTGGCGCTGAGGCCCGCTGCCAGCATGGCCATGGTGGTGCCCGTGGCCGGGGCGATGATAAGCGCCTGGGCCATCCCTTTTGGGCCAAGCGGTTCCACCTGCTGCAGGGTGGTCAGCGGTGTTTCGCCGGTCATCTCCTGCAATTGGGCGCGCAGGGCGGCGGCTGTGCCAAAGCGGGTATCCAGCGCGGCGGCGCTGCAGCTTAAAATGGGCAGCACCCGCCAGCCCAGCGCCCGCAGGCGGCGCACCTGGGGCAGCACAGCCGAAAAGCTGCAAAAACTGCCGCATAAAGCAAAGGCCACGGTGCGGGGGCCGTCAGGCCGGTTCATCATGCAGATCACCTCTTTCTTGCAGGATGGTCAGTACGGTTTGGGCGATGAGCGCCCCGGCGGTATCGGGGGCGCACTTGCCGGGCAGGGCCAGGGCGTGTTCGGCCCGGATGCCCAGGGCTTCGGCGGCGTCAAAGTCGGTGCCGCCGGGCAGGCTGGCTAGGTCGATGACCAGCGCCCCGCGGGGCAGCTTTTCCAGCATTTTGCGGGGCAGCACCGGCGCGGGGATGGTGTTGATGACGGTATCATGCTTTGCCAGCAGCACGGGCAGGCGGTCCAGCGGGGCAGCGCGGTGCCCCGCACACCGGGCGTTGGCCCGCTGCACGGCATTGCGGGCGGCAACGGTGGTATGTCCGCCCAGCAGGTCCAGCCGCCGCGCTACCGCCCGGCCGATGCGTCCGTAGCCGAGAACCAGGAAGTCGCTTTCCCAGATGGTGCGGCGGCGCAATTGCAGCAGCAGGGCAAGGCAGCCCTCTGCGGTGGGCACGGCGTTTAAACATTCCAGCTCGGGCCGCTGGAAGTAGTCCAGCAGCGGCAGACTGGCCTGCCGGGCGGCGGCCTGGATGGGTGAACCGGGGCGCCCGGCCAGCAGCAGGGTGCCGGGGCGCACCCCCTGCAGGGTGCGGGCGACGGCATCGCTGACACGTTCCTGGGACATGGGCAGCAGGACAAAATCGGCCTGGCAGGCGGCCTCCGGCCCGATGATGCGGAACCCCGCGGCCTGCAAAGTCTGCGCCGCCGCCCGCTGGCGGGCATCATGCCCCACCACGCAAAAGGTTTTCATAGGCTGTTCCTCCCCCTTTGGGTGTGCTTTCGCCATAGTATGCTTGGATTGAGGCGGATGGTGCGGATACAAAAAAGCTCCCTCACAGAGGAGCCTTTTGCGCCGCGTGCAAATAAAAAATCCCGACCCCTCAAAAGGGATCGGGAAAAATCGAATGGTTTAATAATACTTCAACCCGTTGCACTGGCCGCGCCAGACGGCGATGGGGTCGATGGGGACGGTGCCGATGCGCATTTCCACAACGGTGGTCTTGCCGCAGGTGGCAAGGGTCTGGCCCTGCTTGACCTGTTGTCCGGCCTTGATGTCAATGTCGCTCAGCCCGTAGAAGATCGTGCGCACGCCCGCACCGTGGTCGATGACCAGCGTAATTCCGTAGTCGCCGCCCAGGTCCTCGGCCAGGTCGATCTTGCCGCTGGCGGGGGCAATGACCAGCTCACCGCGGGTGGTGGACAAAATTACGTTCGTACTGGTGCGGCCGCCTGCGCCGGTGTTGGTGCTGCGCTCGCTGTAGCGGCGGCCCACATACTCGGTCGCGCCGAAGGTCAGCGTGGTGTTGAGGCGGTTGAGGAACGGCTGTACGAACCCGGCGTCCGCCCAGCTGATGCCGGTGGGCGCTGCGGTGAACAGCTTGCTGACCTTGGTGGGGGCGTCGTCTTGCCCGAGGTAGGGCGTGGCGCGCTGGGACTGCGAGGAGTAATCCTTGTAGCTGAATCCGCCGTCGGTCACTTTCAGGTACAGTGTGGTGGAGTAGCGGCCCACCTGCACGTCGATGGTCTCGGTGCCTAAGGCTGCGTTCCAGGGGATGGGCAGGTAGCACACCCAGCCGTTGGAGGACTGGATAAAGCCCTGATTTTTCAGCGTGGTGGTCAGGGTGGGGGCGTCGTTCTCATAACTGCCGGTCACACGGATGGCGGCTACGCCGCCCTGCTCGATGGTATTCTCGCTTAAATAAACGGACGGCTCGATGGCAATATCGAAGGTGAACAGCCAGGTCTCGGAGCCGGTGATGTCGGCAGCGCCTGCTGCGCGGGAGCCGGTAACGCTGGCCACCAGCTTGGCGGTGTAGGTGCCGGTCTCGTCAAAGCAATAGCCGCTGAATTCCGACAGCGTACCCTCGAACACGGTCTCCTTGTCGGCGTCGGTCACGGTCAGCTGGGTGGCATAGTTGGTGGAGCTGATCGTAATATCCGGCGACAGAGTGGAGATGGGGCTCTCCAGCACAGCGGGGACGGAACTATAAGTTTCGGCGTAGGTACGCTTGAACCAGTTGCCGATGACCGGCACATGCCACTTGTAGGCCGAAGGCTCCAGCGTCTGCCCGGCGAAGGTCACGCGGATGGAAGGCAGCATATCGGGGGTGGCGCTGCGGTACAGGTAGGCCACGCCGATGCCGGCCACTACCAGCACAAACACCACCACCAGCAGCAGCCACCTGGCCATGCCGGTCACGCCGCTGCGCACAACATCCCCCATGGTGGCGGGGGTGTCATCCTCCGCCGCATCGTCGTCGGACGAAGTGTCGGTATCCTCCCCGGCGGGAATATCCATGTTGGCGGTAATCTGCTCCACCGAGAGCTGCACCGTGCGGGTCATGTCCAGCAGGCGCTTTTCATCGATGGGCGGCAGCTCCACGGTCTCCTCGTCGGCCTCATCGGCATCCAAGGCGGCGTCTTCGTCAGCTGCGGCCTCCTCCGTGGGGGCTTCCTCCTCTGCGGGGGCTTCCTCATCGGTGGGGGCGCTGTCCTCAGCAGGCGTTTCCAGCTCTGCTTCGGGTTCGCCTTCTTCTGCGGGGGCTTCCTCGGGTGCTTCCGGCGCTTCGGGGGTGGCGTCTGCCGCTTCTTCAACAGGTTCCGCTTCGCTCTCCCCTGCCGGTTCGGCGGGGGCATCCTCGGCAGCGGCCGTAGTGACGGCTTCTTCCGCCGGCGCGGTCTCCGCAGGGGGCGCGGCTTCGGGCTGCGGGGCTGCCTGGGGGGCAGTATCCGGCGCGGCCTGGGCCGGGATGTTGTCGTTTTTCTTGCTCATCTGTACTCTTCCCAAAATCCTCTTGGTGTTGCCCCATCGTGGAAAAACAGGCGGCAGCCGGGGCCGGGCTGTACCCAATGAAAAATTTATTCAGACTCGCGGTATTGCAGACCACTGCGGCCCGCCATGGCAGGCTCCGGGTCTACCGATTTGCTGCCGATGCGCAGCTCAAAGATCAGGTCATGGTCGGTGCCCGCCGTGCCTACAGGGGAGCCGGCTTCGATCGTCTGGCCGCGCTGGGCGGTGACGGTCTTTAACCCGAACAGATAGCTTTTCACGCCGCAGCCGTGGTCGATGACCACCGTGCCGCCGGTCAGGGTCAGGGTATCCGCCAGCACGACGGTGCCGCTCTGGGGTGCGGTGATGGTCTCGTTGTCGGGGGCGGAGTAGGTCAGCCCGGTGGATTGGCCGCTGCGCTGGCCGTCCCGCATCTGGATGTCGCCGTAGTGCACGGCAATGGCGCTGCTGCTGGGGGCCACGAACAGCCCGTTCCACAGCTTTTGGCCGGTGCTGTTGGTGTACAGCGGCCAGATGGCGTTGCGGTACTCCTCGGCCCCGCCCACGTCTTCCTCGGCGGGCAGTTCCACCGTCTTGTGCTGGGTGTTGGTCACGGTCAGGGTCAAGTCGCGGGTCAGGCTGCCGCAGGTCAGCTGCAGGGTATGGTCGCCGCCCTCGGCATTATAGGTGATAGGGATATACCCCATGTAGCCGCCGGCGGTGCGGCGGAACCAGACGGTGCCCAGGTCGGTCTCCAGGCTCGGCTCACCGTCCAGAATACCGGTGAGATACAGCGCCACCACGCTGCCCTGGGCGGCGCGGTCGCTGCTCAGGGTCACGGTGGGGGCCATCGACATGGTGTACCCGGCGCGGTAGGCGTACCAGCCCTGGGCGTCGGCGGGGGGCTCGTTCTCCTGGTGGTAGGCTTTTACAATAATTTGGTAGTCGCCGTTGGCGGCGTAGGTATAGGTGTTGCAGGTGGAGGCATCGCCGGTCCAGGCCGTGCCGTCGGGCGCGGTGATGGTCACTTCGGCGCGGGTGACCCAATCCGGCAGCACCAGCTGGGGCGCGGTATCGGTAAAGGTGCCCAGCTTTTGCACGGTCAGGTTGGTGGGGCTCTGGTAGTGCTTGCTTACTTTGTCGCCCAGCACGGGGATGGTCCAATCCCACCCGTTGGGGGTCAGGGAAGTGTCCCCAAAGGTGACAGCCTCCTGCGGGAGGTCTTTTTCGCCGGTGCGGCTGTAGAGAAACGCGGCGGTGCCGCCTAAGATCAGCGCGACCATGGCAATGACCATAGCAAGCCAGAGCAGCAGTTTGCGCATAGTTTTCTCCTATAGGCAGTAGCGATGGAAAAGCCGGACGCACAAGGCGGCGCCCGGCTGAGAGACTCAGTTTTTACTCGGCGTCAGCGGCGTCAGGGGCGTCGGCTGCGGGCTGGGCGGGGATCTTTTCGTAGACGGTGTCGTCCTGGAAATCGTCATCATCGTCGTAATCATCACCGTCATCGCTGAACAGCAGGCGCTCGTACTCGTCCAGCTCTTTCTCGCGGTGATAGAGGTAGAGGGCGGCGGCGGTCAGGGCACCGGCAGCAGCAAAGAAAAAGGCCAGCACAGCACCGAACGTGGATTTCTTCATCATGGGGAAAACTCCCTTCCTGGCGGTAAGAATACCGTAGATTCGTAATTTTTCTTGCAGGCGGTCTGCAGGGCAGATACCGCTATGCCCCTATTATACCCGACCCGGGGCCGGAATACAACACAAGAATTGTAAAATTTGAAAGTTCCTTGGTTGTGTCATGCCTACTTTAGCGATTTAAAGAGCTGACTTGACATTCGTGGGAAAATGGGGTTTACTCTATATAGGAAAAAGGCTCCCCTTGAGGGGAGCTCCCGCGCAGCGGGTGAGGGGTGGCTACTTTAGCTATAGGCCAACAAAGTAGATGCAATTGCTCTGCAGGTGAGCCACCCCTCAGTCGCCTACGGCGCCAGCTCCCCTCAAGGGGAGCCTTTAATTTGAAAAGGACGGAAACCCACCATGCAAAAAGACCTGACCACCGGCAGTGTATTCAAAAATGTGCTTTATTTCTCGCTGCCCTACCTGCTGTCGTATTTTTTGCAAACGCTGTACGGCATGGCAGACCTGTTCATCATTGGCCAGTTTGAGGGCACGGCCAGCATCACGGCGGTGTCCATCGGCAGCCAGATCATGCACATGATCACGGTCATGCTGGTGGGGCTGGCCATGGGTGTTACCGTGGGCATCGGCCGGGCAGTGGGCGCCCACGATGACCGGGGCGCAGACGCGGTCATCGGCAACGCGGTCATGCTGTTTCTGGCGGTGTCGGTGGCTATGGCCGCAGTGCTGACGGCGCTGGTGCAGCCGATTTTAAGCATGATGTCCACCCCGGCCGAGGCTGTGCCCGGCGCGGCGGCTTACCTGACCATCTGCTTCATCGGCATCCCCTGTATTACGGCGTACAATATTATTGCGTCCATCTTCCGCGGGCTGGGCGATTCCCGCAGCCCGATGTACTTTATCGCGGTGGCCTGCGCGGCCAACATCGGGCTGGACTACTTGTTTATGGGGGCACTGCACATGGGCCCCGCCGGTGCGGCGCTGGGTACTACGCTGGCCCAGGGCATCAGCGTCATCGTTTCGCTGGGGGTCATTCTGCGGCGCAAAAGCGGCATCCGGCTGCACAAAAGTGACCTGCGGCCGCAGAAAAATGTCATTGGCCGCATCCTGCGCATCGGCGTGCCGGTGGAGCTGCAGGACGGACTTATCCAAATCTCGTTTTTGCTCATCACGGTCATTGCCAACCGGCGCGGCCTGACGGACGCCGCCGCTGTGGGCATCGTGGAGAAGATCATCAGCTTCATCTTCCTGGTGCCGTCCTCGATGCTGTCCACGGTGTCGGCGCTGGGGGCCCAGAACGTGGGCGCAGGCAAGCACGACCGTGCCGCCGGGACACTGTACTACGCCATCGGCATTTCGCTGACCTTTGGGGCCATCGTGGGTGTGCTGGTGCAGTTTATCGCCCCCAATGCCGTGGCGCTGTTTACCACCGATGCCGCCGTGGCCGTCGCGGGCGGCTGGTACCTGCGCGGGTATATCTGGGACTGCTTCTTTGCGGGCATCCACTTCAGCTTCAGCGGGTATTTCTGCGCTTACGGCCGCAGCGAGCTTTCGTTCCTGCATAACATTTTGGCCATCGTGCTGGTGCGTGTGCCGGGGGCCTATTTCATGTCCAAGCTGTTCCCGGACAACCTGCTGCCCATGGGCCTTGCCACGGCGGTCGGCTCGCTGCTGTCGGTGCTCATCTGCCTGACAGCCTACCTGCTGCTGAAACGCAAAGGCACCTTTGGAGGGAAAGCAGCGTAAACTACTATCATCACTATCATTTTCATCATTATCATCATTTGCATCATCACCAGCATAGTTTGCTTATTATCCATATTATCCTTACTATCCAAACTATCCAATCCATCCTACCCATCCTACCCATCACAACCATCCTATCCCGCATCATATAGAATTACTATATAATATAACATAAGTTACAATAGGATACTTATGATGCTTAGGATGGATGTGATGGATGTGATGGGTAAAGATGGAAAGGATAGTAATGATAGTAATGAAAATGATGAAAATGATAGTAATGATTGTAATGATAAATAGGATAAATAAGCGAAATAGGATAGTGAATTTATAGTAGGCATATAACTGCAAAAGGCTCCCTCAATACGAGGAAGCCTTTCTGTTTTATTACCGTTTCACATACGCCCCAAACGCGTTGGGCACGGGGTATACCTCGGCCAATTGTTCGGGGGCGGCCCAGACGAAACCGTCGGGCAGTGCGCAGGCCCCGGCCCGGCCGCGCCAGCCGGAAAGCTGCCACACCCGGTGGGTGAACACATGCTTCGCGGGCGGCAGCGGTTCGGTCAGTTCGGCCTGTACGCCCAGCTTCGCCAGCGCGGCGGTCAGCTCGTCCTTGGTCAGCGCCTTTTCCCAGGCGGCGGGCTGCCACAAACCGGCCAGCAGCCCCTTGGCAGGGCGGCGCTGCAAAAGCAGCCCGGCGTCGCTCTCCACCAATGCCACAGTAACAGGCACCGTGGTTTTGGCCTTGGGGGCGGGCTTTACCGGCAGCTCCCCTGCCCTGCCGGCGGCGTACCCTAAACAGCGGTCGGCCAGCGGGCAGGCTTCGCAGTGGGGCGTGCCGGGGATGCACACCAGCGCCCCCAGCTCCATCAGCGCTTCGTTGTAAGGGCCGGGCGTGGCCTTGGGCATTTGGTCCAGCACACGCCGGGTAAACAGCCGCTTGGTGGCGGGGGTCATCACGTCGGCGTCATCGTTGTACAGCCGGGCAAACACCCGCAGCACGTTGCCGTCCACGGCGGGCGCCGGGATGCCAAAGGCAATGCTGGCAATGGCCCCGGCGGTGTAATCCCCGATGCCGGGCAGGCTGCGCAGGGCGTCGTAATCGGCGGGCAGGTCGCCGCCGTACTGCTCGCAGACGATGCGGGCGGCCTTTTGCATGTTGTTGACGCGGTTGTAGTACCCAAGCCCCTGCCACAGCTTGCGCAGGGCGTCCGGCTCACAGACGGCCAGGTCGGCGGGGGTGGGAAGTGCCGCGATAAAGCGGTTGTAATACGGGATGGCCGCGGCTACGCGGGTCTGTTGGAGCATGATCTCGCTGACCCAGATATGGTACGCAGAAGGCT
>ERZ841120.1327-NODE-1327-length-10482-cov-3.028676_pt1 | contig 10482 bp, 5 predicted proteins | sample MGYA00519572_ERZ841120 | MGnify/ENA primary metagenome ERZ841120 (study PRJEB31850, sample SAMEA3708890) | human gut metagenome | biome: human gut; feature: human-associated habitat; material: faeces | place: China | collected 2014 ... | reverse complement strand
CCTCCTTGTCCCTATTATACAAGAAAGTCACCGTGCCATTTGGCTAATCGTTTCGTCGGTCAAATCGACGCTTGAGGTAAGCACTGGTCATCAGCACCCCACCAAGGGCAAAGACAACCAATGCGCCGATGCCACCACTAACTGGCCACATCCCCTTGGCGTAGTTCTTAATGTGCACATAATGCCCATCCAAGTTCTCAACCAAACCAGTAATCTGTGAGTCCGTGCCCAATGACACGCCCTTGGCATCCTTCAAATCTGGGAATTCAGCCGTTGGTTGGTAAACCGAATCTGGCCCGCTCGACAACGTGAACTTCACGTCAGCCATTTGCTTATACCCATCAGGCGCGATTGATTCACGGAACAAGTAACGCCCATCCGCCACCCCACAATATTGGAGATAACCATCACGACCTGACTTGTGCGTCGTGGCCAAGGCGTTATTCGTCACCCAGTAGATATCACCCATTTCCATACTTGAAGTCATGTCAGTCACGATTGGTTGCTTTGCTCCGTGAGCGGCATTGTCCAAGTGAATAAACCAAACGTAGACTTCGTACTTTGACTTCTCGCTATCTGGTTGGGCATCGTATTCTGCAACGCGCTTACGCAAATCAGCCGCTTGGCCGTCCAAGTATTCCTTAATCGCCGCAATTTTAGCAGCGTCCGTCGTGTAATCAGACTTACTAAACTCCGTCACGTACTCAGGACTATCCTTCAAATGCTCGAACATTTCCAAGTAGCTCGTGTCATTGATTGGATTACCATTATTATCTTCACTCAACAACTGCGAAATCACGTTTTCGATATTCTGTGGTGTTACCAAACGACCCATATCGAAACCAGCCCCGCGCAATGGGTTACCGTACTTGTCTGTCTTATGGAATTCCCAACCCACGGCCGTCGTGTATGACGAATCACGTAAGGCCGACTTATTGGCAGCCGTGTCTTGGTTCGTGGCGCCGTTATCAAACAACATTTGGACCTTATTATCGATCTTGTTGTCGCCCGTGTTCGCTTGCGCCGCCGAGTTGGTTTGCGTATTCAACTTAAAGACAATTGACGTGTGACCAGTCGTATCATCTTGCAACGGTGCCCAGGCAGCCAACTTATCACGGAACAATTCCTTAGTTGTAATCTGCATTTCACCCGTATCCGCATCGATAATGGCACGGTTAGCCCCATATTCGCCGGCATCCGTCGTCACGTCACCATTAAATTGGTACGTCGCCGTGTATCCTTGCATGCGCAACAAGTGCGTAGCGATGTAGGCCGTTTGTTCTGCAATCGCCGTCTTGCTCTTACCTAGTTCACCAGTATAACCAAACATCGTGGCAGCCGTTTTACCATTGTCGCCACGGACTTCCGCAAACTTAAAGTTCACGTCGGCTTCCTTGCCATCCGGCGTCACAATTCGTTCTGAATCGTAATCGCCCTTAGGTTGTGACAGTCCGTCACTCGAACTCTTACTGTCGTTTCCGTTCGGGTCAACGGCTTGTAGCAATGCCGTCAATTGGCCGTCAATTTGGGCATACATTGTCCATGAGTTAACCGTTACTTCATATGGAATCGTATCGACAAACCCGTATGATGAAAACTTGTCGATTGATTTTGGTAGTTGCATATCCAACGTGTAGTTGTACGACTTACCACGCGACACCCCATACAAGTTGTCATTTTCTAAGAACGTTACCGCACTCTTCACAGCCGCGCCGTCATCAGAAACCACGTTACCACCATAGACTGGGTGGCCCTTGGCGTCATCCCACTTGGCAGTTAGCTCATCCACGCTCACGTTTTGCAACGTGTTGATCATCTTATCAATCGTTGGCTCTTCCGTGCTTGGCATGAAGTCCTTGGGATACAAGTTCACGTTGTAATCACCACTGCCATCGAACCACGTGCCTTGCGCCGTGTCGGCAGCCGCATTCTTCATTGGCAAGTTCAAAATCATGGGTTGCGCTAACGTTGAAACGGCATCTGGTGCACCAGTTTCAAACACAATCCACTGGCCATTAGCCAAATCATCAAATGTGGCATCACCATCATTATTGGTCGTCACTGTTTGACGATCACTGGATGTCTTAGCCAAGTATTGTTGCAAGTCGGCCACTTGTTGTTCCGTGACCCCACTCTTTAATTCAACAATGTTGTCACTCACGTCAGTCGATGGATTCGTCGCTTCCTTATAAGCGGCTGTTTCACCAGAACGCACCGTCAGCAAATCCGACCACGCCAAGTCCAATTCAGGCACCCGATCAGTTGAAATCGTCACGGTCCCATCAGTCGCCAACTTAATCACGCCATTAGCTAACTTGTAGGCGGTAAACGAATAACCCTTACCTGCCTTCGACCACTCTGAATTTTCAGCGGTAAACGGGTTATTCAATCCCGTCGTTCCGTTTCCCCAATAATAATCATTACCCGATAAAACTGTGTTTGTTGTGATGTATTTATGCAACGTGACATCCGTTTCAGCCACATCGATGCTATGCTCAGCTGCGTGTGCTGTGCCACTACCCATTACCAATGGCATTGCGATTGTACAAATCAACGCCATATTGCGCCATTTCGCCATAGTTTGCGTCCCCCTATAGTTTTATTCACTATAAAGTGTCGCAAAAAAAAGTTCCCAAACTGTCGCGGGGACGTTTAGGAACTTCTAGTATTTTATGTCTTAATTGTGCCAGCTTTGAATTTTCTCTAGCATGGCTTGATCAAGGGCTTGGTTGGCCTTGTTTGTCACGTCCGTTACAATTTGGGCTTGTAACTTAGTTTGGGCGTCCTTGTTCTTGATGAAGTTTTTGTCAGCCTTGGCCTTATCCGCAAATTGTTGCTTAACTTCGGCTGCGACTTCCTTGGCAATGCCCGCCTTTGAGTCCTTGACCATGTTTTGCAAAGTCTTGGCTTGGCTCGTCGTCACAAAGTACCAATCCTTCGGCACTGACAACGTATACGTTGCGGCCCCCTTTTCAAAGGTTTCTTGGCCCAACAACATGAAGCGACGCCAACCAGATGTCGCCTGGTACGTCATCACTTCTGTCTTCAACGTCGCTAGTTTGTCCGCCGTCTTGACGATTGTCTTCGCATTTTGGGTGACCGTTTGGTAGCTCTTCTTACCCAACGTGTAGGTATAACGAAGCTCACCATCACTCGCCTTTTGCGTCGTAATCAACTTAATACCGTTAATTGTCAACGCTGGGGCAATCTTTTGCGTCTTTTCAACTGGCACCTTGGCCATCAAAAAGTGACGTTCTTGAGCGCGTTGTAAACCAAGCCCCATCAAAACAGTCAAAATTAGCCCCACTACCAAAGCTGGCCAGCGCACTTCATGGCGTGTGACCCCTTTAATGGCAGCGTAAGCTAATAACACAATTCCCAAAACAAATAAGACAATCATACGGTTTCTCCTTCAAATTAACACGTTAATTCCAGTATAACAAACCGTACCTATCTTTTGTTAGTTAGGGTGACGAATAGGCGTTGATAATACGGCCAATCGGACCAAATTAAGCCCATCATCAGTAAACTTAAGCAGACGCCTTGCATCCAGCCGACTGGCAGCAGGCACATCAGGCCAATTTGTAGTCCAATCACCAGGTGATATTTCAACATCGCCGACCAAGTCACGCGAATGCCGACAAAGCGCCGGGTTTCATACAAGCGAATCCCTAGTACCGCTGCGAAACCAACGCAACTAGCCAAACTTGCGCCGATAATCCCCAAAAACGGCACGCTGACGACGCTCAGTCCAATACTGATTACGGCACCGTAGACGGTTGTTAAGAACAACCCGCGCGTCCGTTTGGCGGCTAAGTAAGTTGCCCCGACCATTGCGGACATATTGGTGTAGACGACCGTTAATAATAAGCCCGGCACTGCCTGCCACGCTTGCCAATATGCTGGCGCAATCCAGGTCGCAAAGACGAATTGCGTGACGCATAATAGCGCCATGACCATCAACAACTGTAAGCGGGCAACGATATCAAACGTCTTGGTGTAATAAGCACCGGCATCCTGATCGTCATTCGACTTCACTGCCGCCATTTGCCAAGATTGCAAAAAGGCCCCGTACACCAAATTGATCAACGATGGTAGCTTATTGGCCACCGCGTATAATCCATTGGCCGCAACGCCTGCAAAGGTCAGCAAGACGACACGGTTCGCACTCGCAATGCCCCACCATGACAACGCATTTGGCACCAGCGGTAAACTGTAGATCAATAATTGTTGCATACGGGCCGGTTGCACAACGGTAGCGTGCCAGTATTGCCAAACCCGCGCCCCCATTGCAACAACCAGCAAACTTACCGCTGCTGAGATGGCGCTCGCCAACAAATACCCGGTTAAGCCGAGTTCTAATTGCAGTAGGAACACCAAATTCAAGGTCATAAACACAACACTGCTAACAATACCTGCGACCGTAAATAGTTTCACGTACCCTAAGCCACGAACTAAGCTACTGCAAATCGCACCCAGGCTCCCCAGCACAACCATAAACCAGAAGTAGCCAATGTGCGCCACCCCCAGTGCTGCCAGGCCAACGCAAATGCTTGAGAAAATCAGCATACTACTTGCCCAAACAACTAACGCATTTGAAAATGCAGTGCCGGCATCATTTGCGTCATCTAGGGCCCAGCGAAAGACCGCATCGTAGACACTCAACGTTACCAATGGCGCTAATAGGCCGGTAAACGTGCCAATTACATCAACTGTTCCGTAGTCAGCGGTTGATAACACCGTCGTATACAACGGCACCATCAACAAGCTCAGAAGTTTCGTCGATAATGATCCAATCGCAAAGACCCCGGTGTTACGAATTAACTCGCGCGCACGTTCAGCCATTACTACTCTCCCTTGCGAAAGTTCGCCAAGTAGAAATTAAGTGGCCGGAACTGACGTGAGAAATCGACCGGCGCGACTGGCGCCCGCATAACGTCTACAATCGCTACTTCCAACGGCCCATCCGTGGGTGCCCAGACTTTAATCCATGGCACGGACTGCAACCACGTTTCAAATGTCGAGATAATTTTGCCATTATTGTTCAATAACGCGACGGTTGGCGTTTGGGTGATTAGACCAAAAATCATACCGTGTAGCCGGTCTGTCACGACCAATTCGTGCTTCGCCATCTGACGCCAGAAGCGAATCAAGACGTCATCGCGTTGCTCCAATGGCACACCGGTTGGCAACACGGTATCCGTCACCGTCACCCGGTCAAACAAATCACCGAGTTGATCAATCACACCATCGCGGACATTGTCGTTATATAACTTTTCCACGTCGTGACGGAACAGAACCATCACCCCTTCACGTTGAATCGGCAACTCTTTCAACCGGCCGCTCAACGTAAATACCATATCTGGCACAAGCATCGACGGACACGTGAAGGCTTGTTGCATCGCGCTGTGGGCTTGTTCCTCACGGGCCACTAGCACCAAGCGGTCTGCGTCGTCATAGCACTTCTTCGATAACGTGTGTTCTTGCTTATCAATAAAGAATACCGATTGTGGCAATTGGATAATCGGCCATTTTTTCAAGCGCTTCACTACTGCACGGCGCACACTTTCAGCACCCGGCCACAAATCACCTAGATTGCCACCACCATGCATCACGATTAGGTGATTTGGTTGCATAATCCGCTTCAAAAGTGGAATGCACGGTAACACAGCGTCATTCGCAATCCGCACGACTTGATGTTGCGGCAACTGTTCTTGTAGATAAATTTCAGTGGCTTTGGCGATCGCCTGGTCCCCTAAGTTACCATGTTCCGGTAACCCGAGATAAAACACCGTTGGCTTAGCCGTGTTTAATTGTTCCAGTTGCACGCGCAACGTTGGGCGAATTGCCCAGCGCCATAGCGTGTGACTTTTCAACCAGTCTTTTAGTTTTTCGATCATCAGTCTCTCCCTACCTAAAATGCACTTACTTTAGTGTGCCAAGTAAGCGCACCTAAACTGTGGACGAATTATGAACAAAAAGCGAGCAGTCCTGTTTCCAGAACTGCTCGCTAAGCATAAGATTATCAAATTTTTAGATATGTTTATACCAGTTCCACGACCGGTATGGTTAATGTATTAATCTTATTAGTGACGACGGTGGTTGAAGATTGCTGATCCCATGACCGTCAAACCAGCGGCCAAAGCACCCAAGATACCAACACCACCCGTAATTGGGAAGATTGACTTTGATCGCTTTTGGTTTTCAACTTCCAAGTACTCGCCTGACATTGTATCATCATCGTTCGCACCCGTAATCTTGTTGTCAGAAGCATCACCATTCATCAATGGGAACTCCAACAACTTTGTTTCATCTTGCAAGTACCATGAGTTTTCATCACCAGCCAACGTGAACTTTTGGTCAGCCATCTTGTTGTAACCATCTGGCACGATTGACTCAGTCAAAACGTAGCGACTATCGGCCAAACCACAGTATTGGAGGTAACCATCATCACCTGACATGTGAGTCGTTGCCAATGCTTGATCAGTCGTCCAGTAAATATCACCCATTTGCATGTTTGATGGCATGACATCAAAGATTGGTTGTAACTCACCGTGTTGATTGCCCGTAGTTGGTGCTTCCAAGTGGACGAACCATACGTATGGTGTTTGACCATTCTTAACGGCTGTGCGCAACTCTTCAGCTTGACCGTTGAAGTATGCCGTCGCAGCCGCAACCTTATCTGCAGGCGTGCCATCTTGAGCAAGCTTCAACTTATCCGCGGCCTTAATCAATGACGCCTCATTCATCACGTTACCATTGTTGTTCGTCGTCAACAATTGTGAAATCACGTTTTCAACGTTGTTCTCATTGACACGACGACCAAGGTCGAAGCCGGCCCCAGCCAACGGCTTACCGTTTTCATCAACCTTTTGGATATCCCAACCAGCAGCGTGTGTCTTGGCCTCATCAGTCAATGGTGTTGGATCAGGCATACGCGTTGGGTTCGGATAAGGGTTGTAGTTCAACGTCACCTTGTTGTTGATTGACTTATCCGTACCGTCCAAGTCAGTATCAGCTTGCGCAGCTGAGTTTGTTTGGGCATTAATCTTGAAGACAACTGACGTGTGACCAGTTGTGTCATCCTTGATCAATTCACTCAAGCCCTTCAACAAGTCCGTCTTGAAGTCCAGGTTCATCGTACCATTCTCACCTGAGCCTTCCTTAACAGAACGGTAGTCGGTATCAAACTCATAGCTACTTGATTGACCATACATGTGCAACAAGTTGGCAGCCACGAATTCTGTTTGGGCTTCTAGCGCAGCCTTATCCTTACCAAAGGCGCCCGTGTAACCAAGTGACTTAGCGAAGTCTTCGGCACCGTCAGCAAACTTGTAACTCACACCTTCACCGTTATCTGAGTCGTACGCAACAGATTCGTTTGAGATACCGTCATCAGTACTGTGCTCGTTCGCGTTACCTTGCGTATCAACGGCTTGCAACAATGGTGTCACAACGCCATCAATTTGCACGTACATCGTCCATGAGTTGGCGTTCACTTGGTATGGCACTGAGTCCACCAAGTTGAACTTGCTGTATGAACCAATGTTCTTGTTCAATTCGGCATCGACCGTGTATGAGAAGGCCTTACCACGTGAAACACCCCAAAGCGTGTCATCGTCGTAATATGGATTATTCGTCGCCTTGTCGATGTAATTTGGGTTACCATCAGCATCGTAACCATCAACAGCCAAGTTATCAACCGTCACAGGGTTTTGCACGTTGATGTCCTTATCCAAGGCAATGCTGTCATCGTTGCGGACCGTGTACGTTCCACCTTGTGCTTGCACAGTCGTATCGTCACCGCCAACCGTTGGATCAACCGTAGTATCATTTACACTGTTAAGAGAAATTTGCTGCACCGTTGGGTTAACCATGTAACCTGTTGGCGTTGAAATTTCTAATGCATAATACGTCTTACCAGGTGTCAAGTTTTTGAACTTCACCGTTCCATTCTTACCCGTTGTACCGTAGAACAAGGTCTCATCCTTCGTTCCCAACGTACCCAAATAATTCTTGATGTCCGTCACTGACTTTGATAGCAAACCGGCATCGATTTGCTCTTGCAAGGCTGCCAATTGGTCTTCCGTCAATTCCAACATCGCGAATTGTACGCCAGTAAGTGTCTTACCGGTGTCATCATCTAGCTTTTCAATTGTCAAATCACCGTGAGCAGCATAGTTCTTGGCATAGATGTGCATGGCGTTCGCATCAGAGTTATCGAACCATGTCTTATCACCCTTGTTTGTACCATTACCCTTTGAATCAACCTCGGCATTTGGTTGCAAGTATGGCGTTGCCAAGAAAATTGGTGCGGCGTGTTGCGTCACCATCTCAGCCAAACCTGGTGTTGAATCTTGCAAATCTTCCATGAACAACCAGTTACCGTTTGTGATGTTGTTGAATGACAAGACACCATTCTCATCAGTTACGGCCTCGGACTTACCGCCAAAGACAGGATCTGTTTCATCCGTGTCCGTGTAGTTAGCGACCAACGCTTGACGGATTTGGGCTTCTGTCAAATCCTTAGCAGCCCCAAGTTGTTGGAACTCCACTTCAAAGTCAGAGGCACTGTGGTTAACTTCGTGCTTCATTCCATACTTGTCAGTACCAGTCTTTGAGTTGAAGTTGTGCTTTGGCGTCTCGTGTGATGGATTAGATTCATCCGTGTGTTGCACACCCAATTGGGCCTTCAAAATGTCTTGCCAGTAAATATCTTTACCGTCGGATGTCGTGAATGCAATGCCACCCTTGGCATCCTTAGCAATGATTTGTGGCTCACCCTCATCGTCGATCGTCATCACATTATCTGGTAATTGAATACCGATGAAGTGAACGCCTGGTAGGTCAGACCACAAGTCATCCCATCGAACCTTCCCCTGATTAGCAAAATCATCAGTTGGCTCATAGTCTACTGTTAGTTCCCAAGTTTTAGGATCATAATTTTCCCAGTCAAATGGATTATTTGATGATACATTTTGTCCAAGTGACGTCGTTGTATCTTTATTTGCCTCAGTTCCATCTCCCCAGAAGTAATGTTACCCATCCTCATCTGACCCGTGATTCCAAGCAAAATACTTTTCATCATCAGCAAGATTCATGATTGTATCATCATAACGAATTTGCTTGTGAATCTTGATTGTCGTCTCATCAGGACGAGCTTGTGACGCCATTGCGACGCCCTCTCCGCCAGCTGTAACTGCTAACGGCAACACAAGGGTTGTAATCAACGCTGCACTTTTCCATTTTGCCATACAAAATTTCCTCCATAATGTCTCGTACCACCTACTCCTTAGGGGGTACAGTTGTTACGAAGTATATTGTTACTAAATATTTTGAATTACTTGAACCCAAAGCACGGACACTTCATCACCATTCTATGAATTTCATTCTATTGTTTATTTATAAAAAAAGTCTAGACATACAATGCCTAGACTAAGTGAACATACTTAAATCATTGAATATTATCGTAGGATTTCACCTTTAGGGAATTAAAGATATCATCTAACCAACGATGTACTAAGCTGGCCACCGTAACTACTTGTGTTCCCGGAAGTGACAAACCGATGCATATAATCGACAAACAAATCAACGTTGTGTTCACATCTGGTAAAAGAAATTGATTTTCAAATAAATTGAATACTACATAAAAGGTACCAACGTATATTTGAAACCTATTTTTCAATCTAAAATGGCGTAGCATTAGCCCGAAAAATGCAACGCAACATCCAAGCAACCCAACCATACCACTAGTTACCAAATAATAAAGCAACGTACTGTCCAAACTCAAGTTTTCCATTTCTTTTACAAAGCCTGGACTTGCAATGCCTATACCAACGAGCCAATTAAAATCTATTTTCTTCAAAACTTCTCGCGCGTACGAGATTCTGTAACTCGAAAATTCATTGACAGTCGTATACAAACTACCAAGTTCGTGTCCAAAAACAAACCTGATGTATAAATACAATGCACCAATACCAACGCTAAGAAGGATACAGCTTAAAATGATACGCATCATCTTATTTTTTATGTTACAGATTACCCAAACTATAATCACGGTAAGTAGGCAAACAATCGGTGTACGACTACCCGAATTGATTAAAATCACAATTGCAAAAACAATTGAAATCAGCGAAAATAATTTATTTTTTGCCACCTTAAATTGATAACACGACACTAGAAATAGCACACTTGCAAACATTCCCAATTGATTTTCGTTATCAAATCCTAATAACGCTCTAGTGTATCCTTGATCATCATATCTTTTATTTTCCCAGATTGCTTGAATCATGCTCCCGAAATTAAATGATAAATCTTTCTCTTTAACACTTAAAAATAATAGAACACTGCATATTATGACTTGCCAAATGAACGTATAAGTTTTTAAATCACCCTCATATAACTGAGATAAGCACAAAACAAACAACATGCAAATCGTGATATAGATAACCCTCACAACAACTTTCTGACCTTCTAGTGCGT
>ERZ841120.1324-NODE-1324-length-10508-cov-2.539367_pt1 | contig 10508 bp, 2 predicted proteins | sample MGYA00519572_ERZ841120 | MGnify/ENA primary metagenome ERZ841120 (study PRJEB31850, sample SAMEA3708890) | human gut metagenome | biome: human gut; feature: human-associated habitat; material: faeces | place: China | collected 2014 ... | reverse complement strand
TCCCACCTACTACTTCAACGTGGCCACCGAAGCCCTGGGCACTCCGGGCCATTCCTGGTACAAAACCGGCCAGGTGAATTCCTCCATCGGCCAGAAAGGCATGCTCACCGCCGGCAAAGTCATCGCCCTGACTGCGGTGAAAGTCCTGGAAGACCCGGCTCTCCTGGCAGCCGCCAAAGAAGAATTCCAGGCCAAGAACAACGGCCAGTACGACTGTCCGGTGGCAGGAGTGGAAAAGCTGCCGAAGCTGTAAGGGCCGGGAAGGGCGGGCCTTCGGCCCGCCCCAACGGCGTCTTCGCCGGACATTTGGGCTGCTGGTCAGAAAACACGGATGCCCCGACAATTCCGTCCCTATGGTTTTCGTGATGGATCTTTGACCCCAACGCTGTAGGGGCTTGCCGCAGGCAAGCCCGTCCCGGCCGCCCAGGGGGCAAAACGTTCAAAACCAGATGCGGCAGCATCTGGTCTCCATCGGCCGTTGACCGCTGACAAAAAAAGACCGGCAGCCGCCGGTCTTTTTTTCTTACTCTCAGTCTTCTACTTTTTCAATGGCACTTGCCGGGCAGCCTTCCATGGCAGCCAGGGCATTGGCTTCTTCGCCAGCCGGAACTTCATCGGGAATGGCTTCCGCCACACCGGCGTCCGTCATATGGAACACAGCAGGGCAGGTCCCTTCGCACAGCCCGCAGCCGATACAATTTTCGTTAACCTTGAATTTCATAACAGTCACTCCCCTTTACATTGGGCCCGGCACCGGTATTCGGTGACCGGGCCTCTTTATGGTTCCAGTATAGCCCGGGATCCGGGAAAAAACAGTTGGTGGAACAACGAATGAAAAAAATAGTGAAGAGTGCAGAGTGAAGAGTGAAGAGCAGGGACGGTGGGGCCGGACCACCGGCTTTCGGTTGCCAGAATCCATTTTTCCATATTTCTCACTCTTTTTACAGATCCTTTATAAATTTACAGAATTAAACATATATAAAAAAATAAACTATTGAATCGAAACGTAACATATGCTACAGTAGCATAGTAATTACAATAAAATGGTATGTTGCTTTTCGTAATAAATATTTTATTAAAAATACATTTTATATTCGCATGGGGAGATAAAGACGGCAGCTGCCATAGGGAGCAAGGGGGAGACCTATGAACAGGATCTACAAGGTAATCTGGAGTAAGGTGCGGAACAGCTGGGTAGTGGTATCGGAAATCGCCCGGAACCACGGGAAGGAACATTCCCAGCGGAAAAATATACCGGTGGGGGGTATATGCCCTGACTCTGGCCCTGGCTCTGGGCCTCACCTGGCCCTCAGGAGCATGGGCTGCGGATAAAACTGTTGATCTGGGCAATGGGGGCGCCGCGGCCTATGATGACAAGGGCAATCTGACCATCGGCAATTCGGGAACGGTGGCGGAAGGTACAAATAATAAGGGGGAACGCAATACCACCATTGGTACCGATACGGACACTCTGCGCAAGGATACACATGATGAGACCAAAGGCCAGGCCATGGCTGAAGACAATACGAAACTGGTGGATGGGGAAGGGCAGGCACATCCTATCACCACGTCCACCGAAGCAGGCGGTTCCACAGCCATCGGCTATCAGAGCCATGCCGAAGGCACCGACTCCACCGCCATCGGCAACAATGCAAAAATCAACGATAAGCTCGTAACCTACTATGCCGATAAAGACGGCAACCAGACCACATCGATGGACGATGCTGCCTGGTACAAGGATGATAACGGCAATCCGACGAGAAAGCCCCCAGTGTTCCGTGATGCCGATGACAATACGACCACTACGCCTCAGTACAAGTATACCCATACCGTAACGGCAGAGGATGGCACGACTTCTACCGTCACGGACATCACGACCGATGTCAGCAAGGCCGACAAAGATGACAAAGGGAATCTTGTGTACAATTACAACCCCTATGATAATACCAGCTACCTTTATTCCGTCCAGCTCTATCAGTCGGCGGCCAATTCCATTGCTGCCGGTACCAACGTTACTGCCAATGGAAGCTCTGCCGTAGCCGTAGGCGACAGCGCCAAGGCCGATGGCAACAGCACCATCGCCATCGGGACAGGGGCCAAGGCTACGGATACCAGTGCAGGTGGGACGGGATCCATTGCCATCGGTAAAGGTGTAGAGGCAACTTACAGTTCCACGGCTGTGGGCATCAATGGGACAAAGGCCATCGGTGGCTCGTCTGCCTATGGCAATAACGCAACAGCAAATGGCGGCAGTGCGGCAGTAGGCAATAATGTAACAGCTGAGTATGGCTCATCAGCCTTTGGTTCTATCGTATCGGCCTCTTATGGTTCTTATGCTTCTGGCATGGGAAAAACGGATAATGGCAAGAATGTACCGGTTTCTGCTACCTCTGGTTCCTATGCAACTGGTATGAACGGGACATTGGCGTCTAGCGGCAGCATGGCTGTCGGTAATAATGTCAGTGCAACTTATGGAGCATATGCTTCCGGTATGGGCGGCACTTCGGCAGCTAATGGCAGTATGGCTGGTGGTAATAACGTCAGAGCTGGCAAGGTGGGCGATAACGACTACGATAGATATACTGATGGCAGTGCCTTTGCCATAGGTATGGGCGGCACATCAGCGGATAACAAGGGTATGGCCGTCGGCAATAACGTCAGTGCCGATGGGGAGAACTCCTATGCTTCTGGTACAAATGGGACTTCTGCCACGAACGGTGGTACTGCCTACGGCAACGATGTTCATGCGAATAGTTACAGCTCTTTTGCGGCCGGCTTGAATGGCACCAGTACCACCGCTACTGACAGTATAGCAGTTGGCAGTAACGTTCATACGTATGGTTACAATTCTTTTGCAGCCGGTACCAATGGTACTCATACAAATGGTGCTTACTCTGTTGCTATCGGTACAAACAACACTTCCGCAGACGATGGCAGTATCGCGGTTGGTAATAATGCGACCGCAGACGACAGCAACTCCCTTGCCTTGGGCACAAGTGTTACAGCAAAACAAGGCGCTTTAGCTCTTGGTCATAACACAAATGCCAATTATATGTCTACTGCTATCGGCGACAGTGCCAATGCTTCGTTCAATAACTCTCTGGCTTTGGGAAATTCGGCAGTAGCCGGTGTGGATGGCGGCATCGCTCTGGGCAGCAATTCCACTGTCTACCGCGCCTCCGGCACCACAGGCCTTGATCCCCGGACGGGCAAGGCTTATACCGATACCAGCGACAAGACCTGGAACTCCACCTACGGCGCCCTTTCCATCGGCAATGTGGACAGTGACGGCACAGTCAATGGCACCCGCCAGATCATCGGGGTGGCTGCCGGTACCAATGACACCGATGCGGTCAACGTGGCCCAGCTGAAAGCCGCCATGACCCAAAGCGGCAGCATCCATGACTACAGCGTCAATTCCACTGATACGGCTGCCGACACCAACTACAGCAACGCCGGCGCCACCGGCAAAAACGCCATGGCCGCCGGTGTCAGTGCCAAGGCAACGGGCGACTCTGCTGTTGCTATCGGCAATGGTGCTCAGGCTGAGGGGAAGGGTGCCACGGTCATCGGCAAGAATGCCAAGGCTACGGGCCAGTATGCAACGGCCTTTGGCGGTCTTGAAACTACCGATAAAAAAACTGGAAAGCTTGTCAACATTGTCAACACGGCCAGCGGTAATTCTGCCACGGCCTTTGGTCAGGGCGCACAGGCGAGAGGCGATGCTTCTCTGGCCTTTGGTCACAATACCATTGCAGGCGGGGCAGATGGCAGCGGCCAGCAGTCCGTCGCTTTTGGTGAGGACACGCAGGCGCTTGGCGGCCGTTCTCTGGCTTTTGGCGAAAAGACTGTTGCTAAGTATAATGACTCGGTCGCTTTCGGCAACGACACCCGCGCTTCTTCCACCGGCGCTACGGCATTCGGTAACCGCACCCGCGCTCTAGCGCAATATTCTACGGCTTGGGGCAATGCCACTGTCGCAGCTGATGAAGAATCCACGGCCTGGGGCACGGACACCATCGCCGGTGCTAAATTGGATGACAATGGTGCTGTGACCAATATCTATACCTATAAGAATAACCCGGATGATAAAGATGAACCATTAAAGACTGCTACGGAAAAAATGGATGTCCATGGCAATCTGGCTTATATCCAGAACGGTAAGACCGCTGGCGTCAAGCAGATGTCAATCGACAGCGGCAATGAGAAACACGACTATGTGGTTTTGGCCGGCAAAGACGGAAACACCTATGTCCGCGACTACCAGGGCAGCCTCTGGAAAGTCAATGTCGATGCCAATGGTAATGTGACGGTTGATACAACCGCGGGCAAAAACGGCAAGGTATTCAACGGCAAAAATGGGGCGAAACAGTCCCTGGCCAAGACTACGGTTAATGGTGCAGAAGTCGACATTACGCCGGACAATGTGCTAGAAAAAGCCCATGAAGGCGGGAACGGCTATAACATTGACGGCTACGCCAATGCCACGGCCTTCGGCTATTCCACCGAAGCCTCCGGCGACAACGCCACGGCCTTCGGCAATGACACCAAGGCCACCGCGGCAGGTGCCACGGCCTTTGGTTACAAGACGCTTGCCTCCGGCGAGAATTCCACTGCCTTTGGGGAAAGCTCCATCGCCGCAGCCAAGAACTCTCTGGCCGCTCTGGGCGGCACGGTGGATGAAACTGCCACCAACGCTGCCGCCATCGGGAGTGGTGCCCAGGCCAAACTGGCAGATACGGTGGCTCTGGGCAGCGGGTCTTTGGCCGACCGTGCCAGAGGTGCCAAGGGCTATGATATACTGACAAAGGGCGATACCACCAATACGTCTGCGGCATGGGTGGCCAATGCCAATGCCATCGCTGTGGGCAACGGCAGCACGCTGACCCGCCAGATTACCGGGGTGGCAGCAGGCTCCCTTGATACGGATGCCGTCAACGTGGCTCAGCTGAAAGCAGCAGGCTTCAAGGTCACCACCCAGAAGAATGGGGCTATTTCCAGCTCCATCCTCAATGGGGACACCTTGGACTTCGAGGGCGAGAACAATGCCATTGTCTCCACGACCAAAGACAGCAAGACCATCACTGTCGCCGTCAGCAAGACTCCGACGTTTGATAGCGCTACCTTCTATAACCCGAATCCGGCAGATGGCCAGAACAACGAAAAGGTGACTATTGCCAACGGTCATATCAGCACCTACAACAAGGACCAGCAGGAAAGAGCTGTACTTGGTACGGATAACCAGGGTAACGGCACATTACATCTGGTAAATAACGATCTCTCTCAGGTACATTTGTATACACAGAAAGCAAATGACGGCAATGGTGTGAATGATGGTGTCACTCGAATGTGGTACACCGCTTCTTCTGATGGAGAAGGTACAGGCACCCATACCATTGCCGTACTCGACGATGGCATCAACTATGTCGGTGACAATTATACCGATGACAAGAAAACGAATAAGGTCGTGGTCAAGCACAAGCTGAATTCCACCATGGACGTAACCGGGGGTGCGGATACGAGCAACCTGTCCGAAGGCAATATCGGCGTGGTGGCCACTCCGGCTGTGGAAGATGACCAGGGGAATCTTACCCAGAAGGCCAAGCTGGAAATCAAACTGAACAAGGATCTGAAGAACCTGAACAGCGTCACCGCCGGCAACGTCCGCATCGGGAACAACCCGGCCAACACACTGAAACTCACTGAAAACGGCCAGGAAACGGAAAATACCGCTCCCGCCGGCAACTATGCAACAGGCCTGGACAACAAAGCCTGGGATACGAAGAATCCATCCTACGTCAGCGGCCGGGCAGCTACGGAAGATCAGCTGGCCATCGTTTCCGGAGTGGTGGACAAGGGACTGAGCTTCACCGCCAACACCAAGGATGCCACCAATACTACGGACAATTATGCAGGCTACAAGGTTGTGAACCGCCAGCTGGGGGATACCATTTCCATCAAGGCGGGAGATGCGGATCCCAATATGAAGTATGAAACGAAGAACCTGACTTCCCAGATTGCAGAAAATGGGGATATCACCATCAGCATGGCAGATAAGCCTACATTCAGTGAAGTCACGGCCAACAGCTTCAACCTGAGTCCCAAGGACACGACCACCAAGGACCAGGCAGGGAATACCGCATCTGCCCAGTTGAACGCCCATTATCGGGATGCCAGCCTAAACCCGGACAAGAACGTCACCATGGCTGACAGCAGCACGGGCATGGTCCGTCTCCACTACCATGATGGGGAAGGCACCGTCCACGACCTGGCCACCATGGATGACGGCCAGATCTACGCCGGTGACATCAAAGCCGACGGTACGGAAGATACCACGGGCTTTGGCCGCAGAATGAACCAGAAGACCACCATCAACGGCGGCGTGACCAATAAAGACAACCTCTCCGATAATAATATCGGCGTTGTTTCTGATGGCACCAGTACTCTGACGGTGAAACTGGCCAAGAATCTCCAGAATCTGGAATCCGTCCAAGCGGGCAAAACCACCATTGACGATAAGGGCCTGACCATCAAGAAATCCGACGATGACAGCAGCAAGAATGTGGTCGTCCTCGGCGATAAAGTGGCCTTTGGGGACAACCAGGTCAACAACATGGGCAGCGGCTCCGATGGCACTGGCACAGATGGCAAACCGTCTTACAACAATTTGACCAACGGCGCCAATATCGGCGATGTGAAGAACATCGCCAGCAGCACGGTCCAGCCGGTCATCGACACGGTGAACAAAGGCTGGGAACTGGATGTGAACGGCACCAAACAGAAAGCTGTGACTCCCACCAGCCCGAAAGTCAACCTGATTTAGGGCCAGAACATCACCATTACCGGCGATACAACCAACACGGAGAACGTGACCATTGCCACGGCCGATGATGTGCGGTTCAACACGGTCCGGGTGGGCGGCGTCAAGACCGGTGACACCTACAACGGCGGCATCGTGATTGGCATCCAGAACGGCAAGAATGCGGATGGCACGGAAAGCGCCAACTCCAATGATGATTATTACATCACCGGTTTAAAGAACACCAACTGGGACAGTACAAAAATCCAGCATGGACGTGCCGCTACAGAAGATCAACTCCAAGCTGTCGCCACTGAAATCAAGAATGGCACGGTCAAGGGCGATGTTTATGTAACCGGCGGCGCAGTCTCCTATAAAGGAGAAGGCAAAGGTGCTGATCCAAAGGATAAGGATGGTACTGGCAGCATCAACCTGACCCGCCAGAACGGCACGGATGTGCAAATCGACGGGCTCCATGACTACTATGTCACCGGCGGCACGGTCACTGATGACGGCAAGAAGCTGGAACTGACCCGGAATGATGTGGATAAGGACGGGAATCACCAAAAGATTTCCATCGACCTGAGCAATGTGCTGAAAAATGACCAGCATCTGGTGGTCAATCCGGATGCCGCTGATGGCAAGTATACGGTTAATACCACCGATGGCACAGTCACTTTGAAAGTCAAGAATGGCAACAAGTACGATGACATCACCATCGGCGGCTTTGAAGGGCTGGGCAAGGGCATGAAGTTCGGTGCCAACAAGATGGCCAAAGACGGCGGCGGCAACCCGGTGACCAACCAGCTGGGCAGCACCATCAGCATTACCGGTGCCGGCACGAAAGAGCTGGACAAATACTCCGGCCAGAACCTGCTGACTTCTGTGGAACAGGATGCTGAGGGCAACACCACCATCCATGTACTCATGGACAAGAACATCTCTGCGGACGGTGTGACAGTCGGCCAGGCAGGCAAGGATGGTGTGGCAGGTGCAGATGGCGAAATTGGCCAGGCCGGCACCATCGGCATCAACGGCAAAGACGGCGTGACAGGTGACGATGGCAAGGAAGGCATTACCACCACCGTCATCCACACCGAAAAGGGCCAGCCCGGCGAGAATGATGCCACCGGCAAGCCCGGTGTGGATGGCAAGGACATCACCCGCATCGTTTACCAGAACGACCAGGATAAAGTCGATGGCAAGGACGGCAGCCATACGGTAGCCACCCTCGACGACGGGCTGAAGTTCAGCGGTGACGACAACAAAGTCATCAATAAGAAGCTCAATGAACAGCTCAAGTTCGTGGGCGGAGCGGATAAGGACAAGCTGACCCAGAACAACATCGGCATCAATGAACTGGAAGATGGCAAACTGACCATCCAGCTGGTGAATACGCCGGATCTGGGAGATAAAGGCAATCTGAAAGCCGGGAATGCCCAGATTGGCTGGTTTGCCGGAGGTACCCTGGATATGACCAAGGACGGCATCAATCCTTCCGGCAACCAAGCCGGACCGGGCAGCTATGCAACGGGCCTGTCCAATACCGACTGGAACTTGGAGACTCCTGAATACGTCAGCGGCCGGGCAGCTACCGAAGACCAGCTGGCCAAGGTCAGCAAGGCCATCAACAACGCCACCACGGCCGCCGGCAAGCGCACCGTGGTCACGGTCAACGACAAGGCCAATCCGGCGGAAGCCACCCCGAAAGACGGTGACTATGGCGATTACGACTCCACCAACGGCAACCTGATGATCGCCGCCAAGAAAGATGATGGCGGAGTCTTGACCTACAACATCAAGCTCAACGACAATCTGGCCCTGGGCAAAGAAAGCAAAGACGGCACCGACGGGCAGGAAGGCACCCTTGGCCTCACCGGCAAGGATGGCCTGCCGGGTGCTGACGGCAAACAGAGGTACAGTACTACCATCATCAAGACGGAAAAGGGACAGGCAGGAAAAGATGGCAAGACCGGCAAGGAAAATCTTGGCGGCACGGACATCACCCGCATTGTATATACCGACAAGGATGGCCAGAATGCCCAGACCGTGGCCACCCTGGACGACGGTCTGAAGTTTGTGGGCAACGACGGCCAGGAAGTCACCCGGAAGCTGAACACCACCCTGTCCATCAAAGGGGGCATTACCGATGCCACGGATTTGAAGAATGCTTCCGCCAAGAACCTGGGCGTCCGCAAGAGCGGAGATGGCCTGGAAATCGTAATGACCGATACCCCGGACTTTACCAAGGTTACGGTGGGTGGTGACAAAAAGATCACCATCGGCGGACAGACCGTCACCGGCAAGAAGTCGGATGGTACTGATGGAACAGCAGAGACGGGCAATTACATCACAGGCTTGGACAACACAAAGTGGAACAAGGACAATGTGGTGGCAAATCGCGCCGCCACGGAAGGCCAGCTGAAAGAAGCCATCAATGACATCAAAGATTCTGCCAATGGTGGATTTGGCTTGGCCGATGAAGCGGGCAACACCGTGAAGAAGGACTTGGGCCAGACGGTTGCCGTCAAAGGTGATGGGAAGAACATCGAAACCAAGGTGAACGGCGGTGCCCTGGAAGTATCCCTGAAGAAGGATGTTGATCTGGGCGGCGACGGCAGCTTCAAGGCCGGAAATACCACCATCAGCAGCGATGGGGTGGAGACCAACAAGGTGAAAGTCGGTGACATCACCATCACTAAAGACGGCATCAACGGCGGAGCTAAGAAGATCACCAATATCGCCAGCGGCATCGACGGCAAACAATATGCGGAGGCCGGCGACAACAATGCGGCCAGCATCGGAGATGTGAAGCAGCTGGCTAAGAATGAAGCAAAGACTTCTGAGGCCAAGAGCGGCAAGAACATCACCGTGAAGGATGACCATACGGTGAATCTGAACGATGACATCACCCTGGGCAACGATCCCAATAAGCAGGTCGCCATTAATGGATCCAATGGCCAGGTGACCATCGGTTCCGGCGACAAAGCCATGACACTGGGCAAACAGGCCAATACGGCTGGCGACAGCAACCCGAAGGAAGGTAACTTCCTGAATGGCCTGGACAACCGGAAATGGGATGGAGAGCACATCCAGAACGGCCGGGCTGCTACGGAAGACCAGCTGAAGACCGTCAGCGACAAGGTCAGCAGCGGCCGGAAATTCCAAGGGGATGACGGCCAGGAAGTGAAAGTGGGCCTGGGTGAGACACTGAACCTGAAGGGCGGTGCCAAGGAAATCAGCAGCGCCGACAACGTCGGCATTGTCAAAGGGAACGACAACACCCTGAACGTCCGCCTGGCCAAAGACCTGACCGGTCTCAACAGCGTTACCACCGGCAGCACCACCATCAACAACAGCGGTCTGACGGTGAAGACCGGGGATGCCAACCGGACCATCACCGTCCAGGACGGTAACGTGAACATGGGCGGCAACCAGATCCACAATGTGGCACCGGGGACGGCACCGACCGATGCGGTGAACGTAAGCCAGCTCCAGCAGACCGGCCGGGCCATCAACCAGCTGGGCAACAGTGTGAATAAACTGGGGGCCCGGGTGGACCGGGTAGGGGCCAACTCCGCAGCCCTGGCCGCTCTCCATCCTCTGGACTTCGATCCTGACGACAAACTGGACTTTGCCGTAGGGGCCGGCAGCTACAGCGGCGCCAACGCCGTGGCCCTGGGGGCCTTCTACCGGCCCAACGAGGATG
>ERZ841120.1319-NODE-1319-length-10547-cov-3.350743_pt1 | contig 10547 bp, 7 predicted proteins | sample MGYA00519572_ERZ841120 | MGnify/ENA primary metagenome ERZ841120 (study PRJEB31850, sample SAMEA3708890) | human gut metagenome | biome: human gut; feature: human-associated habitat; material: faeces | place: China | collected 2014 ... | reverse complement strand
AACTTTTTCGAGTAGTCTCCTTTCCAACCAGTCACACGACCGCACAACTCTGAAAGATAATGCTCTCTGATTTTGTCGTGATATAGTCCGCATTTGCCCTTGTAAAGGTTCATGGCAACTTCTCTGGTATTTTTGCCCATGGCAGAAATAATACCGGTTCCGGTAATTAATATCTTTTTATCCATTTTATTATTCTTTTTATGTTATAAAACATATTTTTTATCTGAAAGCTTTTGCCCTTACAGGGCGACATAAACCACATTCCATATACCCAGGGTGTTGCCCTGGGCTAGGAGCTTCTGCCCTTTCAGGGCGTACTATTGGACCAGCGATAGAATCGCTGGGGATGGTGGCGCAAAGGGGCTAAGGTTCTTTTTACCTTTTTACTTTTACAAAGCGTACACAGTTAACTCTACTTCGCCCATGCCCGTCTTGGCATCGATGGTGGTATTCACCTTGTCAATGAGGCATTTCATACCGCCTATATTCCACCAATCCTGCCAGTGATTCGGTATATCAGCCACTTGCGCTACGGTGGTGGTGCATCTTACCATAAACTTCTTCCTATTCAGAAGAAAGTAGGCGTATGGGAGGATGAAGGTATCAAACAATCCGCGAGAGCGGATTTTAGTCACTACCTTGCCGTTCTCATCTACTTCATCGGCATTGCAGAGTACCAAATCCTTATACTTCGGATCTTTCAGCCACGATGGTTCCTTGAAGGCTCGTATCTTCAGCGAGAAACGTTCGCCGGTGCCTACACCTTCCTGCACACCATTATAATCAAACACATTGCCCATCATATCCAGTGAATCGCAAGCCAGGGCATACTGTCCTGCATTGGTTCGCCATTTGGATGTGCCGAAATGGTCGTAGTTATAATCGTAGGGTTGCAGGGTGGCATCACTACCGCCACCACGCATTAATGCCATGGCAAAGCCCCATCGTGACTTATCCTGCAAGGGTGAGTTGCCATCATCCGTGCCCGAAGGGTCGTAGCTTTCCACGAGCTTTAATTTCTGTTTCATGTAGAAATCACAGAAAGAAGAAGAGATAACCTGGTTAATCTCTTGCAATACAAACTCATGCTCCATATCCTCATCTACATAAGCGCAGAGGATAGGTTGTTGAGCCTCTGTAATCTGCACTACACTTTTTAGCAAAGGCTTGCCTTCAAAGTCAGTCACATCAGCGGTATGCGAACCATAGGCTGCCTTTACCTCCTTGAAATAGTTTACATCGTTGAAAGGTACCGGAGTGAAATCAATGGAAATATCGTGGATAAAGTCTTCATTCTCCTCACTGCAATCTCCATATTCCACGCCCTTGAACTGACCTACCTCGAAGAGTACTGGCTTTAACTCGTTGGAAGTCTTTGCCTCCTTGTTAACCTTTACACAATAGGCATTGCCGGTGTTGCGGTCGATGTAGCAGTTTTTATCACCAGGGTTATGGATGTTATGGAAGAACTCAATGTACTTCATATCGGTGACGGTTCTACCCATCTTGCTGGTGTCGCCATCGGGCAGTGGATAGTCGATGAAGTTGTAATCGGTATCGTAGCTGGAATCCTTCAATTCGCCCTTGGCATTGCGCACATAACTCTTCTGTTCCTTGGCATCAGCTTCGGCAGAGTAGCGCATACGCACACCAGTAATCTTCTCGGTCACCGGAATCATCGAATGGATTTCGCAGTGGAAATCCCTAGTCTTTCTGCCGCTCTTTCGCATCACGTCGCGGGTGAGATAAGCAGTGACCTTCTTCTGCTCGTAATCGTAGGAAAACTTGATGCCGAATGCGTTTTCTAGAGAAGAGATAACGGTGCTTACGCTCTCGTCAGGGAAATTCTCGCTGTTGGCAACCATATAGAGCACATTTGCCTGCACCTCAAACTTCTTGATATTCGATTCGATGGTGATACCTGTTACTTTCATTCCCTTGCCAGGAGGAAAAGCAACTACCTCGCCCACCTGGATATGGCGGGTGGTAGCCACACCGTTTTCAGTCAGCGTAAGGTCGAGTTCCTGCACGTCCTTATCTTCTGCCTTGGTGATTTCAATCTGACCGCCGCAGCCACGGCTCTCCAACCAGGAATTGATATGCTTCTGATCCTTAAAGAAGCCCGTCTTGATTTCGCCTACGGATTTAGCAGCCACGATTTCCATCTCAGGATTCGAGCCTTTTACGTAGCCCTCTTTATTCACGATGTCCTTTGCTTTCTGAATTTCACTCGCAGTGTAATAACTACCGTGGTGTGGATGCTCGAGGGTATCATAACTGCAAACGGTAGTGAAAAAACAGAGATGCTTCAAGTCCTCTATCTCCATTAATGCGCGTTTGTCAAAGGTTACACCCAAATGGGCAAAGAGGCAGTCGAGGAAATAGAGCACATAGAAGCAGATGCCCGATTGCGGCCGCTTGGCATCCAGTACCCAGTAAGGATAGAGGTCTTCATTCGTCCATGAGCACTTATCCATTTTGATGAGGTCACTCGATGTATTCCCTTCATCGTCCAGGGCATGATGCTTGTAACAGATTCGGGCATTGCAGTAGGTAGCAGGTCTGCCAGCGCCATCCGTCTCGTCATAGGCTGCCGAGGTATTAATATAGTTGCCGTTGGCAGTCTCTTGCGGTACATTGATTGTTATCGCACCAGAAGAATAAGATTTCTTACTCTTGTTGTAGGCATCGCCGATATAGTGTGCCGTATCAGATGAGGTATATTCCTTGCAGCTTGCGGGATAGGAGAAACCGAGTGCCTGGGGTTCCAGCACCTTACTAGCTCTCAATGGGTCGGTCGTAACGGTGGCGGTGGCATTCTTTCCACCTTTCTTACCATCGGAATGCAGGTTGACTTTTACTACCGGGTTACTCCAAATATCCACCCTCACATTACCAATTTTCTCGCCGATGATAATCTGGTCCTTCACCGGAATATCTCGGCACTGCAGGTCGCTGATAAGCTCGCTGAAACTCTGCGTACTGGCATTGATGCTCATAGAGAGAGAATTGGTTATCTCCTCACCATCCTGCATAATCAGTGGACCGCTACGGAATGGCAATCCATCGGCATAGATACGGGTAGGCAGGTGCTCCATGTTCGCGGCTCTTACGGCAGAATGCACGTCTTCTATATTTTTGACGAGCCAGCGGTTTCCATCCAGGGGGATGGAGAAAGGATAGGAGAACATTTCCGTATCGTTGAATACGGGGTTCTGATCCTCAATATCTATTGAGAAATCATCGGGGAGCGCCACCGGCTTATCGTTGATTAATATCGTAAGATGCGAGTTCATATTCTAATTTCTGATTTCTGAACCTATGTTCTAAAATTTATTTTCTGATTTCTATCCTAGCGCTATCATATAAATCTATGAGGCGATGGGTAAAGGTGTCGATGAGTGCCGTACCAAAGGCATTGATTTTTTTGTGCCCATGGTCGTGAAGGATGCCATCGGTGATGAAGACTACACTCTGGTCGTAGCATTCCGCCTCGCTGCCCGTTACCATGTGGGCATAGTTCCGGGCAATTCCGTAACCTGCCTTGATAGTTGCCTTGCTGCCATCCAATAACTCTATCTTACAGCCTTCATTCATTATGAGGGCGGTAGCGGAATTATGGAGAATGACGTGCGCCTTGCCTAAGACGTATATCTTTCGGGAGGAATAGAGATGGATTTCCTCGTCTGTATCGCCTACGAGGACAGTACCGGTGGGCGAATCCTCGTTATAGAAGATACCGCCCTGGTTTATATCTGCCTTAAACTCCGGATATACGGCTTTGAAAGCATCGATTACCTGCTGCGGTACCTCGGTGATTAAGCCGTGCCAGTACTTGCGCCATGCCTCGCACATTTCGGGAATGCTCTGCGTGCTTCTGAAAGCATGCTGAGATTCCTGGCAGTTGCCGCTCTGAGCAAGGATATGGACGCAAAGGGTCTTAAAACGCTGCGTGCGCTGTTCTTGGGTTTCTTTATTCTTTGTCATTTTTTTATGCTTCGGCATCCTCTTTGGCTTCTTCTATAGTTTTTGTGAGAATAGCTTCATAGCCGGAAAGCTCCTCTTCGGTCACGATGTCAGAGTAATCCTGGCGAAGTTGGTCTATGCGCTCCTTGATTCCTTTCACTCTCGTTTGAGTAGATAGCTTATCCTTACGAAGGATATACTTGATGCGAGCATCGGCTTCAGCCTTGTGTTTAGCGGCTGCATCACGAGCTGCCTTTACTTCTGGGCGGTCGTTGGCAATCTTCTCGGCTACCAGCTCAGCAAAACGAGGGTCACGGGATTGTGCCTTCTCGTAAAAAGGCTTAAACTGGGTACGGAGGGTCTGAGGGTCGATAGTGAAAGCCTTCTTCGCGTAGGCGATGTACTCAGGGTCTCCGGTCTTCTCGCTCAGTCGCAGATAGCATTCACCCATCTCTCTATCTACTGCCTTGAAGATTTCCGGAAGAATATCGCTTTCGATTTCTACGGCTCTTGTGGCGAGTTCGGCAATCTCAGCCTCGGTATAGATGGCGCTTTTACCCTGCGAGATAGCTTTCTCGTTGGCTTCTGCCATGGTCTTCGCCTGCTCTGCCTTGCTTGCCATCTCGCTACGAAGGTCACGCACATGGTTTACATCCTCCTGAAGGGCAGTAGAGAGGAACGGACGCAACTGCATCAGGTTTGGCATGGTGGCTGCGATGCTTTCGCCGTTAGGGTTGGCTACGATACCATTGTAGGTAAGCGGCTGCAAAGTGGTGTCCGGTTTCAGGCTAGGGAAGAGAGACTGCTTCGCCTCTTCCATGGCTTTCTGTTTCTGAAGTTCGGCATACTCAAGCTGCTCCTGTTTGGTTGGGCGACCTACTCGTCGCTTATCGGTGGCAGATGATGCAGCGTTGGCTTGAGAGCTGCTGTAGCTATTCAGATAGGCGATCATCTGTCGGGTACGGCGATGATAGTCTTTAAACTTACGTGAGTTCTCGATAAACGAGCGTGCATTACTTGCACCTTCCAGGAGAGACAATCCCTGCTCATAGGCATCTTTCTGCTCCTGGGTAAGCATTCTTGCACCGATGGCAGGTTTCAAAATGTTGATGATTTCCTGTAATGATAAATTTTCCATAAATCCTTGTTTTTGTTGTTTATTTGAAAATTACGAATATTTTTAGCACAGAATAGGGGTTACGAAGATACGAGAACCTTTTTGGTTGTTGTCGTAGCCTTCGCTGTCATCCTTGCTACCCGATGATGAAGCGCTAGAGGCGTTACTCGTAGATGAGGAGGAGCCGCCTTCTGTGGCGCTATCAGCTTTGGCTGCATCGAGTTTCGCTTGCGCTTCGGCTTCCTCTTTCTTCAGCAACCGATGAATGCTTTCCCTTACGGTAATGGCATCATTGTGCGCGGTGGAGCGGGTAAGCTTATCGAAACTGATAACTGATGTACGCTCCTTGAGATAGGCAGCTACAAGCTGACGTGCCTTCTTCAGCATCTTGTCGTTCTCATCAGCCTGCAAGAGGCGAGGAATGAAATCTTCGCCAAATGCCTCTTCCAGATACTCACTCTGGATGAAAAGCATATCAGGGATGAGACGCACAAACTTATCTCTGTTGCCGTAAATATCGAGATACGGCTGCAAAGACTCGCAGGTAGGGAAAAGCAGATCTCGATGGTAGTAATAGTACTTACTCTCCTGCCAAAGGGTTACGATTTCCTCTATCGCTTCATGCCGTTTCTTCTCGGCTTCGTCTGCATCATCTTTGCCGCTATCGGTTCCTTCATCTGTTCCTTCTGTATCATCGCCCGCTGCCTCGATAGGCATAGGAGTATTCACTTCCTTTGCCCATCCCTCCAAGAGGGAAAGCAGGTTATTGAGCGAGGTCATGGCCGACTGGCGGTAGCTTTCCTTGCCCTGCGCTATCTGCTTGTCGGTGGCTACGGCATAGTCGTTGCTGGAAGCTACGTTGATGCCGGAGCCATTCACTGAAAGTGCTTGCTTCTCGATGCTTTGCGCCATCGCATCATTCACAATCATGCGCTGCGCATAAAGCAGAAGCTCATTCCATGGGTCGTTGACGTAGGTACCATCAGCAACCGCATCGCAGAATATTAAGGGTTCTATGCTTGCATACTGCTTGCAGAGACGGTCGTATAGGGATGCTCCCAGGCGAGGCTTCAAGAAGTCCTTTTCGCTATTGTCGAGCATACCCTGCAGGTTGGCTACCTCGTCCACGGCATTGCTGGGGAGGTGAAGCCTGAGTTCTTGATTCGTGAAGAGTATCATATCCTTATTTTTTTACCTTTTTACTTTTAATTTAAGAGATCTCTTGTTTCGCCACTCCGGTCTTCGAGTTATCGAGGGTGGTTAATACCTCTCGGTCTATCTGCCACACCAGGTGCTCGTCCCAATCGTTGAATCGGCTCAAAACTTCCAGTGGGCGTATCATCAACTGCTGCAAGGGGGCAAACTGGATTTGCTTTACCAGGAAACGTTCTCTCAGGTCGGTACCGCCCGATGATGCCGTATCGCCAGGAGTATTACCGATGAGCTTTGCATCAAGACCCATGGCAAAGAAAATAATACTACTTATTTCCTGCAACTCGGTTTTGTCGGCATTCGCCTGATCATTTGCCTTGGTTTCGATTTCCACGATTTCCCAAGCCTTGTGTTCCTTTCCGTCGCTTCCCGTAAAAGCAGAAGAGATGAGCGCCTGACCTGCATTATCGGGGTTGGCGAGCCATGTGTTGATAGAGGTAAAGATTTCGTTCTGAATCTCGCCGTGGGTCTTCTTTTTCTGCTCGCCCTGTTGCTGATAGAGCCTGCTGATATAGTCTTGATGGATATAGATAACTCTACCGATGATATTGCTGTTGCGCTTTCGGGTGAGGCGGTCATCTACGATGGTGAAGGCATACTCGAAGATGCTGCCGGCAAAGATGGAGTGCCAAAGGGCATCGGCATAGTATGGACCGCCGAAATCTCTTGGCGACATGATGAAGCGGGTAGGGCGTTTCTTGCGGCTTACCTGCTTCTGACGTGCCTCGCGGATATTGCGCTGCAAATCCTTCACGGCTGATGTGGTAGGGAGATAGGGGATAGCCGCTATCTTGCGGTCTTCCTCTTTCTGCACACCGACGTTTTGGGTTGGGTCGAGCCATTGGTTGCTGACGTAGGCATAGTTGATGCGGTAGTTCTCGTCCATGCGCTCCAGTCGGGTAGTGAAGATGCTGCGGTGCTTCAGACCAATCACCTTCGGGGTCCACTGTGCGGTAGGAACAGCTTTGCCGTTCTCGTCGAGGGAACGCTGATTGAGCTGGAGCTCTACAAAGCACTGAGACATCAGAGCCATATCTCCTGCCAAGTCGAGGAAGGTCTGCATCAGGTCGTTGTTTTTTATGAAATCACGAAGCTGGGCATTGGTTTCTTCCCATTTGTGGAGTGCTTCTTTCAGGGATTTCATCTCCTCGCTTTCCTCTTCATCGGAGGATAAGACCTGCGATTGAACCGCAGAGAACGGTGACTCCTCCTGCTGAGACTGCCCGTTCTGGTTCTGCTGCTCGTTCTGGCGCTTGGCTTCGGCGGCTGCCTCTTCCTTGGCTTTCAGGTCTGCTATCTGACCTCGGAGCAAAACTCCGGCACTCTTGTAGGAGATATATTTCTCTGTGATGTTGCCGCCTACATACTGGGTGTAATGATACTTGGCTGCGGGACCGCGACCTACCAGTATTTTCTTGATGTAATCTACTCCTGCTGCTGTGAAAGGCGACATGCGGGAGAGCATCCAGATAAGGTTTGGCAGTCGGTTTGCCATACCCCATTCCATAAAGCCTAAGCCTTCGGTACCTACGCCTTTCGGTTTACCCAGGTTCTCGCCGCCACTCGATGCAAAGATAGTGGAGACTTGCTGACGTGCTGCGGAACCGCCTGCGTCGCCACCACTTGCCGACATACCGGCTGTGGTTAGGAGCATGCCGTGAACGTAGTCGTTCCAGGAAAAGACTTTACCGCCGCCATTTTTAAGCGGCGTAAAGGCATCCGGGCGAACGGCTACATAGCCTGCATCTTTCAGTTCCTCACTACGATTTTGGAGCTGCTGCAGGTTGGTTACTCTGTTTCTGTTTTTGCTTGCCATTTTTTGCGTTTCTTTTTTATATGTTATCCTGAATGTGATGGAAGAGAGAAGGGTGGCGATATACGCACACCCGCTTTTTCTCTTGTTTCTGAGTGTAAAGTTAGGGTTTTTTATGGCTTTAGTGGGGACAAAGAAGGGAGGGGACCAGCGATAGAATCGCTGGGAACAGATGCTCCTCTTCTTATTCATAATTGATAATGATCATAAAATCCTTGGCGATGGAAGAGATAGCGTTACTGATGCAGTCTCCGATTTCGAGCCTTTGAGAGTGAGGGTTGGAATACCAATCTCCATCGGCTCTGCCTCTGCTTGCGCAGGTTCTTATTCGTATTGTTGCCATAAAAGATTATCTTTTGTTACGGTGGAAATGCAGTTACTCCAGGGGTAAGGGCTTGGGCGATGATACTTATCCTGATAACGACAACCGCCTCTGTCGCCGTGTATCTTGCGATATGCCTTCGCTTCCTCAGTTCGATAGTGGGTGATGATGGCTTGCTTAATCATATTTTATTCATAACTAAAGGCAAGGAGATTATCCTTCGTGAGGAAGGTGCCAATGCACTGCATCAAATGATTATCGTGGAAGAAGATGGCTTTATCCCGATAATCATTGGTGCCGGTCTGCTTGCGTACTTCCTTAGCGTGCTCTGTTCTCGCCTCGTGAATGGCTAATATCTTAATCATATTCTATTAAAATGAAAGGTGGCATATCATTAGGATCATCCTCCTCCTCTTCGTGAGGAGGAATGCTGCCTTTATCTATTATAACCTTATTCATATACTAATAATAATATCGTATGTTGCCCGTGGTTGTCATACAGCCCACCCCATCCATCATATCTCGATGATAGGGCGGTGGAGTAGCCGTCTGATCGTGGGCATTACTCCTTAAATCGTTTTACGAAAGGAATAACCTTATTCATACTCTAATAATATTTTCGGTTTATCAACATCATGCCCTTTGCCCCCCCCCACAAAGGCATAGGGCAATACCTTTCGGATGTACGATAATGCCGTTTTGGGAAGGGCTATAAGAACCGAGGATGATAGGACGATTGCAAATCATTTCTTCTCCAAAAACTGATGATACATACTTTCCAACTTAGGATTTGCGAACTTGCCGTTCTCTTTCCAGTCATTGAACAGCGGCATGATGATGTCCTCGTGAGAAGAAACAAGTAACTCCTGCATTCTCTTGGGCTTGCGGTTCCAGCAATCATACTGCTCTACGAAAAGGGTGAGGATGGCTTTTAATGCCATCGCATTCTCATGGCTCGGCTCTATCTCGAACTGATGGAAGACGCAGGTGTCTTTATCGTTTGCCTGAAGGAACTTGCTGACGGCTTCATCTTTCAGGAAAAACCTTGTATCTACTTCCTCCTGCAACACATCTTCCAACTTTCTCTTCAGCGGAATAGGGTCGGGAAACTGGTAATCGAAGGCTACATCTTTTCTCATTGAGAGGCAGAAAACACGGTCACGGTTCTGCGGAACACCATAGTCTTTGGCATTGAGCCTTGCCCATCGGCTTACGTAGCCGAGAGACGAGAGCTTATCAAGCCACTTCAAAAAATCGGGCATAAACTTCTCGCTTACCAGGGCTGCCACATTCTCCTGAAGCAGATACTTCGGACGCAATACCTCCACGGCATCGGCTACTCGCCACAATAATGCCGAACGGGTATCGGAACCTTCCTTCAAGCCCATCTGCTTGCCGGCTTGCGATATATCCTGGCAAGGTGAGGAATAGGTGAAAAGGTCGATTTCTTGCCCCCCCACATTATTCTTTACCTGCTGCCAGTCGATTTTGGTTATATCGCCCAAGGCTTTATCGGCAAACTGAGGAAAGATGAGGTCGTGCATCTGACAGGCGTACTTGTCTATATCGCTCCAGCCTACGCACGTCCAGTGGAAATCAGGATGCTGCTGGGCGAGGACATCGGCTGCCATGAGCTGCGAGTCATAACCGGAGAAGGTGGTGAGAATAAGTTTTTCACCGTGGTTCTTATCTACCGGATAGGGTGGAAGTTGGTCTTCTGGGAAGAAATCGGCAAAGAAAGAGGTCTGCGCCTCACGCTTTGGCTCTTTCGGGTACCAGAGTTGCTGATAGATGGCTGTGAGCACATCTACCACGATGGAGTTGCCCGCCTGCTTGTATTGCTGACTGGCTGATACTGCCATATCTTCTGCCTTTCCCTTGCTCTTATAGCCAGCTACTCGCTCGGCTGCCTCGGCATTGGTACTCTGCATCGTGCGGATCACATCATCTCGCACACCCATGAGTCGGAAACACTCGAAGGGTGTCAGCTTTCGGATGGCATAAGACTTAATGGTCTTATCCTTGAAATTGAATTTCGTTATCATTTTGTTTTGCTCTATAAATCCTAAAATCCGCAACTATCATCCAATACACGATTAAGGGTAGATTTATGAGTC
>ERZ841120.1306-NODE-1306-length-10726-cov-2.346734_pt1 | contig 10726 bp, 9 predicted proteins | sample MGYA00519572_ERZ841120 | MGnify/ENA primary metagenome ERZ841120 (study PRJEB31850, sample SAMEA3708890) | human gut metagenome | biome: human gut; feature: human-associated habitat; material: faeces | place: China | collected 2014 ... | reverse complement strand
ACCAAATTTCGCTAATTTAATCACTTTTCTACAACAAAAAAGCATCCACTGTGGATAAGTGGATGCTTTTTCAACAGTTTTATTTGAATCAGTAAGTCCGAACCGGCGTAATCAGCTGAACAAAATTGGCTTTTTCTTCAGTTGGTACCAAGGTAAATGGCCGCAGTGCCGTCGTATATGAAATCAGAATCTTGGTTTGCCCAAATGACTTTAAGGCATCACGCATATAGTCAGGGTTGAACGAGATTTCCAATGGGTTGCCCACGATCTGGTCAGCATTGATTTCTTCTTCAACGTTACCAACATCAGCTGACGTGCCCGAAACCGTCGCAATCTTGTTTTCTGGGTTGACGCTCAGTTTAACGACATTGTTGCGGCTTTCGTGAGACAGCAGCGAGGCCCGTTCGATCGAAGCCAACAGATCGCTGGCCGTAATCTCCAAACGCGTGTCGGATGATTCTGGAATCAAGCGGCTGGTTTCTGGATAGTTGCCTTCCAGCAAGCGCGAGTAGAAATGCGTATTGCCAAAAATAAACAGGGCTTGATTTTCCGTGATCTGCATCTTAACGCCATCTTTTTCATCGGCAATCATTTTAGCCAGTTCCGTCATTGAGGCCCCTGGCAAAACGATGTCAAAATCACGATCAGCCGTTTCTGGCAACTCAACCTTGCGTTGTGCCAAACGGTGACTGTCGGTAGCTACTGCCGTTAAGATCCCATTATTTAAAGTTACGTGAATCCCAGTCAAAATTGGTCGGCTCTCTTGTTTGGAAACGGCAATTCGTGTCTGGTCAATAACCTCGCGCAACATGTCAGAAGCCAGTTCAACCGTATTTTCACTTTCGACTTCTGGCAGGTGTGGATAATTGTTGGCATCCTGACCGTTGATCGTAAATTCAGCCGTCCCTGAAGTAATCCGTACCTGCAGACCATTAAAGACTTCAATCGTAGCTTGCTTGTCTGGCAGTTTTTTGATTACTTCATTAAAGAAGCGGGCCGGCAAAACGATTGCACCCGGTTCTTCAATTGACAGACCATAGCTGCTGTCACTGGCATCCAAAGTTGATTCAATCGTAATATCAGCATCACTGCCAGTCAGGATGACGCTATGATCAGTTACGACCATTTTCAAACCAGTCAGAATCGGAATCGTGGTTTTAGATGAGATTGCTCTTAAGACGTTATTAAGCTGATTAATAAATGCAGGACGATTAATGGTGAATTTCATAAATGAATCTCTCCTTGTTGCTTTATATATATATTATATAAGTTTAGCAGTAGTAATAGGACCTGTGGATAATGTGGAAAACTGGCCTAAATCCAGCAGCTGTAAGTTTTCATAACTGTGGAAAAGCTGTGGATATCTTGGGGATAACTTTTTAGTTTTCCACAATCAAGGCTGCAGCTCCATTCTAAGGTTGCGGATGTCGTCTTGTAAATTATCATCCTCGGCCAGCTGTTTTTCAATCTTATCGATAGCATGGAGAACCGTGGTATGATCCTTGCCGCCAAATTCCTTGCCAATCTTAGGCAACGAGCTTTCGGTCAGCTCTCGAGCAAGATACATGGCAATCTGGCGTGGAAAGACGATCTGTTTGACGCGTTTTTTCCCCACGATATCAGACTGACGGATATTATAATAAGCCGCAACCTTTTTTTGAATCAAGTCGATCGAGATCACGGCCTCGTCGGCAGCTTCCATGCCCTTGAGCGTTTCATTGGCCAGTTCAATCGTGATGGGCGCATGATGAAGCTGAGCGGCTACGCGAACTCTCAACAGCGCGCTTTCCAACTCGCGGACGTTGGTGTCGACCTTGCTGGCAATAAAGCTTAAAACGTCATTGGGAACATTAATCTGCTCTTCTTCTGCCTTGCTGCGCAAAATTGCAGTTCGGGTCTCTAGATCTGGCGAGGTAATCTCGACTGGAACTCCCCAGACAAAGCGTGAGACCAGCCGATCAGTCAAATCGGGGATCTGCTTGGGATTTCGGTCGGCGGTCAAGACGATCTGCTTGTTGTTGTCATGCAGCGAGTTGAAGGTATTGAAAAATTCCAGCTGGGTGCCTTCCTTATTGGAAAAGAACTGAACATCATCGACCAGCAAAGCGTCCAGATCACGATACTCGCGCCGGAACTGCTCCTGGTTGTTGTTTTTAATCGAATTGATGTAGTCATTGGTGAAGGTTTCGCTGGTAACGTATTTGATCTTGGCGTTGGGATTATGCCGCAGCATGTTGTTGGCAATGGCCTGCATCAAATGAGTCTTGCCAAGGCCGACACCGCCATAGATCAAGAGTGGATTATAAAGTCCGCCAGGCTGTTCAGAGGCAGCATAGGCGGAAGCATAGGCCATCTGATTGCTGCGACCTTCAACGAAAGCTTCAAATGTATATTCTGGATTTAAGGGTGTCTGTTTGGTCATGATTCCACCGGCTGGCGAAGATGGAGTCATGAGCTCTCTCTCAAGCGTGTAACGTGGCTCAATGTGAACCAGGGTTTCGTTGAACAGCAGGTCCTTGAGCTTAGCCGTCATCTCGTTTTGCCAAAAGTCCCGGTGAGATTTGGTTGGCAGCTCAATGGTCAGCTGATTGTTTTCGAGAGAAATTGCTTTGGCTGGTGCAATCAGGTTGTTGTAGGTTACGCTGCCAGTGGTCTTGCGAAACTCTTTTTGAACCGATTCCCAGAGCGAGTTTAGCTCAATCAAGTAAATTCCTCCTCATGCTAATTAAAAATCCAAAGAATATTTTAGCATTGTCTGGTAGTTTTCCACAAGGCTGTGTAAAAACTATTAACAAAATCCACAGACATGTTGATAAGTTTTCCACAAGGCTGTGGATTTGTGGAAAAAAGAAAGGAAAAATTAAGTTAATCACCGGCAATTTGTGGATAACTTTAGCGGACTAAAAGCGAAATAATCATGTTTTCATAATTATCCACAGAGCTGTTGATAACTTTTTCCACAACCTGTGGGGAACTCTTTTTGCTTTGGATAACTCTGTGGATAAATATAAAAGTCCCCAGTTTTGTTTTGGTACTTGTGGAAAAAACTGGGGATAACTGGCCGCTTTTGAGCAGTAAAAAACGCTAAAATAACGCAAGATAATCATTTATTCTTGGCGTAGGATGTGTTATACTTCAAAAGTATGTTTGAAGAGATTGTCTTTTTGGACTGTAAATAAAATAATAAATACAAGCGAGGAGGTGCACTCAATGAAGCGCACATTTCAACCAAAGAAGCGTCACCGCGCACGCGTTCACGGCTTCCGCAAGCGTATGAGCACGAGCAACGGCCGTAAGGTATTGGCTCGTCGTCGTCAAAAGGGCCGCAAAGTATTATCTGCATAAAATCGGCCACTATTTAATTAGTGGCTTTTTTTCTAAAAGGGGCCGGGGCATTCATCCACTGCATTACGTGCGGTTGTGCCTCAGTCCTTTTTGCATTTTTAAAGGTTGGAGCGAACATGCGAAAGTCATACCGAGTAAAAAAGGAAAGTGAATTTCAGCGGGTCTTTGAAACTCATGATTCCGTAGCCAATCGAAAATTTATCATCTATCAAATGCAAAAACCAGGTCAGAAGCATTTTCGGGTCGGCATCTCAGTCGGCAAGAAAATCGGTAATGCCGTACACCGCAACTGGCTGAAGCGGCGGATCCGCCAAACGCTGCTGGAGGTTAAGCCGGCAATCAAGCCTGACGTTGACTTCCTGATTATTGCGCGGCCAGCTGCTGATGGCTTGGAAATGGCAGAAGTTAAAAAGAATCTGGTTCATGCACTGAAATTGGCCCATCTGTTAAAAGAAGATTAAGAGAGGATCGCACTTTGAGAAAAGGACACAAGAAAATCCTAAGCCTGGCGGGGATTATGAGTCTGGCAGTCTTTTTGGCTGCTTGTTCTAATTCACCAATTACCAGCCACAGTACCGGCTTTTGGGATCATTACATCATCTATAACTGCTCACGGTTCATAATCTGGCTGTCCAACAATTTTGGCGGCTATGGAATGGGGATCATCATCTTTACGATTATCGTGCGGATTATCATTCTGCCATTGATGGTGTACCAGACCAAGATGTCGGTCAAGATGCAGGAATTAACGCCGCAGCTTAAGGAGATTCAAAAGAAGTATCCTGGACGCGATCGTGAATCACTGGAAAAGATGCAGGCAGCTCAACAAAAGCTTTATAAGGATGCTGGCGTGCACCCGTTTGCCTCGATGCTGCCGCTGCTGGTTCAGCTGCCAGTTATGTGGGCATTGTATCAAGCCATCTGGCGGACGCATGTTTTGCGCAGTGGGAGCTTCTTATGGCTGCAGCTGGGTCACAATGATCCATACTACGTGCTGCCGATTTTGGCGGCCCTGTTTACGTTTATCAGTTCCTGGCTGTCGATGGCCTCAATGCCGGAACAAAATGCCATGACCAGATCAATGACCTGGTTTATGCCAATCATGGTCTTTTTCATGGCATTGGGCTTTAGTTCGGCAATTACGCTTTACTGGGTAGTATCCAACGCCTTCCAGGTTCTGCAGGTACTGATCTTCCAAAATCCGTTCAAGATTCGTCGCGAACGTGAAGAAAAACAGGCTGCTGAACGTCGTCACCGCAACAAGATTGCCAAGGCTAAGCGCAAGGCCTACCGTAGCAAGCGGAAATAATTGAGCAACGAGGGCGGCTTGACCGCTCTTTTTTGATAATGATTAATGATTGAGGGGGAGCTTTATGGAAACTTTTGAGGCGCAGACAATTGATGAAGCAATCGCAGCCGCATCAGCTGCCTTTAAAGCCGATCGTGATCAATTAGACATTCAGGTTCTAGAGCAGCCGCGGCATGGCTTTCTTGGATTTGGCCGTCGGAACGCCAAAATTCAGGCTGAATTAAAACGGCCGGTGCAGCCGCAAAAGCCAATCGTAAAAAATTCGGCCGTTAAGTCCCAGCCAGCTAAAAAAACGGTCGTGGTCAAAACTGCCAAGCCGACAGACAAAAAACAAAACGTCAAACCGGCAGCAAATGATTCAAATGAGCCAGATGCCTTGGAAATGGAGCGTCGTCATCAAGCCAACGTGCAGAAGATGAATCAAGCGGCCCAGGCACTTTGCGGCTATCTGAAAGACGTGCTGGCAGCGCTTGGAGTAACGGCTAAGCCTAAAATCGTCAAGCTGCGGACTCATGAATTGATCGTTGATCTGCAGGCCGATAATTCAGGACGAGTCATCGGCTTTCATGGGCGACGGATCAATGCCTTGGAACAGTTGGGAACGGCCTTTTTAAGCTATCATGGCGTCGATGATCCGGGGCTGATCCTGGATACGTCGAATTACCGTCAGAAACGGCAGCAGTCATTGGAAAAACTGGCTGCTCGCTGCGTCACCGAGGTAATTGCTACTGGTCAAGCCGTCTTTTTGGACCCAATGCCGGCTCGCGAACGCAAATATCTGCACCATGTCTTGGAAGACAATCCGCGGGTCAAGACCTATTCACATGGTCGTGATCCGTATCGCAGCGTCGTGGTAGCACCAAAGAATTAATTGATTGACAACCAAACGCTGAAAAACTAAAATAGCGATGTTAATTGAATTTACCGTTAGTTAGAGTAGTGAAAGTGCTTTGACCATGTTGATCCCAAGGGGGGGAGAGCGTGGACTCGGCACTTTTTTTATTGCGGCGGAAAGGAGCAGAAAATGGCAAATTCAGAATTTGATACAATTGCAGCCATCTCGACCCCAGTTGGCGAAGGGGGCATCTCGATTATTCGGATCAGCGGCGAGGAGGCCGTTGCCGTTGCCAAAAAGCTGTACCATGGCAGCAAGGATCTGGCAAAGGTGGCAACCAATACCATTAACTATGGGCATATCGTTGATCCCGACAGTGGTGCGGAAGTTGATGAGGTCATGGTTTCAATCATGCGGGCACCTCATACCTACACTAGAGAAGACGTTGTCGAAATCAACTGTCATGGCGGACTGCTGGCTACCAATCGGATTCTGCAGCTGACGCTTAGTCATGGCGCCCGACTGGCAGAACCGGGTGAGTTTACCAAACGAGCCTTTTTAAACGGTCGGCTGGATCTTTCACAGTCGGAAGCCGTGATGGATCTGATCCGCGCCAAAACCGACAAATCAATGAAGGTGGCGCTAAACCAGCTGGATGGCGATCTGTCTCGCTTGATCAAGGCTTTGCGCAAGGATATTCTGGACGTTTTGGCACAGGTTGAGGTTAACATTGACTATCCAGAATATGACGCGGTTGAAGAAATGACGACCAAGATGCTGAAAGAAAAAGCCCAAGAGGTTCAGCAACGCATTCAGGCCCTTTTAAAGACTGCCAAGCAAGGTAAGGTCTTGAGAGATGGTCTGGCAACGGCAATTATTGGGCGGCCAAACGTCGGCAAGTCCAGCCTGCTTAACACACTTTTGCATGAGGATAAGGCGATCGTGACCAATGTGGCCGGAACCACGCGTGACGTGATTGAAGAATACGTTAACGTAGAGGGCGTGCCATTAAAGCTGATCGACACGGCGGGGATTCGGCATACGGAAGATACGGTCGAAAAAATCGGCGTTGAGCGCAGTCGTCAAGCGATTGACACGGCAGATCTGGTACTGCTTTTGATCGACAGCTCCAATCCATTAACCGATGAGGATCGCGACCTGATTAAGCTGACGGCTGGCAAGCCACGCATTGTGATCCTAAACAAGACCGACTTGGAAAATAAGATCGATTTGGATGAATTAGGTCAATTGATCAATGGCGATCGGATTATTAAAACCTCAATCGTTGAACATCAAGGAATGGAAGAATTGGGTGAGGCAATCAGCCACATGTTCTTTGATGAGGGAATCGAAAGCTCGCAAAATACCGTTATGGTTACCAACGCCCGCCACATTGGACTGCTTCACCAAGCCAACGATGCCTTAAATGATGTCTTAAGCGGGATTGCGGCCGGCATGCCGGTTGATTTGGTACAGATTGACATGACGCGATGCTGGGAGCTTTTGGGTGAGATTACCGGTGATAGCTATCAAGATGAATTGCTGGATCAATTGTTCAGCCAGTTCTGTCTAGGAAAGTAAAGGAGATAAAAATGCAGATTTCACAAGGTAAGCCGTTTGATGCCGGCAGCTTTGACGTAATTATTGTAGGTGCAGGTCATGCTGGTTCAGAGGCCGCACTGGCAGCCGCACGCATGGGCAACAAGACGCTGCTTTTGACGATCAGTCTGGAAATGGTTGCCTTTATGCCATGCAATCCATCAGTTGGGGGGCCGGCTAAAGGCATCGTGGTTCGTGAGATTGATGCCTTAGGCGGTGAAATGGGCCACAACATTGATAAGACCTATGTTCAGATGCGGATGCTCAACACGGGGAAAGGTCCAGCCGTCCGCGCGTTGCGGGCTCAGGCCGATAAGCATGCCTACCACCGGGCGATGAAACAGACGATGGAAGAAACGCCCAATCTGACGCTGCGACAGGCAACTGTTGATCAGCTGGTGGTTGAAGATGGCGTCTGCAAAGGAGTCATTACCAATACCGGGGCCCGCTATTTTGCCAAGGCCGTGGTATTGGCAACAGGAACGGCAGCCCGCGGCAAGATCATCATTGGCGAATTGATGTATGAGTCTGGTCCAAACAATACGCAGTCAGCGACCCAGCTGTCCGAGAATCTGGAAGAGCTGGGCTTCGATCTGCAGCGATTCAAGACCGGGACGCCGCCACGCATCAACGGCAATACGATTGATTATTCAGTTACCGAAGAACAGCCTGGTGACGAAAAACCGCATCATTTCAGTTTTGATACGCCAGACAGTCAATACATCTCGGTCAGTGACCAGATTTCTTGCTGGCTGACCTACACTAATCCGACTACGCATCAGATCATTCGCGACAATCTCGATCGAGCACCAATGTTTACCGGAGTGATCGAAGGGGTCGGTCCACGCTACTGTCCTTCAATTGAAGATAAGATCGTTCGGTTTGCCGATAAGGATCGTCACCAGGTCTTTTTGGAACCAGAAGGCCGCGATACTGATGAATGGTACGTAGACGGTATGTCGACCTCGATGCCTGAAGAAATTCAAGAAAAAATGCTGCACTCTGTAAAGGGGCTGGAAAATGCCAAACTGATGCGGCCTGGCTATGCAATTGAGTATGACGTGGTTGCGCCATATCAGCTGCACCCAACCTTGGAAACCAAGCTGGTCAAGAATCTGTTTACAGCTGGTCAGACTAACGGCACCTCAGGATATGAAGAAGCCGCTGGTCAAGGACTGATTGCGGGTATCAATGCCGGGCTGCGTGCTCAAGGCAAGGGACCGTTCGTGTTGAAACGCTCTGATGCCTACATTGGCGTAATGATCGACGACCTGGTAACTAAGGGCACTAAAGAACCATATCGACTGCTGACCAGTCGGGCCGAATATCGGTTGATTCTGCGTCACGACAATGCTGATCTGCGCTTAATGGAAAAAGGTCATGCAATCGGCCTGGTTTCTGATGAGCGTTTGGCCAAGATGGAGCACAAAAAGGCATTGGTTGAAGCCGAGATTGCACGCTTGAAGAAGATTCGGATCAAGCCAACCAATGAGGCAGCCAACAATCTGATCGAGGCTCATGGCGACAATCCTTTAAAAGATGCTATTGCGGCTGCCGACTTTTTGAAGCGCCCATATGTTGACTATCAAACACTGATGGAATTGATTCCTGATCCTGACGAGCCACTCAGCCGCGAAGTAATTGAACAAGTTGAAATTCAATTGAAGTATGAAGGCTACATCAAAAAAGAAGAAGTCAAGGTAGAACGATTGAAGCGCATGGAAGCTAAAAAGATTCCAGCTGACCTGGACTACTCGGCAATTGATGGCCTGGCTACGGAAGGCCGTCAGAAGCTGGAGAAGATTCGGCCCGAAACTTTGGCGCAGGCATCGCGAATCAGCGGCGTCAACCCAGCTGACCTGGCAATTTTGAGTGTCTACTTACGTCAGGGACGTTTAGCTAAGCTTAAGGATTAGAGAAGCCCTTGAAGGTACCTTGGGTTTGGATTATCATTAAGGTTTCAGAGGGCGTTTTTTATAATCGCCGTTGACAGTATCACTAGGAAAATATGAGGATGATTTTAAAGTGAATGATCAAATTGATTTCCAGCCGATTCTGCTGGGAACGGATTTTAACTGCTATGGCATGGCACGTTCTTTTTATGAAGCCTATGGAATCAAAAGCATTGCCTATGGGGTTACGCATATGGCGCCAACTCGCTACACCAAGCTGGCTGATGTGCATGTAATTGAAGGCTTTAACGAAGATCCAGGCTTTATCAAGTCGATGCGTGAGATTGCCAAGAACTTAAAGCCGGATAAAAAATACCTGCTGCTGTCTTGCGGAGATGGCTACACGGAGCTGATCGCCAAGCATTTGGACGAGCTGAAGCAATGGTTTGTCTGCCCATATGTTGACTATGACATGTTCCAAAAACTGGGTACCAAAGAAACTTTTTACGCCGCTGCGGAAAAGCATGGCCTGCCTTATCCAAAGACCAAGCTGATTGAGGCGGCTGAGTTTACGAAGCCAAAAGAAATTAAGCTGCCATTTGATTTTCCGATTGCCCTGAAGCCTTCCGACAGTATCGCCTGGCTGGACATTCATTTTGCCGATCGCAAAAAGGCCTATGTCTTGGATACGCGGGATCAGTTTGATAAGCTGCTGCCTGAGATTGCTCAGGCCGGCTATACTGGAAAGCTGATCGCCCAAGACTTTATTCCCGGCGATGATTCCAACATGCGCGTGGTCAACGCCTATGTTGGTCAGGATCACAAGGTACGCATGATCTGTCTTGGTCATCCCCTGCTGGAAGATCCATCGCCAGTGGCAGTCGGCAACTATATGGTGATCATTCCAGAAAAGAACATGGAAATCTATCAAACGATTCAAAAGTTCCTGGAAGAAATCAATTACGTCGGATTTGCGGACTTTGACATGAAGTACGACCGGCGCGATGGCAAATTCAAGATTTTTGAGATCAATCTGCGGCAGGGTCGCAGCAGCTACTACTGTACTTTAAACGGCTACAACCTGGCCAAGTACGTGGTTGACGATGCCATCTATCATCGTCCGTATGACCATACCGATTATGCAGACGGCAACAAACTGTGGCTGAGCGTACCTAAGAAAGTCTTCTACAAGTATGCTAAAGAAGGCCCAGACAAGGAACGCGCCAAGCAGATGCTTGAATCCGGCAATTGGGGTACAACGGCCTTTGACAAGCATGATACGCTCAAGCAACGGCTGTTGATGCACTACGCCTTTTCCTTGATGCCTAAGAAGTACAAGGAATACTTTGTGCAGCGCTAATTTATTCAAGAACATAGGAGAGTCATTATGTGTGGAATTGTTGCATTTGTGGATAATGAAAAGCCACAAGTCAAAGAAAGCCTGATTCAAAAAATGATGGACCGGATCATCCACCGTGGTCCCGATGATGCCGGCCAATTCGTCGATGAACACGCGGCTTTGGGACATCGACGCTTGAGTTTCGTTGATGTTAAGAGCGGTAAGCAGCCAATCTTTAACGAAAACGAAAATCTGGCCATTTTGTTTAATGGTGAGATCTATAACTTCCAGCCGCTGCGTGAAGAACTGATTGCTGCCGGACACCATTTCTCAACTAAGACGGACACGGAAGTCATTTTGCATGGTTACGAGGAATGGGGCGATGATGTCTGCAAAAAGCTGCGGGG
>ERZ841120.1305-NODE-1305-length-10730-cov-7.113724_pt1 | contig 10730 bp, 10 predicted proteins | sample MGYA00519572_ERZ841120 | MGnify/ENA primary metagenome ERZ841120 (study PRJEB31850, sample SAMEA3708890) | human gut metagenome | biome: human gut; feature: human-associated habitat; material: faeces | place: China | collected 2014 ... | reverse complement strand
CCAACATCATCTGGGGTACTGCGTTCGACGAGCGCCTGAGCGACGAGATGAGCATCACCGTCGTTGCCACCGGCTTCGAGAGCACCCCCGAGGTCGACGAGCCCATCCAGGCCCATGTCGATGCCAAGCGCGGTGTCGCCCCTGCCCCCGCCGTCCAGCCTGTTGAGGCTCCGGCTCAGGCCGAGGTTGCCCAGCCCGCACAGCGCACCGCTGCCCCGCAGCAGGACATCAACCCCGTCATGCCCAACCCCATCTTCACCCAGTCCTTTGACGCCCAGCCCGCCGCCAAGCAGGCCCCGGCCGAGGAAGAGGATGACGGCGATTACTTCGACGATCTGCTCAGCATCCTGAACAAGCGCAGCTGATCGCCCCTGACTTTAAATTTTCCGCGAGAGGATGTAAAACGCCATGCCATCTGATTCCATGAACATACAGGAGCAGGGGTTCCGCTCCCGTATGTTTGGCGGCTTCGATAAAAATGATGTCCTGGCGTACATGAACACGCTCGCCAACGAAGCCCAGCAGCACGAACTGGAATACCAGGAAAAGCTGCGCCAGCTTCAAGCCCAGCTGGATGATCTGCGCAGCCAGCGCAGTGATGCCGAAGCCCGCATCGAGGCCCTGAAAGCCGAGTTAGCCGCCGCCAACCAGCGGGCTGACCTGGCCGAGAGCAAACGCCACGAAAGCGACGAGCAGCTGCAAAAAGCACAATCCGTCGCTGAAAGCGTGCAGAGCGAGCACCGGGAGATCCAGAAAAATGCCAACATCTGGCAGCTGAAATGCCACGACCTGCAGCAACAGAACGAAACGCTGACGCAGCAGTTGGCTGCAGCCCGCCAGTTGAACGCAGCCCCGGCCCCCACGCCCGATGTAGTGCGGGAAGCCAAGCTGGAAGCCCAGAAAATTCTGGCCGATGCCAAGCTGTATGCCGAGAGCGCCGAAAAGGAGCTGAAGCAGCAGGCCGACACCCAGAAGTCCCGCATGGCCGAGAATGCCCGGGGCATTGCCTCCGGCGTAATGCTGGTGCGCGACCGCCTGGCACGGGTGGATCAGCGTTTGAGCGCTGCCACTTTGGACCTCGATAACCTGACTCTGGCCATCTACCAGGCGTTGGATGAGACCGAGGCCGAGTTGAAGGAGCTGGGCGTGGAAATGCGCGATTATGCCCAGGGCACCCCGGAGACGGATATTCCCGTGGAGCCGTTGCCCACGGAAAGTGCGCCCGCCGCACCGGTTGTGCCGCAGCCTGTACCCCAGACTCCCCAGCCTGCGCAGCAGCCTCAGCCCCAGGCCGCACCGCCCAAGCCGGAGAAGTTCCGGGTCAAGGCAACGCCGCACCGTGCGCCCGCCAAGCCGGTACGCCGCCTGCGCAGCGTGAACCGCCCAGTATCCCAGCTATTGCAGGATCAGATCGACCGCATGGGCGATAACCAATAATTTGTACATAAACTCCCCGATGAAGATCGGGGAGTTTTTTGTTGCCTCACGCTCCACTTCTGTAGGGGACGATGCTCGTCATCGGCCCGAAACTTTTCCCCATTTCCCTGTAAGATTTTCTCCGTCCCGCTTGTCTATTAGAGTGAAAGGCGCCAAAACAAAAGGGAGTTGAAACTCATGCAAACAAACACCATGCCCACGCTGTTGCAGGCCATCCGGCAGGACCCGGATACCGGGCTGCGGTGGGCCATGCGGGACTACGCCGCGCTGGTGCGGGGCATTGCCCGCCGCATCCTGCCCGGGCACGACCGGGATATAGAGGAATGTACCGCCGATGTATTTGTGGCGCTGTGGCGCAATGCCGCCCGGCTGGAAGCCACCGGCACACCGGTGCGGGCCTGGCTCATCGTCACAGCACGGAATACCGCCATCAACCGTTACCGCGCTTTACAGCGGCACGACACTCTGCCGCTGACCGATGAACTGGCCGCCACCATCGCCGACCTGCCCGCCGACCCGGCCGGGGATGCCGCCGGCGAGCTGGCCGTGCTGGTTGCAGCGCTGGAGCCGCCCGACCGTGAGATATTTCTGCGCAAATACTACCTGATGCAATCCAGCAGGGAGATCGCCGCCGCGCTGGATCTGCGGGTATCCACCGTAAACACCCGGCTGAGCCGCGGGCGCGACCGCCTGCGCCGCCAATTACAGGAAAGGGGTTATACACATGGCTGATCTGCATACATTCTGGAACGAGCTTGACGCCCTGCCCACCGAGGAAACACCGCTGACCGCTGCCGAAAGCGACCGCCTGGCCGATGCTGTACTGGCAAAAGTACACGTCGAATCCGGCGAAGCACCGCGCAAAAAATCTGTACACCGTGCAAAATCCGCCAAGCGCCGCCGCGTTCCTGTCTGGGGCAGGGCACTGGCCGGAGTCGCCGCCTGCATGGCCGTACTGTGCGGGGTCAATACAGTGAATCCTGCGCTGGCCGAGGGTCTGCCCTTTGTGGGGGATGTGTTCAGTTTCCTCAACCAGCATGACAGCAAAAACCAACTGAAAAGCGACCGGCTTTCCGGCTATGCCCAGCAGGCCGCAGTGCCTGCCGTACCGGAAAGCCAGAGCGAGACAGGGGAGAGCAGCACCGCCAGCCCCTACACCCTGACGCTGAACCAGGTCTACTGCGACGGCCTCTACCTGCGCATCGGCCTGACGCTGACCGCCCCGGACGGGAATGACAGTCTTGCGGGTTACGACTGGCTGGCCCAGAATCCGGACGGCGAAGGCTGGATCGAGATCTGCCAGGCGCAGGCCGACGGCACCCTGCTAGCGAACGGGCAGGCCCTTTACCCCCAGAACGGTTTTGTGTTTGAAAAGGTGGACGACCACACCTACGCCGCCGCCATGGACTATGACCTGGCGGACTACAACGGCGACACCGCTGCCATCGACTGCCAGCTGACCGTGGCGGGCTTGACCGGCGTGCAGAATGCCTATGATGCCGACGGCAGCTATCTGCGCACCAGGCTGGATGGCCGCTGGAAGCTGAACTTTACCGCCTCGTCCGGCGATACGGCCAACCGTATCGGTACGGTTTCCGAACCGGAAGTCAACGGCTATACGCTGTCCAGTGTGATTGCTGCCCCCGGCGAGACCCGTGTAACGGTACAGCTATCGGCAGATGCCCCCGAAGGCGCCACGCTGCAGCTGTTCTCCGCGGATGGCCAAAAGCTGCAATGCGCCAGCAGCCGCCCCAGTGCAGACAGCAGCACCGTCAGCTACGACTTTGACGCTGCCCCCGCCGATGCCGCCGGTCTGACCGTAAAACTGGTGGATAAAAACACCGATCCGCTGGTCGAGCTGGCCCAGTGGGACGTCAGCCTGCCGACGGAATAAGCCCTGCCATGAGGCCCACAAAATTTTCTCTTGCACCCGCCTGCGCTCTGTGCTATGATTAGAAAAAACGGATGTATGCGTCTGAATTTTGTGCAAGATACACGATTTTGGCAGCATCCAAAGTAAGCAGGAGGTTTTTACAATGCTTGGATTTACCTATTACACCCCGACCAAAGTCGCGTTCGGCAAAGGTTCGGTTGAAAGAGTCGGCGAGCTGATGAAGCAGTTTGGCGGCACCCGCGTGCTGATCCACTACGGCGGCCAGAGCGCTGTGCGTTCCGGCGTGCTGGACCGCGTCAAGAAGTCGCTGGATGAGGCGGGCATCTTCCACGTGGAACTGGGCGGCGTTGTGCCTAACCCGCATCTGGCCAAGGTGCGCGAGGGCATTGAGCTGTCCAAGGCCAACGGCGTAGACTTCCTGCTGGCTGTCGGCGGCGGTTCGGTCATCGACTCCTGCAAGGCCATCGCTTACGGCCTGGCTGAGCCGGAGCATGATGTCTGGGAGCTGTACGCGGGCCAGCGCAAGGCCAAAGCCTGCTTCCCGGTTGCATCCGTGCTGACCATCGCCGCCGCTGGCTCTGAGATGAGCAACAGCTGCGTCATCACCAACACCGACACCGAGGAAAAGCGCGCCTACAACGATGACCTGGCCCGCCCGAAGTTTGCCATCATGGACCCCGAACTGACCATGACCCTGCCGGACTACCAGACCGAAGCCGGCTGTGCCGATATCATGATGCACACGATGGAGCGTTATTTTGTCAACAGCGGCACGATGGAACTGACCGACGCGCTGGCCGAAGGCCTGCTGCGCACCGTCATGCACAACGCCGAAGTGCTGCACACCGACCCACGCAACTACGATGCCCGCGCCGAGGTGATGTGGGCATCCTCTTTGGCACACAACGGCCTGACCGGCTGCGGCAGCGACGGCGGCGACTGGATGCCCCACCTGCTGGAGCATGAGATGGGCGGCATGTTCAACGTCACCCACGGCGCAGGCCTGGCCGCAGTCTGGCCCAGCTGGGCGCGCTATGTCTACAAGGACTGCCTGCCCCGCTTTGTGAAGTACGCCGTCAACGTCATGGGCGTGACCCCCGGTGCCACCGATGAGGAGACCGCGCTGGCCGGTATCGCCGCGATGGAGGAGTTCTATCATCGCATCGGCATGCCCGTCAACTTCAAGGAGCTGGGCATCGACCCCACCGACGAGCAGATGGCCGAGATGGCCGCCAGCTGCGCCCGCGCCTGCGGCGGTGCCAAGGGCTCCGCCAAGGTGCTGCGCCAGAGCGATATGGAAGCTATTTATAAGATGTTGAAGTAATTGATTGTTTTTGTAGAAAAAGCAGGTCCCGTCATATGGCAGGGCCCCCGTAAAACAGTATTTTGACCTGATAACAAGAAACCCAGAACTGTTGGCTGAATCAGCTGTGCAGTTCTGGGTTTTCTATTGTTTATGAGAGCACGAATCGTTCCGTGGCCACAAATTTTCAATTTTTGCCCCGCGGACAGTTTCTTGTTGGGGCGTACCTGCCCCAACCCCTGCCGGGAACGAGTACGGTAAACTGGAAGTTGTCAAGCAATTATTTGTCCTTTTCCAAAGAGGTAATAATTGCAGCCCCCATTACAACAATTGCAAGAATTGGACCGAGCTGAGGCCAATTCATTATTTCGGCTCCAAATACAGTACCAAGGTATCCCAAGATAATAGCAACAATGGAAGAAACAGCTGCTTTTCTCATATAGTCACACTCCTTTACAAATTCCGGACTAAACTGAGTATACCATATTCGCTAATGGAAGAACACCTCTATATGGAAGAACCTGGCCGTTTTACTGCGTGCGCATATACGCAGCGATTTGCCCAAAACGCACCCTATGCAGCCGTTTTCCCACCCGGCGGAAGAAGCCCACTAAAAAAGGGCGTTGCCACATGGTGGCAACGCCCGCTAGGTGCGATATGAAATCATTTGTTTTTGGGATGCCCGTTTTCTACAGCGCTGGTGCCCTGCTCCATCAGGTAAGTTGCCGTCAGGTCGGCGATGTGGAGCTTTACAGCGAGGGGATAGCTGTTGTAGGCATCGCTCACGGCAAAGCTGCCGCCGCGGACGGCATCATCAAACCCGCCCATATGCCAGCGGATAGCAATAGCCTCGGCGGTTTTCAAGCGCATGAAATGCTCGATGAGATACACGCTCTTTTCGCCGTGGCCGTAGGGCAGCTGGTCAGCCACCTGGTAAAACGGCACTTTCTCCCATTGGCCGGTGGCGTCGTTTTTCACGTTGCGGGTGCTGACTTTGTAAAAATTAGCCTTGCACAGGTCGTGCAGCAGGGCACAGATAGCGTAGCTTTCGGCGTTTTCGCCCTCGGTGTAAAAATGCTGCATCATCGCGTCGTAGACGTTCAGGCTGTGCATGACCAGGCCGCACTCGCAGGCACCGTGGTAGCGGGTGGAGGCAGGGGCCGTGAAAAAGTCCGTGGTCTCCAGCCAGCTCAGCAGGCGGTCCGCGCCGGGGCGCGTGATGTTTTTATTGTAGATCTCCACAAACCGGGCGCGGTAGTCTTCCATGCGAACCTCACAGTTCCATATCGTTCAGGATGTCTTTCAGGGTCTTAAGCTCTTCCTCAGTCAGGCTGATGCCCTTGGCCATGCGGCTGCCATCCGGGGACCAATCGCGGATGTCATACTTCGGCGGGTTGCCGTTCCAGCTGACCATGTTCAGCTGGCGCTCCCAGCCGCGGGCGTTGGTAGAAAGCACAGCGATGCGCTCGGTAACTTCATAGGTAAATTCTGCCATAGTTTGTACAGGCTCCTTTTTTGACTAAAATAGTTCATGCACCATCATAGACGATTCTTTTATAAAATGCAAGTGCAAAATCAGTTTTCGCCGCACCGCACTGCCAGCAGGGCAAAGCGGGTCTTAGCGGCGGGCGAGGAGGTACCGCAGGTGGAAAGCACCAGCAATTGCTGGCCATATGCCGGCGTCACGCCGGTATCATAGAGGGACAGCGCTGTGATGGCGTCCACGCGCTGCTGCCACTCCAGCTTGGTATCCGCATCAAAAAAGGTGTAGTAGGGCAGTTCATCCGCGCCCAGGGTCGTATCCAGCGCGGCCACTACCTGCCAGACTGCCGTCTCGTAGATCGTGTTAAAGGTAAAGGTGGTGTGTGCTTTGTAAAAATCCTCGCTGCGGTAGCGGGTCAGTTGGCCGAACATCGAACCGTCCACCATGTTATGGCCGTAGATCAGCCAGTTGGCGGTGGGGGCGTCGGGATCGATGGAGCAGTGCTCGTCCATGAACAGCGTGCCGCCGGTGGCGTAAAGCCGGTCAAAGCCGCGGCGCAGGTAGTACTCATTGTTGCCGGGGGTCTGCACCACGGGCAGGTCGATGTCAGTGCCGTCAATGGTCAGCCATCCGATGAGGTCGGGGTTCTGCTCGTAGAGGTCGCGGTAGGCAGGCAGTACCTCCTGGATGTGGGCAGCCGGGGCTGCCGGAGCCGGGGTGGCGTGAGCGGCATCGTCGGCATCCAGTGTGGCGGCCAGGGCGTCGCGGGTGGCAGCCACCGGCTGCACCGTGATGCTGCTGCCGCGGGCGTTTTCTGCCGTTTCCACCAGCGCAGGGGAGGGGACAGGCTGCGCCGGAGCTTCCGGCTGGCCGCCGCGGCCTACAGTCTGGCGCAGAAGCAAAGCAGCCGCCGCCCCCAGCAGCACCGTACCGGCGATGCGCAGGGCGCGGACCTCTCGCCGCTGGCGGGCCCGCATGCCAGTGCGCGCCGCAAAGGGATAATAGGCCGAGTTGCCCCGCAGTTTGCGGTAATGCCGCGGCATAGCTTTGCCTCCTCTCCGTTTAAAATCCATCGTCCTCGGCGGACATACGCCGACGATACCTACGCTTAAGTATAAGGCAATACCGCACAATTCTAAGTGCCGATACGGCGAGCGAGGTGCGGCAGCTGCTAAGCCAAAAGCGCAGATAATACTTTGTGTATTATCGAGCATTTTGGCAACGCAGATGCCGTGCCGCACACCGAGCCGCAGCGAGGCGCTTCGGAGCGCAACCGCCGCTTGCGGCGGCTCTTGGCGCGGAGATCCGCCGAAGCGGTGCTTAAGCCGTAAGGCGGGAATTGTGCGGTGTTGCCATAACAAAAAAACGCCCCGCAGGGCGTTGTCCGCTTATATTTTACGAAGCATTAAAAGTCCGGCCGAACAGATCAGGATCAGCCCGATCACACCTGCCAGATACATCACCGGGAAATCCCCGGTCGCGGGGGTCTGGGCGGGGGCTGCGGTAGCCGTGGGGGCTGTCGCGGCCTGCTCACCGACCACATCCACCTTGGCGGGGTTTTCCTTCACCTGCACCGGCTCACTTTTCTGGGTGCGGGAGGTAGAACTGGTGGGGGTCGCCGTGGCGGCACTGGCCGCGGTGCTGCTGTTCAGTGCGCCGCAGGCAGCAAATAAAACGACAAGCGCCATAAAAAATGCAGCGCATAAAAAGCGTTTCAACGCGAAAACGCCTCCTTAAATTCAAAGTACAAAGGCCGAGGATCGGCTATAAAAATGCGCAGAGATACACGCCATTAACATTTACGTTTTGTACATTGTACCACACAGCGCCCTTTACGTCAAGCAATCGTCACAAAAAGGTAACAAATTGGCAACAAAATCCAGCCGCCGGGCGCAGTTTCCGGCAAGATTTGCCCCTTGCGCCCGGGGCGTAAATGCGTTATAATAACTCTATTATTGTGCGAGATTATGCCCCAGGGGGACCTGCCCCCGTGGGATGGGCGGCGCGCACGGAATATAAAATAAGGAGTTGTAACGATGAAAGGTATTATCCTTGCCGGCGGCGCCGGCACCCGACTTTACCCGCTGACGATGGTCACCTCCAAGCAGCTGCTGCCCGTTTACGACAAACCGATGATCTACTACCCGTTGTCCACCCTGATGCTGGCCGGCATCCAGGACATCCTGATCATCTCCACCCCCACCGACACCCCGCGTTTTGAGGCCCTGCTGGGGGACGGCAGCCAGTACGGCCTGCACCTGCAGTACAAGGTACAGCCCAGCCCGGACGGTCTGGCACAGGCGTTCATTCTGGGCGAGGAGTTCATCGGCGACGACTGCTGCGCCATGGTTTTGGGCGACAACATCTTCTACGGCGCCGGTTTCTCCAAGCGGCTCAAGGGCGCTGCAGCCAACGCCGCCGCCGGCCGCAGCACCGTGTTCGGCTACTTTGTCAACGACCCCGAGCGTTTCGGCGTTGTCGCCTTTGACAAGGACGGCCATGCCACCTCTATCGAGGAAAAGCCCGCCGAACCCAAGAGCAACTACGCCGTCACTGGCCTGTATTTCTACAACAAGGACGTCGTCAAGATGGCCAAGCAGGTCAAGCCCAGCGCCCGCGGCGAACTGGAGATCACCACCCTGAACCAGATGTACCTGGACGAGGGCAAGCTGGATGTGCAGCTGCTGGGCCGTGGCTACGCCTGGCTGGACACCGGCACGATGGACTCTCTGGTGGAAGCTGCCACCTTTGTGCAGACCGTCGAGCAGCGCCAGGGCATTAAGATCTCGGCCCCCGAGGAGATCGCCTACAAGTACGGCTGGATCACCAAGGAGAAACTGCTGGAAAGCGCCGCCCGTTACGGCAAGAGCCCCTACGGCCAGCACCTGAAGAACGTGGCCGACGACAAGCTGCAGTACTAAGCGCAGAACAGGGGAGTTATCATGAAGATTTTAATTACCGGCTGCCGCGGCCAGCTGGGTACCGAGCTGCAAAAGCAGCTGGCTGCCGAGAGCTGCGTCCTCGGCCCGCTGCCGGAGCGGCTGCGCAAGGCCACCATCATCCCTGTGGATGTGGATGAACTGGACATCACCGACCGTGAAGCGACCATCAACTATATCCGCCGCCACCAGCCTGAGACTGTCATCAACTGCGCGGCTTTCACCAATGTGGACGGCTGCGAGATCTCCCGCGATGCGGCCTACAAGGTCAACGCTCTGGGACCCCGCAACCTGGCCCTGGCCTGTGAGAAGGTCAACGCCCGCCTGATCCATGTTTCTACGGACTATGTGTTCCCCGGTGTCGCCAACGGCGGCATCGCCCTGGACGAGTGCGCCGTGCCCGCGCCTATCTCGGCCTACGGCCAGACCAAGCTGCTGGGCGAGCAGTATGTCGAGCGGTTCTGCCGCCGTCATTTCATCGTGCGCACCGCCTGGCTGTACAGCTACTATGGGAAAAACTTTGTCAAGACCATGGTCCGCCTGGGCAAGACCCACGACGAGATCACCGTTGTCAATGACCAGCTGGGCAACCCCACCAACGCGGTGGACCTGGCCTACCACATTCTCAAGCTGGCCGTCAGCCACGATTACGGCATCTACCACTGCACCGGTAACGGCATCTGCAGCTGGTATGATTTTGCTTCCGCCATCATGAAGGAAGCCGGCCTGCCCTGCAAGGTGAACCCCTGTACCAGCGCCGAGTACGCCGCTGCCAACCCCGCCAGCGCCAGCCGCCCCGCCTGGAGCGCCCTGGAGAACCGCATGCTGCGCTGCACTGTCGGCGACGAGATGCGCGACTGGCAGGATGCCTTACACGATTTCTTTGCAAACTGGAACGGAGAATTATAAATTATGAAAACCTATCTCGTTACCGGCTGTGCCGGTTTCATCGGCTCCAACTTTGTGCATTACATGCTGGAGAAGTACGAGGACATCCGCCTCATCAATCTGGACAAGCTGACCTACGCTGGCAACCTGGAGAACCTGCAGGACATCGAGGGCGACGCCCGCCACATCTTCGTGCAGGGCGACATCTGCGACAAGGCCTTGGTCACCGACCTGATCGCCAAGTATGACCCCGATTATGTCATTAACTTTGCCGCCGAGAGCCACGTTGACCGCAGCATCAAGAACCCCGAGATCTTCGTCGAGAGCAACGTGCTGGGCACCGTGAACCTGCTGCAGTGCTGCAAGGACGCCTGGTATGACGCCGCCGCCAAGACCTGGAAAGAGGGCAAGAAGTATCTGCAGGTCTCTACCGACGAAGTCTACGGCGCCCTGGGTGCCGAGGGTTACTTCATGGAAACCACCCCGCTGTGCCCCCACAGCCCGTACTCTGCCTCCAAGGCCAGCGCCGACATGTTCGTCAAGGCATTCCACGATACCTATGGCATGCCGATGAACATCACCCGCTGCTCCAACAACTACGGTCCCTATCAGTTCCCCGAGAAGCTGATCCCGCTGCTCATCAACAATGCCAAGCAGCACAAGCAGCTGCCCGTTTACGGCGACGGCATGCAGATCCGCGACTGGCTGTACGTTATGGATCACTGCAAGGCCATCGACATGGTCGCCAACGGTGGCAAGGACGGCGAGGTCTACAATGTGGGCGGC